>Ga0105356_10000985_pt1 | contig 27924 bp, 25 predicted proteins | sample GOMGulsemesocosm_3_FD_83502 | JGI IMG/M metagenome (GOLD analysis project Ga0105356, IMG submission 83502) | Methane-oxidizing microbial communities from mesocosms in the Gulf of Mexico - GOM9D Gulf of Mexico | ecosystem: Environmental > Aquatic > Marine > Cold seeps | place: Gulf of Mexico... | reverse complement strand
TTTTTTCTTCAATAATATCAACAGCAACCACTTCATTATGTTGCGATAATAACATTGCGTTTGATAAACCTACGTAACCTGTTCCTGCTATTGTTATTTTCATTTATTATCTTCTTAATTTTAACTAAATATTATTTTTTAGATAAACTTTGTTCAATTGCATCAAGGTACTTATTGATAACAATTTGTTCATCAAATTCACTTTTTATTTTAATACGGCTTTTTTCACCCATGATTAGACGTTCTTGATGAGACATATTAACTATCAGATCTAACTTTTCAACTAAACTTTCAGATGAACGAGGTTCACATAAAAAACCATTGACACCATCGTCAACACTTTCACGACAGCCGACATTATCAGTTGTCACTATAGGCTTCCCCATAGCTCCAGCTTCTAATAAGGACTTAGGTACACCTTCTCGATAATAAGAGGGTAATACCATACAATCCACTTTTGCTATTTCTACTTCTACATTATCAGAAGTACCAAGATAACTAACAATACCTTCATCAACCCAAGATTGCATATCATGTTTTGATACTGCAGACGGATTATCCACATCAAGAAAACCTAAAAGGCATAATTCAACATTGTGGCCGTATTTAGCTTTAAGAGCTCTTGCTGCTTTGACATATTGACCAATGCCTTTGTCATATAACATACGAGCAATTAATAAAAACCGAACAGTTCCATCATCAGGAGCGGGAGAAACAACAAAACGACTAAGATCAACGCCAGAACCTGGTAAGCGATCAGTTTCAACTGTTGTTGTTATTTTCTTTTCTAAAAATAATTTTCTATCATCTTCATTCTGGAAAAATAGTTTAGATGCCTTTGATTGACTTATTCTATAAAGAAAACGAGCGATTTTAGACGTTACGCTTTCGTTAATAAATAGAATACCTAAACCTGCAATATTATTAATTGACTTAATGCCATTAAAACTTGCCGCAAGTGTACTATAAATGTTATTTTTTGGTGTGAAATTCAATACCACATCGATATTGTATTTACGGTAAATAAGTTGAAAAATAAATAACGTTTTCAGGTCTCTTACTGGATTAGTTCCTCCTTGATCAATATCAATGTGGATAAATTGACAACCTAATTCGCATAGTTTGTTTGAATATTCATCTTCTGGAGCAATAGCTATAACTTTATAGCCTTGCTCGATTAACGAAATAATGGTGTTTTTTCTGAAATTATATAAATACCAACTAGTATTTGCAGATAAAACTATGCTTCTCATAATACGGCTCTGTTTTGGCTGATTTTTAAAAACTGTCATCAATATTAGATAAACATCTATATTCTTCTACAATAAAAGAGGAATTTAACTTTTCAAAGAGTGAGTCAGCAATTAATTTGTCTATAAAAGGTTTGTCATTAATGAAATAGTCAACAGATGCTACCAAGGCTCTAGAATCACTAGCAAAAATAATACCTAGAGGGAATACCTCAAAAAACTTATCATTTGATTTTTCCTTCGGCATATACTGCGAAAGATTACTAATAATTTCTCTAGGTCCTGAAAAACAGTCAGAATGAATAGGGTAACAATTTAACGCTAAAGCCTCTAATAATGCATTTGGAAATCCTTCTGAATTTGATGCAGATAAATAACAATGAGAGTTAAAATAAAATGGATAAGGATTTTCAACCTCACCTAAAAAATCGACCCTATTTTCTATGTTAAGTTGCCTTGATAACTTTCTACAACAAGGTAATATATCACCAATGCCAAGAAATATAAAATGAGTGTTGTTTGGTAATTTAGGTATAGATTCAATTATTAGTTTTTGGTTTTTCGAACTATGAAACCTTCCAACGACTAATAAATAAATTTTATCATTCGAAAATATATAATCTATTGGTTTCTTCGATTGGCTTAAAATCCAGTCTTGATCAATCGGATTATAAATAACTTTACCTTTAGAAAGTTTAAAACTGTCTTCATACTCGATCTTCAAAGACTGGGATTTATATGTATGGTATTTAGAGTACTTAAGCAACTTTTTCATCATGAATGAATGAATTAAGTAGTGCGTCTTCTTATCCTTAAATTTGGACCTAAATGAAACGCAATGAGTACAAACAGTTTTATGTTTAGAAAAAAAAGATACAAATACGTTAATATAGTTAGACCAGAACAAGTGGCTATTAACGGTCTCTATTTTATTTTTTTTAATTATTTTATAAAGATTAATGCTAGCTAAGATTAAATCAAAAATTAAAAACCTCTTTTTAGGAATGAGAACCTCTGGTTTATTCTCACCTGTATTATAAAAAGAATCCCCCCATATTTGAATTAACTGGAAATCATCATTTTTAACAATACTTGAAACCACACGCTCGGCACCACCAGATATCAAGCTATTAATCAGAATATATGACTTCTTTTTCATATGTATTCACAGACATAAATATTATTTATAAACATTTTAATATCTTTAAGATGATTAATCTTTTTAGCTGGCACCCCTCCAACAACAAGATTGGAAGCAATGTTTTTATTAACAACAGAACCAGCACCAACAACAACATTATCACTAATATTTACATTTTCAACAATAGTAACACTTGGACCTATATAAACATTGTTTCCAATAATTGCCGAAGTATTTTTTATAGACCCAATTGTAGTAAATTGGCAAATATTACAGTTATCACCTAAAATAGCACTTGAGTTAATAACAACATTTCCATGAGGCATGTATAAACCAAAACCTATAAGTACATTTTTACTAATCTGATTTCCTGTAGATATAGATAAACGACTTTTAAAAAATGATGACACCAATGAGACAAAATAGTTATTTGAACGACTCAATCGGAGAAAAAATTGGAACCTAAAATATCGATTCCTAAAAAATAAAAAAATAAGAGAAGATATTTTTCTATTACCAACGAACCGGTATAAATCACTTAAAATATATTCAAACATAAAACCTCAATTCAACAAGTATATTCTAGTTAATACTCATAATAAAAATTATAAAAAAATTAAATCCTCTTACATTAGATGCTAAATGGCTTGTAAAAAACCACGGCGACTGAATGAAGAATATTACTATCACAGGTAGGGCTAAATCATAAAGGCCCTCTTAAATAAAGGAGTCATGTGCAGCTAATAAAATGAGACCGTCAATCTAACAAATTAACAAAAACATAACCAGTTGATTTTAGTATTAATGGTTAGATACAATATTATTTCAAAAAAAAATCCAACTAAGTTCATTACTATACATCCTATGAAGTTAGTCGTAGCATGCTTCTTCATGATTTAACTCTGTGAGTAGACCCTGCCCCAGGAAGAAATGATGAGTAAGATCATACTCTTTTAACTTTGATAGACAGACGTATGATCCATTTACAAACGATACGGAATGAAAAACTGGACATCATCGATTACAAATATAATTTTTCACCTATCATTACTATGAATCTTTTTTAATATGATGTTCTTCATACCATAATTGAAACATGAGTATATTCCATAATAAATAAGACCAATTTCTTGAGCCACTTTGGTGTTCAGACCAAAGTTTGCTTACCATATCAGGGTAAAATAAACCTTGTTCTTTAATCTTATCCTCGTTTAATAAATCAGTAGCCCAATCTTTAAGGCCACCTCGTAACCATTTAGCTAATGGTATACCAAAGCCCTTCTTGGGTCTTTCTATTAACTCTCTAGGAACATACTTAAACAATACTTGTTTTAAAGGCCACTTAGCTTGTCCATCAAAGTTCTTAATACGCATAGGTACTTTAGCTGCGAACTCAACTAAAGAATGATCTAACAAAGGTACTCGAGTTTCTAGTGATACTCCCATTGCGGCCCTATCTACCTTACATAATATGTCATCGGGTAAATAAGAGTGATGATCAATTAAAGTCATTCTTACATTATTGTTTAATTTGATTGCCTGTACCCGCTCTTTTAAGTACTGAGGATCAGAGCCATTAATAACAATAGTTTCAGGGGTTCTTGAATGTGACATTAAGTAATTAACATAAAACCTATCGAAGCTATCAGAGGCTAATGCTTCTGCTCCTTTATGAACCTGGTCACCAACATTGTTTCCAATAGGGAGTTTATCCCAGATCTGAGTTGGAATAGCCCTAATCGTTGATGCAATAGTGAGTCGAGCCCAATACGGTATAAAGGAAATTTTATTCCACATATCCAGTGTTTTTTTGTAACGGCTATATCCTGAAAACAATTCATCACCACCATCACCAGACAATGATACTGTTACGTGTTTTTTAGCCATTTGAGAGACTAAAAATGTAGGTATTTGACTAGAGTCTGCAAATGGTTCTGAGTATAGAAGAGCTAGTTTTGGAATTACCGCTAGAGCATCTTCCTCTGTAGCATAAAACTCTGTGTGCTCTGTACCTAAATGCTCTGCAACTGCTTTGGCGTGCTCAGCTTCATTATAACCCTCTTCATAAAAACCAATAGAGAAAGTTTTTACTGGTTTAGATGAGCGCGATTGCATTAATGCGACAATTGTGGACGAGTCAATACCACCTGATAGAAATGCTCCAAGTGGTACGTCCGCCATCATTTGTCTTTCAACTGCGTCACCAAGCTTTAACTCAAGAGCATCAACTAACTCTTCAGCTGTACCTTTATAAGGTGAATTCGAACCTTTTTGGATTACATCATTAACAGACCAATACGTAATTTTTTCAGGTATTTTAGAATGAGCATTGTAAACTAACATAGTGCCTGGCATCAACTTTGCTGTATTTACATAAATAGAATAAGGAGCAGGAATGTAACTCTGCCGGATAAGTAAGCTTAGTGCTTCAGTGCTTATTTCTCCAATAAAATCAGGATGGAGCTTCAAAGATGATAATTCAGAACCAAAGACTAAAGTTTCATTTTGCCAACCATAATATAGTGGTTTTTCTCCTAGTCGATCACGAATAAGCATGAGTTTTTTGGATTTATGATCCCATAAAGCGATGGCAAACATACCTGTGGCTTTTTTTAAGGTTTCTTCAACACCCCACTTTTCAAATGCAAGTAATAATGTTTCCGTATCAGAATGACCACGCCACTCGTGATTTTGTACTTCGTCCTTTAAAAGTTGACGTAGCTCAAGATGATTATAAATCTCGCCATTAAAAGCGATGGTAAACCGGCCTGAGTCTGTACTCATAGGCTGATGTCCAGCAGGGGAAAGGTCAACAACAGCTAACCTTCGGTGTGAAAACGCGATACCATCATCGTTATTAAACCACTCCCCAGCATCATCGGGTCCTCGATGAGAAATAACATTTCCCATTATTTTAAGTAATTCTGATGGTTCACTATTGAATCCACCGGGTTTAAAAAAGCCTGAAATTCCGCACATTAATATTTATTCTCAATAATTGTGTTGTATAAAGTAGAGTGATTTAGCCTAGTTTGTTCGATGGAAAACGTTTGACTTCTGCTCTCTTGTTTTATAAGCAATAATTTATTTTATCTGACAATAAAACAAAATCAAATAACTTCTCGGACACTATCCACGAAAACGCATAAAGATCCCTGTATTTAGAGGGATTCTAGCACCAGGGAAAGATACGAAGTCCCGCAGCCTGTAGGGCTCTTGATAACTACTCGATATTTAGTCCTGCCTTTGTTTGTTTTCTTTTTAATTCTGCTTTAAACGATTTCTCTGCATTTATTTTCATTTATCTTCATTCATGCTAGCATCGAGCAGCAATGCAATTGGAGCTCAATAGACCATAGTGCACGCGTAGCTCTTTCGTATTTTATTTGGTCGAACTGATGTAATACTTAATTGCAATCTCTTGCGGAACTACATCACCAACTTCTCGTATTGAACCAACGATGCCTATAGTCGATAATTCTTGCCAATCAAAAGCAACATCCTCAAGCAATAACACATATTTCGCAACAAAAGGTGCTAATCATGTGGATAAAGCCTTTACGTTTTATTTACTGTAAATGCCTTCAATCCTTTGACCATCGATGCAATTACATTTCATTTTGTGAATTCGAGACACTATTTAATCCACGTAGAAGAGAAAATTGTAAATTTTATCTAATATCATAGAAATAACACGTTCGATTGTATCGTGAACTAAAATACCATTTTCAAAATCGCCCTACGTTTTTAGCCACTCAAAATGATCGATTCCAAAATCTTCAATTTACTCCTAACCTTCAGCGCCACAAATAATGTTGGTAATTATCAAAAAGAATATCTGATAACTTATGGTCTATATTCTAATTTTGCGTGGTTCTGATATGATTGATAACTGACTCAAAAGGTCTAATCCGTTCACTTTTTTACGCCCAAAATATAGTATATGTTCATAACAGTATCGAATCGTCAAATTATCAATGAATAATATTACATAAAATGGTTCACCAGGATATATCTGATTAATTCCCCCCCCTTTTGAAAGCCTTTCCATATGAGGGCTCTTCACGCGTTAAGCTGGAGTTTGTTTTTATATTACGAAGAAAATTTGAATACAAAAATAATTGTATCAATTGACAGCACATTAAAGAACTATTTTGAATAATGATAAGAATACTGCTTAAAATGAACGGTGCAATGAAAACAAATTGACCTTTAAATTTTTTTCTTGCTAACATCACCATTAAAAATAGTAAGTAAATAACTAAAAATGCTACAATTCCAAAATTATTGATCAAATCCAGAAATGAACTTTCTGTGTAGAAAATTCCACCACCAGAAGAATAATACTTAGATACAAACTGACCAAATATAATCCTCATTGGCTCTTCTATAAATGAATCTAAATACTCTAACCAAATATTTAATTTAACACCACCTGAAGCTGCCTTATAAAATAAATAAATTAACAGCTTATCAGCATTAAGCAACAAAAAAGCTGAAACTGACAAAATAAAATACCGCCTTACTTTTAACGTTAATATAATTAACGTTAAGGTAAGTAGTATTGGACCAAGAGCAAAGCTATGAATCAACCCGATAAAACTAACCAACATACCAACAAGCAATTTTCGGTTTCTTGTTCCTGACCAAGTTGCGTAATATGTCAAGGTTGATAGCGCGTAGAAAGCACCACTAGCATTCGTTTGTCCATATAAACCGCTCGAAGGCCTTAAGTAAGAAATTCCATTTTTATATAATTCAATATCTATGAGTCTTTCTATTGGTAGAGGATTATTATGAATAAATTTCCAAGACATCAATAAACAAAACAATACTGATATTGCAAGGGGATAAATACACATTGAAAAAAAATAAATGGGATCATTTCGCATTGAGTATAAGAATGCGCCACCTAATATTGCAAACCCAAGCTGATTATATGATATGTAAGGAACATATTTGGAATATATAAGAGAACATAATACAAATATAAATCCAATAAATACAAAAGTTAAGAAATAACGGTCTAGAGTATTATTTGTATTTACAATCAGCTTTAATACAGCCAGGAAAGCAAGTAAAGACAACATTCCATATGCTAAATATTTATTAATAAAAAACAATGATGGTAAAATGTAATAATTAACACCTCCATCAAAGGCGACAACTGAAAAATAAAGTAAATAAGCAACAATAAAGAAGATTATTGTCCTAGCCGTAACACTCACTTTTTACCACTCCTCATCCTAAAAAATTTTAATAAGATAGGATTTGGTACCAAAAGTAATAAATAAACTAAATACCACTTTTTACTTTTAACGAAGGTAGAATTTAAAAATCTTCGACTGATTATTTTATTCTCTTTCATTAAAGCCGTAATTGCGTGAGAGAGAGAAAATCGGTCATGAATTGATTTAAATGCCTTTATTTCATCTAATCTAAGTGTACTATTCTTTAAAGTATCATTTATGAATAATATTGTTGCATCACTCTCTACAATACTTTTATTTGTTAAGCTACTTGGGTCTCCCACTCGATAATAAGCAGTTTCGATTGACTGTATGGCCCCCCCATAGTTATGAATAAGAAACAACCATACTGCGATATCTTCTCCATGGTTATAATTCAGCTCGAATAAGTCACAAGTTGGAATTAAATTTTTTGATATAACTGTTGCTGAAGTCCAAGTTGGAATTTTGCTATTAATGGTCAAAGTAGCAAATCTCACAATGTCAAGTTCTGTGTATGAAACATCTAAGTCATTACAACCAGCTTTAGAAATTAACTTATCTATATCCGATTTATTAACAAACTTGCTATAAGATGAAGAATATAAACCTTTACTTGGAAATTTAGATATCAATTTTCTGATTTTAATTAGGTGATCAGGTCTCCAAATATCATCAGCATCTAAAAATGCAACGTATTCAGCTCTTGCTTTTTTAATGCCTAAATTTCTAGCAGAAGAAACACCTTTATTTTTCTCATGATACAAAGTTACTCTGCTATCATTAATCTGTTCTACTCGCTCTACACTATTGTCTGTAGAGCCATCATTTATGATTATTACTTCTATAGCCACATCTGTTTGGTTTAAAGCACTATAAACAGTATCCAATATATAGTTTTCTTTATTATATAGTGGAATAACCACTGAAAATTCAGGCTTATAAATCATCAAAATTATTCTCACTTAACTTTTGGAAGTCAATCTCTTTATTACTTGAAACTAAGCTATAAACTTTATACTCATGAAAAAACTTAGTGACATTCAGAGATTTTAAATCATTAAAGCGTATCAATGGATAATTCATTTCATTAGTAAGGGCAGAAACTTTATGCTCATGAAATATTCCAACAAAGGGTATTCTATGAATAATAGCCAGTATCAAGCTATGAAATCTATGTCCAATAACAAGATCAGCTTCATTATAAAAATTGTACACATTGTCCAACTTGTTGTTTGAAATATACACATCATCATTTTTTCCAAAATATGAATTTTTTATCTTATTAAAAAAATCTAAATCATCATAGTTTTGATCTAATACTTGAAATGGAAACAGATTTACTTTGTAACCCTCACGAACTAAGTTATCAATTATTTCTCTATATTTTTCAATTATTATGTTTGTTGAATTAGACTCAGCAACATGTGGTGCGGCAACTGTAACTATCGCAATTTTTTTATTGTCATTTTTTCTATATCTATTTTTTTTCTCAGCAACTTTTTTAGTCATTAAAGAAAAAACTAGATCTGACGTCAACATCGTGTTTTTCATTTTGTATCTATTAACAACTTTTAGGCTATCTAAGTCTCTTACTCTAACTGAGTTAACCAATCTAAAAATTAGAAAAAGAAGCATTTTTTTTAATATATTTTTACCATCAGTAACACCAACGCCAATTGCAATTGTATCTAGCCCTCTGACCTTTGCTATTAAAAGAAGTAAAATGGTTATAAATAGAGTCTTCGATGACTGCAAACCAGCTATTGTAGTTCCACCACCAAAATAAAATGCTTTACAATCACCAAAAATATTCCAGTGAAAATTTAAATAACTTAGTAAGCTTTTAACCTTAGAGTTCCCATTATTAAGAATCTTTTCACTTTGAGTTGAAATTATTCTATTGCTGTCTTTAAGAAACTCTATTCTGTCGAAGGATCGAAAATAGAATTTATCATACTTATACTTTAATCCCTCAAATACGCTCTGAGCTAGTAATTCGTCACCTAAATTACCATAACCATAATATCCATATATATACACATTACTCATTAGATACTCCTCTAACAATAAATAAAACATGACTTCTACAAATTAAAGCAATACATACTGTACAAGCCGCCCAAACGCTAGAGTTTACTGCTATATTTATATAAACATTAGAATGTGATGGCATCATTTTGAACAAGAAATATAAAGAAATAAACATAGATGCATAGATACATGATCTTTTAAAGATATTAGATATTGATAGCTTAATACCATTAACATTTAGCAAAATTAACAATAACACTGTCGATATAAATGAATTCGCGAGTATACTATATGCTAAACCTTCCACTCCCAACTCTAAATACCAGACAAATAAAACACAAAAAAGTAGCATCCCAAACAAGTTTAGAATATGTAAGAATAGCATTACATTTATCTTATCTATTACTTGAAACAACCTGATTAATGGCGCATTTAGTGTTCCGAAAATCACTGTAAATATAAGAATAGAAAAAGCACTGCTTGTCCGCTTAATACTCTCTACATCAAACTGTCCTCTCCCATATAGAATACTAATTACATCAGACGAAAACAGGTTCAGAAAGAATGCCAATGGCAAAGTTAGGAACAAGATGCCAACTATTAATCTCTCGGTTTTTAATACTCTGCCTCTGTCGCTCGAAAGCGGAATCATGAAGATCTGCTTAAAACTTAACAAGCCGGATAACGCAACTACAAGCTGATTAGCATAACCGAAAGTTGATATACTGCCAGGGGGCAAATAGGTTTGAATATTCCGTTCTAAAATTGATGTTGCAGATTTTATTGGTTGGTTTAACAATAATTGAAAAGAGTTCTTTATCATCCTCCTTAACAAATATAGCTCGTTGAAAGATATTGAAATCTTATAATATGAAACCCTATGTATAATTAAGACAAGTAACAATATGATCAAGCTTAAGAAATACGCATACGGAATATTAGATACTTCATCACTCAATAGATAAATAAACAGGATACTCAGTATTGTAAGTGCTAATTCAATAAACGTTACTATCGAATAGTTCCCTTCACTTTTGTATATTGAATTCATTGCATTATAAATTGGAAAGATCAAAAACCAAGGTATAAAACAATTTAATAATTCTAATAATTTACTCTTTTCATCTTCATTAAAGCCCATAGCCATAATATCAACAATAAATGGCATAGCGAATACGAAAATAGTCGTTAGAATTATAGAAAATAATATTGAATATATGAAAATCATATTTGAAAAGCAATAATAGTTACTATTTTTTAACCTCTCTCTTGCTCTAACCAAATGAGGTATTGCTACATGTTCAAAAATTGCACCCGGAGTGAATATAAATATCATCCCTATCGCATATGAAAAGAAATAAAGATCCATCTCTGTTGTTGTACCAAAATTTGCAGCAACAAAAGCCTGTCTTGCAAAAGCAAAAAACATTATAACAACATTTATACTCCCAACTGACAGAACAGACTGAATGAAGCTAGTCCCTTTTTTTTCATTCATATACACCAACTTTTCTGCAGTGTAGAATTAGTCCGTCATAAAAATTATGCACATTTGAGCTTCTTAACACTGGCTCTCCAGGCAAACCTGGTGCTGCAAAAATAGCCTCAACTCTAATATTCATCATTTTCGAGAGACCATCTAGTATTTCTGATTTTCGTACTTCTGTTTGTAACTTTCTGTTGATATCCGCGGCAAGAGTTTCGAAAACCGATACTCCTCCAATAAGATTTGAAGAAAGACAATGACCTAACGCTATTGACTGTTTACTCTTTAAAAATGCTTCTAGTGTTGCAGTGCCCGTAACAGAAACCGTAATTGAGGCTTTTTCGATTAGTTCTTCAGTATTCAGCTTATAGTATGCCACTTCAACTCCAGCACACTTTAATAATGCTTTAATTAGATTTCCGTCTCTAACTTTAATACATTGAGGGTGTTCCTTTACCACCAATTTATAGTCACTTGGCATTGCGAACCTAATTGCATCTATCGCACGTAATTGATCTACAAAATAAGCAGCTGGAGTGTTAATTGAAGACTCTGGTGTATATTGTAAGGGATAAAAAATATACTTAATAGGTAACTCTTCTATATCAGATATATTGTGCAATCTAGAGTTTTTTAACTCCCTAATCCTCCAGAACAAATCTCTAAGGTGGGGCATATTGTTCAATAAGCTTGCTCTAAGTTTGTCTTTTTCAAAAAACAATTGGTTTTTTGCCATATAAACAAATGATTTTCTGACTCTTGTTATTAATGGCAATCTAAAGTTATCTAAAATTGGCTCATCTAACTGTTTATTTATATTATACCAGGCAGGTTTTTTTTCATGCTGCATACTTTCGAGGTATTCATTAGCTAAAAACCTATCTCGTTCAATGATATTTGAAGCATAACTTGGAAAAGTCTCTAATTCGTCTGGCGAAAAATATATACCTCCAATGTTTCTCATACCTGTAGGTACAACAACTTCCGCACCATTTTTTCTTGCAGAACGGATGAAAATTTTACCATCAACTCCTTCAACCTGCGAAACTAATGCTACGTCGGGAGATTTAGACTTTATAAAACAATCTACTTGATCGTAAATATGCATTGTTCTTTGATATTGTTTTTTACCTGAGGTATTCGTGTAGCCTCTTTTTTCTGCAGCGATATCTTGATATATTTGTCCGGGATATATAACTTCTTTTCTATTAGTTTGGTATTTTTTGAATGCAGCTGTAGAGTGGTCTATCGTTAATACGTTATGCGCTCCTAATATATCTATAAATCGTTGTTCATGATGTTTGCTAGTTAATACAATACTCCAACGAATTCCGTCAGATAACTCTATTGAACATCTTATTAGATGATAAAAAAACACAGGGAAGTTTCCAAACCCATGGAGTACAATCTTCATAACTCAACTATTTCCCTTACAAAACATTAACAAAGGAAGTCTTTTTGTGCAAAAACCAGATTTAAATTGACTTATTGACAGTTCTTTTTCTGATTTACCACTCCTAGAATCAGCCACTTCACCTAATTCATACCATTTCAAATCAAGATTAATCATATGTTCTATCGCTTTATATTGAACGACGTGTCCTAAAGGTTGTAAGAAAAGATCTCTCTTATATGCAGCTACAGCATAAGTGCAGTTACTTTCATTCACCATAAAGAAACCAGCTCCAACTAATTGATCACTTTCATTTCTGATAGTTATCATAAATGCAGTCCCTTCAATTAACATTTCATATTGTCGCTTCCATGTAGAGTCTGGTCTAGTTTCTCGACCTGCAACTTCTCGATGTAACGATCTAAACTCTTCAAAGACCGACTTATCATCCATTACAACAGCTGATTTCCAAATTTTTTCACCTTTGGTTACTAAAGGTCGATAACTTTTTCTAAATTTGAGTTTTATGTCAGATAAAGGCTCAGTAAGATCAACATACATAATTTGCTGAGCACTGACATTATTTGAAATATCGAATAGGGTCACACACCAATCTGATATTCCATTAACTATAACCTCTCGAAATTTTAGATTACTTATAGAAAATGTATCTGATAATATTCCTAAAATATTAAAACAAGTTTTAATTACCGTCTTAATTATTTTTTTTGGAGCATCATGACTGAACAAAGGAGCTACAACTTCTCTACCATTTGTTCCAACTTCAATATTACCGTTGTTTCTAAATATGCATAATGGCCAGATTGCCACTGGAGATTTATCTTTGTATATCAATATAGAAATATTATCATATCGTTCAAATATATTTTCAAAGTATCCTTGTTGATAGTCAATATTATTCCAATCGTAATCAATTGGGCAAAAATCACTTTCTTTCTTTACCGAATTCCATGCTTTGAAGTCACTAGTTTCAGCTAACTTAAAACTCAACCCCTTACCATTAATTTCAATTAAAATATCATTAATTTTATTTTTCATAAATCCTGCTTTAATTTAATATCTAACTTTTGATACAAAGACACGGCAATCACATGAAGAATATTGCTATCACAGGCTTCCGAGTACTTTACTCAAATAGCCTGTTCCCATAGTACACTTCATTTCTTTACGTGTATTCCCGCCTTTGAATTTTTTCTGTTTTAAAAATCGTTAACAATGTGGATTAAGCCTTTACGTTTTAATTTACTGTAACTGCCATTAATCGTTTTTCCATCTATTGCAATTACATCTCCTTTTGTGACTTCGTGACACTCTTTCATCCACGTCGACAAGCAAGATTGTAGACTTTTACTTGATATTATTGAAATAACACTTGCGAAAGTATCGTGAATCCGAATACCATTTTCAAAATCGCCGAACGTTTTTAGCCACTAAAGATGAGCGATTCCGAAATATTCAATTTATTCCCAACCTTCTGCGCCACTAATAACGACGTAATGGTACAAACAGAATATCTGATAACTGCCTGACCTAGATAAGAGAAGATAATTTTAAATGCCTAGAAACTTATTTCACATAAGGTTTTTCATGATTTTACCTTGGTGAGTAGCCCACTGCAAGCTTCCAACCAGTTTAACTTATGCACTTAATATTTGAATCTAAGTCGATTATCTACTACGGTAATATCAATTTAGAACACCTATTTGTTTAAACGTCAAAAAACTAAACTCACTCAATTATCAACTCAAATGTCAACGCTGTACCTCTAAAAATTGCTTTCTTCGCTATTTTACCAAGAATGGCCTCGTAGTGTTTTGGTGCTATGCCAAAACCAGGGCGAATACTACGTATATTTTCAGAAGTTAACATTCCTCCCTTTTCAATATCTTTAACAACATATAAAGAACGTCTAAACTTAATGTTGCCCATTTCAGCTCCCGTTCTCTCATAATTAACTTGACCTAAAGACGCCCATGCAGTTCTTGTATCGGTACATAATTGCTTTAATTCTGAAGGTTCTAACGAAAAGCTATCATCGGCACCGCCACCATTTCTATCCAAGGTGACATGTTTCTCGATTAGGCAAGCCCCAATCGCTACAGAAGCTACAGCAGTAGCATTGTCTATAGTGTGATCAGATAGACCTGACAATACATCAAACCGTTTCGCTAAATCTGGAATAGTTCTTAAGTTATATTGCCCCGCTGGGGCTGGGTAACCACTTACACACTGCAGAACAACTAATTCTGTACAACCGAATTTTCTAGCCGTTTCGACAGCTTCTTTTATTTCTTGTTCATTTGCCATACCCGTTGAGATAATCATCGGCTTACCCGTTTTAGCAACCTTTTCGATTAATGGTAAGTCTATAATTTCAAATGATGCTATTTTGTAAGCTGGTGAATTTAATGATTCTAATAAATCAACCGCCGTTGAGTCAAAAGGTGAGCTAAATATTGTTATTCCAAGCTCTTTAGCTTTAGCGAATAGTAACTCATGCCATCCCCAAGGCATGTGGGCATCTTTATATAATTCATATAGTGACTTACCATCCCATAAGCCACCTCTTATCATGAATTCTTCATTGTTACTATCCATGGTAATCGTTTCATGGGTATAACTCTGTAACTTTATCGCACTAGCTCCTGCCGCTTTAGCCTCTTCCATTATTTTATAGGCTCTATTAATATCGCCATTATGATTCGCTGATAACTCTGCGATAATATATGGAGGAAAGTCAGGTCCAATTTTTGTCCCATCAATTTCAATAAAATTTTTCACTGTTTAATACCTAATTATTTAATTTTTAAAATACTCTGACAAACCACGGTAAAACTGGGTACCATTTTTTGGCTTGACATAATTTCTAAGTGGGAAATTAGCTAAATCTTCGATTGCCCACAATAGGTCCTCAAAACCAAGTTTATGTCTAAATACCACCGTACTTGACAGCCTAGGATTGATTTCGAACAACACAGGTCCTTTATCAGTGAGCCTTAATTGCATATTTACGGCACCTTTTACATTAAGAGCTTCAGAAATTCTGCGTACATAAAGGTCTATTTCTTCGTGCTCAACGATGGTGCCTTTATTAGTAAAGCCACCGCTTAATGTTCTATTAATATGAATGGCTCTGAATTCTCCTGTTTTAGAACGGAAAACACCACAGGTGTACTCTTGCTCATCTGGTATTAATAGTTCTTGGAAAATATACCCTGTACTATTGAGTAATTCATTTGCTCGCGTTGAGTCTTTTACAATTTCAAGCCCTTTGCTCCCTTGCCCACTTATTGGCTTAAATATACATGGGAAAGTCAAAGGAAGATCTTTCTCGACTTTTATCGTCCATGGATAATTGATATCATTTTCTTTTAAGAAGTTTGCAGTGCACAACTTATCAAGAGCAATATTAACGGTATCTGAGTCTGCAATAAGTACTTTACAGCCAAGACGTGCTTCTAAATCGCCTCTAAAGTTGATTAATACCTTAATCTCAGCTTCACTTGATGGAATGAATAATTCTACTTTTAGTTTATTAATAATTCCAATAATCTCTTCGAAGTAGTTATTTTCGTTCGCCCTTGGCACTGTTAGTATTTTGTCGAAAACACAAACCCCCCAGTTTTCTTCAGTTATGTCACATCCATAAACATATTGAAAATTTTCAGACTTTAAAATTCGGCCAATACCAATACCAATATCGCCTGAAGCACCACTAACTAATACCGATTTAAATACATTTGTAATTTTTTGCATATGGGTTATTTCTTTCTAAAATATCACTTAAGTAAGGGTAATGAGGATCTTTAACTTTTGATTGCTCAATTAGACTTTGACTTAAAAAAGGAATTCGTCTAAAAACTATTGAAGCGTTGTCAGTATTAAAAATTGCATAACTTGCTAAGGAGCCAATATCTCTAGGTTGACCTACAGAGCCAGGGTTGACTATCACAACTTCGTTTCTTGAGAAAATCACTGGGTAGTGGGTATGACCAAAAAACAAATATTCATCGTCTGTATCGACGGCTTTTAACCTTTTAGTCGAGCTATCAGGGTAAATGTATTCATTTATATGTTTCTCACTTCCATGATAAAGTCCAATTTTCAGGCCATCAAGTTCAACTTTTATACTTTCGGGGAGTGCTTTTAACCAACTTAATTGATCATTCGAAAGTGTTTCAATCGCAACATTAATACCACTTCCATATTTTTTGTAACAACGGTTAGCAAAAGGCTCATCATTAATAGCCTGAAATAAAAGGTCTTCATGATTACCTCTGATAACAATACATCGTTTATCATTTTTTATTTTTTCTACAATGTAAGATGGATCGTAATAATAACCAACAAGATCACCTAAAACTAGAATTTTATCGCATTGATATTTTTCAATATCTTTATAGACTTCATCCAATGCAAATCTATTACCATGAATATCAGCTAATATCGCAATTTTCATCTAATACAGTCCTGACTTTTTTAATACATCAAGCGCGGCAACTTTTGGTGACTTAAGAAGGTTATCACTATCCAAATTAATAAATTGTTGAACACCTTTCATTTCTTTGGAAGATTTACTTCTAATTATTTTTTGCATTTCGGTGTCAATAACGCCGGGATCAATATGAGTAACAGCTAATGATTCACCTGTTTCTATATTAGCAACATCTAAAAACATTTTTAAAGCGGCTTTAGTACTACAATATGCTGACCAGCCATCTATTGCTCTCGACGCCGCACCACTAGAGATATTAAATACGTTAATATGGAAATTTGATTTTTTCTGCAAACTTATAATTCCGTTGATTAACTTCATAGGAGACAAATAATTAACCTGAACAGCTTGCCCCAAAAGATGGCTATCCAAAGCACCCACTTTGTTTATTGGTTCAACAACAGAAGCGTTTAGGAAGATGTCTAAATCATTGATGCTATCAGGAATAAATTCTAAAAGAGAATTCCAACAATCGTCTTTCGACAAGTCAGCTTGTTTATAAATGACACCATCATATTTTGGTAAATTTTCGATATGTCTACCTATTGCTATGAGTTCTAACTCTCCATGTTTAAGCTTTGTTAGGAGCTGCTCGAAGAGTGCTTTCCCAAGTCCTCTGGAAAACCCAATTAATAAAATCTGCTTCATTTGATAGCACTCGCCAACACTTTAGCAACAATTTTATTTACACCATCAGCCTTTACTAAATTAAAACACTTCTCACTCATCAGAGTATAGTTATCTTGAATATACGTAAGATGATTTTTTAATTCTGAAGCTTGATCATTTACCTCAAGATCATATAAAACGACCACTTCAAAATCAAGAATACGACTAATAACCGTACTTTGGTTAGCAGCCGTTTGAATTATCACCGTAGGTAAACCTAATGCACAGCGCTCCCAGGTAGTAGCCCCTGCAGCACCGATAGCAACATCAGCTTCTAACATAAGTTCTGACATATTTTGAGCATCAATAATTAAAGTAATTTCACCTGAAAAACTCGCTACACTACTTTTAACAAGATCTAGGTGTAAGGTATTAGAACCTACTGCAACAACTATATTATAATCAAATAGCTTAGAAGCTTTACTGATTGTATCAATTACTTTAGAGGTAACATTGGTCGGGTCAGTACTACTGAAGTTAATAAATAAACTTTTAATAGCTGTAAATTTTCTTCTTTTAGATAATGAAGACCCTCTTAACTTTAAAAATTCTGGCCTAAGCATACAATAATCTTGACCTGTCATTACAATGGTATCTCTATCAACTAATGCTTTATACTCTAACTCTTTGCGACCACAAGTTTGATCAATTAAAAACCTGCAGCTATGCTTTCTATTTACTAAATCGTCAATAACACCTACTTTAAAGCCTATATTAGCTATGAAATCTTCGAACTTAATATCTATGCCATAGTGATCTATAATTAACCAGTCATTAAATGTAAAGCCATTTTTATTTAAATAGTCGAGTGTTGATTTCGCATCATTGAGTATGTTACCCCCAACCCAGTGCTTGTAATCACCACTATAATAATCAGGTTTAAATTCTAATGGAAGAACTTCAACTTCAAAACCACCACTTATAATTTGCTCTGTAAAATCCCCCTGATGAGCTTTCATTATGAAGTAACACTGGGTTACTCCATTAAGTTTAAGTGCATTAGCAAGTGTTAAGCATCTACTTAGATGACCGCCCCCCATGGCAGTTCCGGCATCAACGCGAAATGCGACCTTCATTCTATCTAACTTTAAAAAGAGGGACTAAAGGTTCACACTCTAAAAGAGATTTAACTTTATTTTCTCTATCAGCATTAACAATTAGTGGAAGTACTTCTTCATAAGTACTTAATAATTTTTCCAAGTCACTTGAGTCATGAGCATAACTTAAGTTATGACTGCCTAAGGTTAAAATTCCCCTTTTAAACATTTCTTGTAAGAATAGTGTTTTCATTTCGTAATCAGATGTATTTTCACCTGCTGAAATCATCAGGAAGCTCCAGCTTGGGTGACCCGCTGTAGAGAAATAACTTTCATAGCTATTTTCGCTGATAAGTTTGTTCAATTTATTAACTAACCAAGTCCCTTTATTTTCGATATCAGCCAATACATCTACTTGAGTTATCTTATCTAATACTGCATTCGCTGCAGCTAAAGATAATGTTTCACCACCAAATGTTCCGCTGAAGAAAACATCTTCCATTTTTTGCATAATATCATTTCTACCAACCACAGCAGATAAAGGATAACCGTTAGCAAGCCCTTTCCCAAAAGTAGAAAGATCAGGAGTTACATTAAAATACTCTTGAGCCCCTCCTTTAGAAAAACGAAAACCTGTAATTGTTTCATCAAAAACCAAAACAGCACCATTTTCATGTGTTATCTCTTTCACTCTCGATAAGAAATCATCTTTCGGGAATTCAACATTCATAGGCTCCATTATAACTGCTGCAATTTTCCCTTTATTATCTTCGAAGAGATTTTTTAGTGAATCAATATCGTTATAACTAAATTTATGAGTCAACTTTTGAGTCGCAGCTGGCACACCTAAATTACGAGTTGTCGAACCTATATACCAATCTTGCCAGCCATGATAACCACAAACAGCAACTTCATCTCGTCCAGTGAAAGCTCTAGCTATTCTGATCGCTCCTGACGTTGCATCACTACCATTCTTTCCAAACCTAACTTTTTCAGCTGAGGGAACCAAGCTAATAATTTTTTCTGCAACTTCTGCCTCAAGTTTATGAGGCAAAGAAAAAGTAACCCCATTTTTTAGCTGTTGAATAACAGCTTGATCAATATCGTTATCACAATAGCCTAATGTAATACTTGCCAACCCATTAACAAAATCAATGTATTCATTACCATCTACATCAAAAACTTTAGATCCAATACCTTTATCTATATACAAAGGGGAGACGCCTAATGGGTATTGAGTAATACTTTTACTAAACGTTTGTGAGCCTAAAGGAATGACCTTTAATGCGCGTTCTAAATGCTTTTCAGACTCTAAATAACGAGAAGTCATATAATTCCTTTATTAATTTTTAGTAATTTATATTCTGTCTTTACCAAGAGATTTCAATAACCCCTCATTTCTTTGAAAATTATTATTTAAATATTTTAAGTGAGGATTTTTTTCTAAAAACTCTAATACATCACTCATCAAAAAGTTACCGTTCATTCGATATAACCCTTCAAATATTGCTGTAATTAGATCAAAATCAACCAGCTCATCTACAGTCCAACGGTGGTCTGATAAATCAATTTCATTTTTAAATACACCTATATTAAATTTATCTTTGTTGTTCACAACAAATAAAGTTACATGCTCTTTTTCAGACGAGAGTTTTGCATTAATATATATATTTTTCATTGTATCAAAAGACAAAACCTCAACATCTAAACCATCAGGAAATGTAGGTTCAATAGAATTAGAAACATAATCAAAAGCACCGGTTACCATGAAATTTACAACGTCATCAACTATTGTTGGGTCAATTAATGGGCAATCGCCTGTTAATCTAACGATGAAGTCAGGCTTAGTCTGAATTGCAACTTGATAGAATCTATCAAGCACATTATTCAAACTCCCCCTATGTACTGAAATACTTAATTTTTTGCCTAATTCTACCAAAGGTAAATCACTATCTTCTTCGGATGTAGCTATAATTAATTCATCTATACTTTTGCATTGACTCAATCGTTCTATCTGCCATTGAATCATAGGCTTACCTAGTATAGGTTTTAAGACTTTATTAGGTAGTCTTGATGAATTGCACCTTGCCTGTAAGATTGCAATAACTTTCATTTTATTTCCATAATGTAGGATTTAATAGAATATCATTTGTTGAAGATAACTCTCTAAAATCAACATGTTTTTCATTGTTTTTAACATTTATGTAAGCAGCGGTAATCTCAGATAACTGTAATTGGGATATGCAACCAACAACACCATATTCAATTATATCAACTTGCTGTAAAAACTTTAAAGTTGTTTCTAAAGGCGTCAAATCACATATTTTGCAGAAATCAAAAAACTTATCTAGTACACTTTTAAAGGGTTTCAATTTATTAGGCAAGCTTGCATTACTATCAAGCAATAATCCTTGTAAAAAAAGAGAGCGACAATGAATTTCTATCCCTCTTTTTTTAGCCTCATCTAATACACCTGACTCTAAAAACCTTTGATCTAAACAGTTCAGCGGTATTTGAATTAAATCTAATTGATAATTCATTTCAAATGCTTTCTTAAGAGCATCTACAGTATAGAAAGAACAACCTATTTTTTTAACTAACTTATTCGTTTTTGCTTTAATTAATTCATCATAAGGCTTCTTTGATGATAATAAATCTGCTTCATCATGCAACATTACACCGTAAATCGATTTTCGTTTAAGGTTCGTTAATGATTGATTAATGCAATCATGAATTGATGTTTTTAGGGTAGCTACAGAAGGAACTTTAGAGATTAGCATAAAGTCTTGTGTAGCTAGTCTACCTAAAACGCTTTCACTATTTCCATAAGCAGATGCTGTATCTAACATTGAAATATTTGATATTCTAGCGTGTTCAAGTATATCAATAACGGTATCGCTTTTAACTTGACCTGCGTTATTAGTAATTCCGTAATTTACGCCAAATTGGACAGTACCTAAGACTAATTTCATTTTTTTATTTCTAACGTTTCTTTTATAGTATTAACTACCTGTCTTTGTTGTCCGCTTGTCATAGTATGAAATAGCGGGATACTAATGGCAGTCCGGTAGTAGTTCTCTGCAAAAGGAAATTGGCCATGCGTAAAACCTAAGTCTTCGTAATATGCCTGGGTATGCACCGGAATATAATGTAGATTTACACCAACCCCCCTTTTTCGTAACTGCTCAAAGACTTCTCTGTGAGATAGTGATATTTCATCAAGCTTTAGTCTAATGACATAGAGATGTCGGCCTGAATAGGAGTCTTTGATTTGCTTTGGGATAATCAATGATAAGCTATTTAATAAGTGATCATAGCTTGCAGCTAGCTCGTTTCGCTTCGCAACAAAGTCATGTAAACGTGACATTTGGCTTACACCCAATGCAGCTTGCATTTCTGTCATTCGATAATTAAATCCTAAATCAACTTGTTCATAATACCAACCACCATGACTTTCATTTCTCATTAACGAGCTATCTCTAGTCACGCCGTGGCTTCGAAGAAGTTCTAATTTAGTGGCTAGTTTTTTACTATTTGTTGTTGCCGCTCCACCTTCCGCAGTAGTAACAATTTTGACGGGATGAAAGCTGAAAACGGTTATGTCGCTATATTCACAGTTACCAATAGGATTGTTTTTATACTTCCCTCCGATAGCATGAGATGCGTCTTCAATAATTGCAAAACCATATTCAATACTTAATGCATGAATTTTATCCATTTCACATGGCTGACCACATAAATGCACAGGGATAACCACTTTGGGCAAAGATAAACCATTTTGCTTTGCATGTAATAGCTTTTGCTCAAGAAATTTTGGACTTAAATTATAAGTTTCAGAGTCGATATCAACAAAATCAATATCCGCACCACAATATAAAGCACAGTTTGAAGAAGCGACAAAGGTTATAGGTGTTGTCCAAACGACATCCCCTTTACCAACCCCTAATGCTAAACAAGCAATGTGCAGTGCTGACGTTGCTGAATTTACGGCAAGTGCATATTCAGCATTAACCGCATCTTTAATCGCCTTTTCAAATAAAGGCACTTGAGGGCCCTGTGTCAAGAAATCAGATTTTAAAACATTAACAACAGCATCGATATCTTGTTGAGTTATTTCTTGCTTACCATATGGGATCATAAAATTATCTTTGCAATAAATTAAACTGAAAAATTTGGATCAACGTGTTCAATAATTAAATCTCTTAAAGACTCAACAGTTTCCCATTCAGTGTTAGTGCCTGAATTGTATTTGAAGCCAAATGGCACTTTTACTGCTTTATGGTGCTGGATAAAGTCATCTTCTGTATGCATAAATGAAATAGAAGGCAATATTGCGTAATAACGACCTAAGTCAATTGTATTTAATGAGTCAGTATCCGTGATCATTTCTTCATGTAGCTTTTCACCTGGGCGAATACCAACAATTCGTGTTTTACAATCAGGTGCGATTGCAGTCGCAATATCAGCAATCTTATATGATGGGATTTTAGGAACAAAAATTTCACCTCCAATATGATTTCCAATAGCATACATCACCATATTTACACCATCTTGAAGTGATATATTAAAGCGTGTCATATCTTCGTGAGTGATTGGCAATAGGCCTTCTTCTTTCTTATCAATAAAGAAAGGGATGACAGAACCGCGCGATCCCATAACATTACCATAACGGACAACACTGAACTTGATATCTTTTGAACCTCGAATATTATTGGCTGCTGCAAATAATTTATCTGATACAAGTTTAGTGGCGCCGTATAAGTTGATCGGTGCACAAGCCTTATCAGTTGAAAGTGCTACAACGTTTTTAACACCGCAAGCAAGTGCTGCATGAATAACATTCTCAGCACCATCAACATTTGTTCTGATACATTCTGTTGGGTTATATTCTGCCGTATCTACTTGTTTAATAGCTGCAGCATGGATAATTACATCCACACCTTCACACGCTTGTGTAATACGGGCTCGATCACGAACATCGCCGATAAAGAAACGTAGTTGAGGAAAATCATAATCTGGATATTTCTGTTTGATAACTGATTGTTTTAATTCATCACGTGAATAGATGATGATTTTTTTAACATCAGGATATCTGTCTAAGATAGTCTCAATGAATTTTTTCCCAAAAGAACCTGTACCGCCTGTGATCAAAACAACTTTATTATTTAACATGTATTCACCTAACATCAATTATTTTAACACCTTGAAGTGATTTATTTCAAGGTAATTCATTACTAAATCAGTTCACTTTCTTGCTATTTATTTCACAAAACAAACTTCATTATGTTGAATATTTTCAACATAAAAACTCATGTGTTATTTTCCCCTGAGACAAAAACGGTCGTCATTGAGACACATATTGTTGCTCCCAATGAACATTTACACATTAAAAAAGTCCTTGTTTATAAGGACTTAATTATTAAAACTCTCTTTTACGCCAATAGCTTCCATATTGAGACTATAATCTTTAGCAATTAGATCCTGAAACGAGTTCAGAATGACGACATAAGTCAGAATGGAGGAGCAATTATTTATTACGCCTTTCTATTTAACTCTCTCAAACTTAGTCATTATTCTAATAACCAATACATAGCAAGCAAACATAAATATGAACCCCGTCAACATAACAACCTCAGGTACAGAGAAATACTCACCAGCTAAGCCAATAGCTGACATACCAACGGCTAATGTAGAAATAATAACTAATGCTTGTCGCGGATTATGACCAACACGTTGCAGTATATGATGAAGATGATCTCTATCAGGCTTAAATGGTGATTTGCCATTTTTATAGCGACGTACCACTAGTGCAAGCATATCCATTAAGGGAATAGCGCAAATCCATAAAGCCGTTACAGGGCGAAATGAAGCGTGTTCGTTTTGTGTGCCCATGGTAAGTAACCAAATAACACTTAAACCAATGAACATACTACCAGCGTCGCCCATGAATATCTTTTTGACGTTTTTACTTAGCCCAAGGTTAAAAATCAAGTATGGGATAATTGCCGTAGCAAGAATCAATGGGTAACTAACATAATCAGACTGACCACTAATAATAAATAAAATAGCAATAGAAGTGAAAGTGTTAATACTTAAGCTGCCAATTAAGCCATCAATGCCGTCAACCATATTAAAAGCATTGATTACAACAATAATACCAACATAGGTAAAGATAATACCAACCGGCCCAAGTGTTACATCACCTAAGCCAAATAAATTACCTAAGTTTGAGATATAACCACCAACACCGTAAATCATCAAACTGGCAACAATAAGTTGACCGATAATTCGAATGCGTACTTTTAAGTCAAACTTGTCGTCAAGCGCACCTATAAATACCATCATCGCTGATGCTATGAGGTACATACGTAATTCTAAAGTATTTGGTAGCCATAAAAGACTTGCCATAAGCACTGCAAGAAAAATCGAAATACCACCAATCAGTGGTATATGGCCAGCATGTAGTTTTCGTTCGTTGGGTTTATCAACCAAACCGACTTCAATAGCAACGGGTTTAAAAAACTTTATTGCAATAAAGGCAAAGCAAAAAGCGGTACTTACTGAAATCAACACTTCCATAAATGATCCTATCTAGCGTTAGGCTAAAATATCTTCCTTAGTTTTAGTCGACTTACTACTATTTGTAAAGTACCTAATCAATACTATTAGTACTGATAGTATGCCACCTAGCATAGTACCTAATATAACAATTAGAGAACGTTTAGGGCCTGCTTTCATTTCTGGAACTTGCGCAGGATCAATAGTTTTTAATACATATTCAGCCGACACCTTGGTTAGCATCATATTTTTTGTTTGTTCTTCAATCAATTGATAAAAGACCGTTTCCATGGCACTTATTTCTGTTTTTTCTAGTTGATTGGTTAAGTAGTCAATTGATGCTTGTGCTTCTTTATCATCTTTTGCACGCATAAAGTTGTTTACATCGCTAACTAGCCATATTAGCCATTGCTTGGCAATTTCTGGTGAATAGAATTCCATATCTATAATGACTAGTGATGTTGTATTATCTTGTGCTATCGTAATTAATTTAAGTAGCGTTTGATACGCCTCCCACTGTGATGGCTCAGCTGTTTTGGGATAAGATACCTCCCTCAGCCATTTACCTGTATTCTGATCATAAATTTCGTGATCTAAAATGAGTTTTTTTTCTACTCTATCCCATTTTTTTGCAGCCATTAATGGTACTAATAATTCATGTTTAGTAATATACGTTTCAAGAAATGCACGGGACTTTATAATTTCTAGAGCGAGAGCTGTTTTGTCGGTGCCACCACCACCTAAGCTAATACCAGCTAAACTGGCTAAACCGCCAAATTGGCCTGCAAGCGCGCCCATACCGCCGCCCCCATCACTTGAAGTAGGTGAAAGCAATACTGATGCTTTATACACATCAGGTTTTGATAGTGCAAAGGCAATAGAGGAAACAGCGAAAATAAAAGAAATAGCGATGATGATAAATTTCCCTGCCCAAATAGCACGCCAAAGTTCTGCGAGGTCTATTTCATCGTCGTTATTTTCAAGTGCTTGTTGTTGAGCTATTTGTTGAGAAAGTAATATTGTTTCTGGGGAGATTGTGCCATGTATAAGTTGTTCATTAATTTTCTGATCTTCTGATTTAACTGGCACTAGAGGCTATTCCATTATGTATATTTGTATATTTGTATATTTGTATATTTGTATATTTGTCTAACTTTACGCTTCTTTATTCTAAAGCGTGCAAAGTATACTTTATTTATTAATCTAGTGTAAAGGTAAGTGAGCTATTAATTGTAATTGCTTTGTTACATTTATGCCCAAGTATTTTATATTCCACCTTCTTGAATATCGTGTTAGGCGTTATTAGTTTTTATGCTTTGTTAGCTTTTGATCCTTAAAAGTGTTCAGGATCACGACGGGGACTTGTAGTTGTAAACTCACAGCAGACACTCTTAATTTATTTCAGCATCTGTATTTATTTTTTAAGGGTGGGATGCTGAAATCAGGCTTATCGTTCTTAAATACCAACATCCGTTGATACAGATAAAGTTATGGTGCGTGTTGTTTAATTGCTGTAACTAGATTTCAGTTTTATTCATCCGATACTGCAATCTAGCTTTCTGGATTTGTTTAGTTGAACTTCTTAGCGAGTTTAGAAATTTCCACCCAGTCGTTATTGATTAGTGATTGTTTTTGTCGTTTATTCCATCTTCTCATTTCTCTTTCTATCGCCTTTGCTTCTTGTTCAGTATTAAACTTTTGTTGGTGGACTAATTTGACAGGTAAATTTACATTACTTCCAACGAGTAGCTTTTTGTATTTATCATATTTAGCCAGAACAATTTCAAGTTCGTCACAGCAACCGGTATGGTAGCTTCCGTCCATAGACTGTAAAATATATACATATACTATTGTGTTCATCCCAGAAGCCTTTTTAACATATCATTTACATTATCAATATTGTAGTTGGCCTTTTGCTCTTTTCCAGTTTATGTTTTAGATAATTTGTGTTTGTTCAGTTCTCTGTTACTTGAATGCTTAATATCATTCAGTATGTTCTCGCTTTTGTTCTGTAAGCACTAGAACCTGATTCACAGGTTTATGATTACTGATTAATGCCTGATTTCTACATCTATGTTGGCAAATTAAGAGTGACATACAGATTTTAATGGTTTCTATAGTCTAACCACCGACATGCTGAATTAATTTCAATATCTGTGTTTAGTCTCTTAACTGCGAGATCCTGAAACAAGTTCAGGATGACGGTTGGTGTTGTACTGGTTAGTGTTGTACTGGTTAGTGTTTTATTGGTTTCAATAGTCAAACCACCGTCATGCTGAGTTTATTTCAGTATCTGTGTTTAGTCTCTTAACTCTGAGATCCTGAAACGAGTTCAGGATGACGCTTGGTGTTGTACTGGTTGGTGTTGTACTGGTTGGTGTTGTACTGATTGGTGTTTTACTGGTTAGTGTTGTACTGGTTAGTGTTTTACTGGTTTCTATAGTCTAACCACCGTCATGCTGAGTTTATTTCAGTAGCTGTGTTTAGTCTCTTAACTGCGAGATCCTGAAACGAGTTCAGGATGACGGAGTGCGTGCCGCTGTTTGCGGTCTAATTGTTGTTATGCTGATTCTATGAGAGTTTTTGTTTATATCTACCAATCAGTACTAAGA
>Ga0105356_10000982_pt1 | contig 27953 bp, 18 predicted proteins | sample GOMGulsemesocosm_3_FD_83502 | JGI IMG/M metagenome (GOLD analysis project Ga0105356, IMG submission 83502) | Methane-oxidizing microbial communities from mesocosms in the Gulf of Mexico - GOM9D Gulf of Mexico | ecosystem: Environmental > Aquatic > Marine > Cold seeps | place: Gulf of Mexico... | reverse complement strand
TTTTTATCTTTCTCACGTAGCTGCTCGTACGCCTTCCAAGTGTCACCTTCAAAGACCAGTGATCTCATTCATTTCATCCTTGGTAGGTTTATAGCCAGCCTGCTTATTATGGGTATTCAGGGAATCTGCAATCTGCTTCATCAGGCTGTTATTTTGCAAAACATGCAGTGTTTCCTGGTCTCGAGCCCAATCATCAGCACTTAGCACCACAAAGTCATCGCCACTACGGCGAGTCACTTTGAGCGGTTCATGATCCGTAACTATTTGTTCTATAAAGGATTTTAGGTTGTCTCTAAATTTATTTACGCTTACGCTGTCCATAATTTCACCATGATAGGTTGTACGGCATTACAGTACATTCTAACAGGTTGTCTTAACAGGGCAAGCAATGCGACAGCAAGCAGCGCACTTTCTAAGCGTTACTGAGTGTCTGCTTTGATCGCTTGTTTCACCTGAGCCGCACAATTCACCACCGGCCGCTCTACCACCACCGCCGAACCCGGGTTAAAAATACATATCTTTTCCGTATTTTGACGGTTTCTGGCGCGAAACGGACTACCCTCGCCCGGGCATGGATCTTACGGCGGCAGTAGGCAATTCAGGGCGGTGACCAGAGCGCTGTGACTGCGGATTCTGATCCGCAGGAATGGGTCGACTCTGGCCTACTTGAAGTGGCGTCCCAGTTTGTGATGCCTGAGCTGGCGAGCGAGTTGTTCGGCGGTCCACTGGCGGATGGCGATGATTTTTCGCGCACTCTTGGAAATAACTCTTATCGACAAGCCAGAACTGGGCTGAAAACCTCGCGCAAGGTGCCCCACTGGCACAGGATTTTGGTAAGCAAATACTTCGTTCGGTACGCGATTCGAGCTACAGTGAAATTGTGGATAAGGAATCGAAAATTTTAACCACCTGCATGGTCAGTAAAGATTGTGTAGGGCGGCCATAGCATTATTGGCAGGTGAAATTAAACGAGGAATAGAGGCGGCAAGAGAGAATATTCGATCTAAATTTTGGTGACGCCGATCGCCCTGAATACACTGATTTTATGCCTGATGATGCAACATCTGCTGCGCTAGCTCTGATGGCTTTTGCGGTACTCGCCAGCGGTAATTCCGGCCCAGTTTTTAAAATAGCGGTAAAAAGAGCGAGTCTCGGTAAAACCGAGTTTTTCGGCGATGGCCTCGAGGGTGAAGTCAGTTTTAACAAGGTAGTGGCACGCCAGTTCGATGCGCAGTTCATTGAGAAGGTTTTGATAGCTGGTTCCCTCTTCGACCAACTTTCTCTGCAGGGTTCGACTGTTCATATGCAGCTGCTCTGCGACGGCTTCGCGGCGTGGTAATTCATTGCTGAGCATCAAGCGCAACAGATTTTTAACCTTCTCTGCCAAGCTACAGTTCTTGTCCCGTTCATGGAGCAGTTTGCTGGCGTGATCAAGCAGGGAGTTGAGCAGTTCGGGGTTTGCCTGCTCGATGGGTAGGTCGAGCAGGTTACTGTCGATCCAGATGCAATTATAGGTTTGATCAAACAAAACCTCGCAGGAAAATATCTTCTCGTAGTCCTCCAATAGCTGAGGGTCCGCCGGGGCGCTGTGGGTGAAACTCACTTTCAGAGGTCCACCGTCAGGGTGGTTAGGCAACAAATGCTGTCTGGCGTAACAGTACCAGGTTGCGATGACATTCTCTGTAACGTGTCGCCGCACCTCGGGGTCTGTGTAGTTGCAGTGCCAGCGGAGACAGGATTCAGTCTCGCCATAGACGATGGTCGTGACCCCCATGTCGCCGACTATTTTTTCGTAGGTAGGGATTTGTTGCCAGACTTCCCTGAGGGTGGCGCAATTCATGTTGATGTAGCCCAGCACACTGTAAGTATCAAAGGTGATGTGCTGGGAGGTGTGTAGGCCAAAGCAGGGGTCGTCGCAGTTGGCAATCAGCAGGGCCAATAGTTGTTCCAAGGCCTCAGCGGGAACCCACTGGTTGTTGTTGTTGAGGACTTCCTGACTGATATTGGCCTGCTCAAGGTAGGTTTGGTAGTTCAGCCCACAGGCCTCGGCTGCGCGAAGGTATTGTTTCACCGCGGGGACAGAGGCAAGTCGATGTTCAGGGGGTTGCTCATTCACAGGGTTTGATCACTCACAGGCTTTTGATCACTCACAAAACATCGATGATTACAGGGGGCCGGCCATTCGCGGCGACTACTCTCTAACCGTGTTTCCGAATGCGTCTGATGCTGTATGTCGGTGTGCAGGCGACAGGAGCTATTATTATAATCACAGACAATATCCAGTGCCAACAATGCTGCGAGTTGTCACCTCGAGGGCCCAATCGCCCATCGCCGAATTGGCTGGGCTGCGGGTTTGTCCGTATTGGTGACATGGCTGTCTGTATTAGACATCAGAATAAGCAGCAACATGCCTATGATAAGTGGATTATGGTCAAGTTGCCGTCACTGTACCGATTGTAAGTGGTCTGCCGAGCCTAAAGCCAAGCCGAAACAGATTGGCCCCCAGCGGCTTATGGTTTAAAACGTCACAAAATGATGATCTTTTTGTTATGAATGCAACGCTTAATAAGGTTCGGTGGCATGTGATTGGCCTGCGCTGTGTGTTGGCGTCAGCGGGCCTGGCGCTCGCACTGCTGGGCAGCAGTCTTGTCAAGGCTCCGCTGCTGAATGCCGATCTACTGGTGTGGGTAAACCAACAGCCTATTACTGCCGAGCAGATGGACTTTGTGGTGCAACGACTGGGGGAAACCTCGCTGGATGAGCTGAGCGCGGAGTCCCACAAGGCACTGTTGCAATTGTTGATTGATGAAGAGCTGTTGTTACAGAGAGCAGAATCCCTGGGTATCTACCGGGAAGACCCAGGCCTGCGCAAGCAGTTGGTTCAGGCGGTTATTTCCAGAGTTGTCACAGATTTTTTAAATACCTCTGTTGATGAGCAACAATTGCGGGCGTTTTACCGCCAGCACCGAGGCGTGTTTGAATCCCCAAAAAGGCTGGCCGTATCCGCCCTGAGATTTTCAACACTGGCGGCAGCCGAAAAAGCGCGCCTGACCTTGTTGGCCTCCGATAAGCTGCCTGTCACGGAAGGTCCACTAAAAAGCGCGCTGCTTGCACATGTGCCGGCTGCGATGTTGCCCGCGCACATGCTCAGGCGCTACCTGGGCACCGGCTTGGCCACGAGGGTGTTGGCACTGGAGCCAGGCGAGGTGACTGAGCCAGTTTCGCGCGCCGACGGCTTTTATCTGGTGTATGTACGGCGGGTAAAGCCTGCATTGACTCCGGAATTTGAGCAGGTTAAGCAGGAGGTTAGGGCCGAGTACCTGCGCCGAGGACGTGATTGGGCTCTGGAGAAGACATTGACATCACTCTGGGCCAGCTCGAGCGTGGAAATAAACCGCCGTGTGATTGGCTCCCGCGTGTTGACTGACGCCAGGGCGTTAACGGATACCAGGGCGTTAACTGAAAGTATGAAAAACCCTTTTGCTGCTGCAGTGAGCGAATGAACACAAAGAAAAACAACACGGGCAACCAGGTTAGCCAATGATGATTACCTTCTTAAAGAGCGGATCTCTAAAAAAAGTATTGAGTGCAAGCCTTGCTCTGGCCCTTGTGGTTGCCGCTGGTCTCTATGTGAGCTATGTGAGAATCGCCGACCCCTCTGGGTATTACCAGAGCAATCCGCTGCAAGCGGGTAGCCCGGTGGCAGCGCCAACACCAGCAGATAAATTGGCGCAGCGACAGCAGTTACAGGAGGCCGCGCGCAGCCGTGCCCGGCTCAAACACGCCACAGAAAAGCGCCCGACAAAAAGTCTCCTCGAAGAAGGTGCGCAAACGCTGGCAGGAACCGACAAGCAAATCCTGTTCGGTGATACCCATGTGCATACCACCTGGTCTCTGGATGCTTTTATGTTTTCCCTGCCGATCATGAATGGCAGTAAAGGCGCATACCCCCCGGCAGCGGCTTGTGATTACGCCCGCTACGTCTCGCAATTGGATTTCTTCTTTTTGGCGGATCATGCTGAAAGTTACACCCCGGACCGATGGCAGGATGCCCAGCAAGCTATCCGTCTATGCAACTCGGTATCCGGCGACCCGAACAACCCCGATCTGGTGGCTTTTATGGGATTTGAGTGGTCGCAAATGGGGGATACCCCGGATGATCACTACGGGCATCACAATGTGCTCTTTCGAGACACAGAAAAGCAACGCCTGCCGGCGCGACCTATTGGCGCATCGGGCATTGCCGGTAAAGGGCTGAGAAGTGGGCAGGGAACCCGGGGCATGGCAAAAATGTTGGGCTGGCTTGATATGGGCAACCGCTCCTACTACCAGGCCATGAACACATTTTATGATGAGCTAAGTCTGGTACCCGATTGCGCGAAGGGTATTGCCAGTCCCGAGTTGCCAGTGGACTGTTATGAAACGGCCGCCGATCCTGCTGAGCTGCATGGGAAACTGGATCAGTGGGGTTTTGACACGCTGGTTATCCCCCACGGATCTTCCTGGGGCATCTATACGCCACCCGGCTCAAGCTGGGATCATCAATTGACAGCAGAGCATCACGACCCTGAAAAAGGTCGTTTGATTGAAGTTTATTCCGGACACGGAAACTCTGAGAATTACAGAAACTTTCAAGCCCGCGCTTTTGATGGGCAAGGGCAGGTGTATTGCCCTGAGCCCCAGCAGAACTATCTACCGAGCTGTTGGCAGGCGGGAGTGATCATTAAGCAACGCTGTCTGAAAACCGGCGCCAGTGAGGTTGAGTGCGAGCAGCGGGCACAGCAGGCGCGCCAAAATCATGTCGACGTGGCGAGTGTGGATGGTTGGCTAACGGTGCCTGGTACCTCGGCTGAGGATTGGTTGGATGCGGGGCAGGCGCGGGATGTATTTATGCCAGCCTTTAATTATGTGCCAAAAAAATCCGCGCAATACGGATTGGCGCTGCGCAATTTTGACGACTCGGAAAACCCCCTGCGCAACACCTGGGGATTTATAGCTTCGACTGACACGCATTTTGCTCGCCCAGGCAATGGATTCAAACAGTCACTTCGCATAGGTACCGGCGATGCCGGGATGCGCGGTGGGCGTACGCCCTTCTGGCAATGGTTAATCTACGATCGAAGCAAAGAGCAGCCTGCCGCTCACTCTCGATCGATATTGACGCCCGAAGGCGACGCCATGATGCATGCCTCTGAACAGGAGCGAAAGATGTCCTTTTTGACCGCCGGGGGCGTCGTCGCAGTACACGCACAGGGGCGTGACAGAAACGCTATTTGGGATTCACTGAAGCGGCGCGAAGTCTACGGCACCAGCGGGCACAGATTGCTACTTTGGTTTGATATTCTCAATGCCGCCGACACCTCCTTGCCCATGGGTAGCGAGGTGGCCATGAAAAAACCGCCACACTTTCGCGTGACGGCCATAGGTTCGTTCAAGCAAAAATCGGGCTGTCCGTCCTATGTGGAGCAGGCTTTACAAAAAAAACGCCTCGATCACCTGGCCAGTGGCGAGTGCTACAACCCATCGGATGAGCGTTATTTAATTGATCGCATTGAGGTGGTGCGTATCCGGCCGCAAAATCACGCCGGTGAACCGGTTGACCCACTCATCGACGATGCCTGGAAGGTATTTGATTGTGTGGCAGACGCTTCTGGTTGCACGGTTGAATTCAGTGACGAAGAGTTTGTCAGCGGTGGCCGCGACGCGGTTTATTATGTGCGAGCCATTGAGGAACCCAGCGCCACCATTAATGGCGGCAACCTGCGTGCCCAGCGAAACAGCAAGGGCGAAGTGGAGAGCATCAACCCCTGTTACGGCGATAATCGCACCCCACGCAGCGATAACTGCCAGACCATGAAAGGACAGCGAGCCTGGTCATCACCAATATTTGTCAATGTCGACAGTGAGTCCGGAACCTTATGAACTCTGCGCCTAGCGACACACTTTTGCTAAGGGCGAATCGCCGCTCGCTGTTGTTGGCGGCCATAGGCGCGGCAGTCGGCATTGCTTTGGGTTTTCTCAGCGTGACGAATTGGATTGAGCTACAGGTTTTTCCCAACTCAGTGGTGGCACGGGTGAATCAAGTCGACATTTTGCGCGGGCAGTATGAAACGGCGCTGAGCCTGTTGGCCAGTGAAAAGCGCAATGCTTTAACCGACGCGGACCGTACTCTGGTGTTGAAGCGCATGATCGAAGAAGAGCTGCTGGCGCAGCATGGGTTTTCCATAGGGCTGGTACGCGATGACCGCGCCTTGCGCATGGCGATGATTGAGTCCTTGATCAAAGGGGTAACCGTTGAGTTCGAGGCGAGGGCTAAAAACAGTGAACAGAACGACAATGCCGTTGCCAGTGTCAAGGGCAGAGAAAAACAGCTCGATGTGATTTCTGACACTCCCCAGGCAGCCGCTCTTGGTGAATACATTGAACAGCTGCAGCAAGAGGCCCGAATAGAATGGCTGGATTAAACGGGGGCGCGGTTTATGAAAATACGCTTAACAGTGAATCTTTGTATAACCATCATCTGCTCAGCGCTGCCTTAACCGGCGGCGCCTTAAAACGATACGGCTTGGCATTATTGCAGGCGGTGTTTTTATTATCCGCGCTCTTTTGTTGTCTGCCGGCAGAGGCTCACAATCGCAGTCAGTCGTTTTCTTCCTGGGACATTAATGGCGATACGCTCAATGTTATTTTTACCGTAAAAGCGCGAGAGGTCACTCGATTACCGCCGCTAGAGGGTGATTTTAAAACCTTGGACGCCCTGTTGACGGCGCACCTGCAGCACAGCATAAAAGTAGATTCGGGCGGTCAGTTCTGCCAGAGCAACGGCGAACCCATATCGCTGCCTGCCGCAAAGGGTTATGTCAGGGCAAGGTGGTCCTTCAGTTGTGCCGATCAAGGGGATAGAACCCTGCACCTGGACAGTTTCTTTTCCGTGGCTTCTTCCCATGTGCATTACGCACGGGTGGCCTTTGCTGAGGAGATGGCCGAGCAGTATCTGTTTACGGATGATCAACGCAGCCAGGTGGTCAATCGGTTCAGCAGTCGTATCGAGACGTTTCACCATGCTTTTCTGCAATACGCGGAACTGGGTATAGAGCATATCTTCAGTGGTCTGGATCACATTGCTTTTCTGCTGGCGCTGATGCTGTTGCTGCGACGTTTGCGTGATGTCGTATGGATGGTGACGGGTTTTACCCTGGGTCATAGCATAACGCTCAGCCTGGCGGTATTGGGTCTGGTTGAACCGGATGTTGTACTGGTTGAAGCGCTGATTGGATTTACCATTGCCCTGGTGGCCGTTGAGAATCTGGGGGCGATAACACGGGCGAACCGCCAGCTGAGTTATGCGGTTGTGGCCGCTCTGCTGGGATTGGGATTGATCTCCTGGGTCTGGGGCGGAAGTTTAACGCCCATGGCGACATTGGGTTTGATTGTTTTTACCTTGGCTTACCTTCCGCTATCGAAAAATCCCAGTGAGGCCGTCGCCATGCGTCCATTCTTGACGCTTGTTTTCGGGCTGGTTCACGGTTTTGGTTTTGCGGGATTGTTGAGTGAAATAGGACTGCCTGATCAACGCTTCTTATCAGCCTTGGCTGGATTTAATGTCGGGGTTGAGCTGGGGCAGCTGATGATTGTCGGCAGCGTTTGGTATCTGGTGAGCCGGGCGCGAAGGCTCGAGTGGATAAAGAATTTTCGATCCATTGTGGATGGCGCCTCGGCAATACTCTTGGCGGTAGGTTGCTACTGGTTTGTGGTGCGCAGCTTTGCACTCTGAATAACGTTGAAAACAGAAAAGGTTTAAATGTATGAAATTGCCATCTTCAAAGGCAGGTGTAGGTTTGTCTCTGCTGGTATTGCTTGGGGGCTGGTTATTGTCGGGCACGGCGCCGGATCAAATGTACCGGGTATTTCCCGGCTACTTTCCTGATCCTGAAAAGTGGTGGAGTGAATCGCCGCTAACCTCTCAACCGGTCACCGAGTCACGTTTGCCAGAAGCGGTTGTTGTTGCGCGCGATGAGGCGCGCAGCATAGGCATGCAGGCTGTGGCGGCGCTATCAGACAAACAAATTCTGTTTGGCGACACCCACGTGCACACCACCAACTCGGCCGATGCTTTTATGTATAGCCTGCCGTTAATACACGGCGCCGTGGGTGCCTTCCCACCCGCTTATGCCTGTGATTACGCGCGTTTTATTTCGCAACTCGATTTTTATTTTCTGACCGATCACGCGGAAAGTTTTACCCCGCGGCAATGGCGTGATGCGATTGAATCGGTGCAGCAGTGTAATCAACTGGCGGGTGAATCCGAGAACCCGGATTTGATGGCGTTTGTTGGCTGGGAATGGACCCAGGTTGGCGCTACCGCCGAGAAACATTATGGCCACCACAATGTCCTGTTTAAGGACGATGCGTTTGATTTACTGCCTAAGCGTCCCATTGGTTCCACGGGTGCCGGCGTCGCAACGGTCGCCAGTCGCTCGGAGAGTTCCAAGCAGCCCGCGGCTGTGCAATTGATTGATCCGCGTCACCGCAGTTATTACGCAGCTTATAATGAGTGGGTGGGGCTTATGGCTGCGACGCCACCTTGCGATACTTCCTTGCCGAGTCCGCAATTACCGGCCGATTGTTATGAGTCGGCGGCGTCACCGTCACAATTATTTGAAAAGCTGGATGAGTGGGGGTTGGATAATATGGTTATCCCCCATGGCACCAGTTGGGGGTTTTACACACCGCCCGATGCCAACTGGGCTCATCAGCTAAGCGCTGAAAACAGTGACCCGCAGAGAACACAATTGATTGAGGTCTACTCAGGGCATGGTAACTCAGAAGTCTTCAGGGATTTTGCTGTGCGAGAGCGTGATGACAAGGGTGAATGGTATTGCCCTGAGCCACAGGATAATTACCTGCCGGCTTGTTGGCAGGCGGGCAATATCATCCGCAAGCGCTGTCTGGCTGAAAATGTCGATGGGGTCGAGTGTGAGAAGCGGGCGCAAGAGGCGCGTCACAATTTTGTTCAGGTGGATACCATACACGGTTTTTTAACGGTGCCGGACAGCAAACCGGAAGAATGGTTGGATGCCGGCCAGGCGCGGGATGTGTTTCTTCCCGCGTTTAACTACCGCCCTAAAAAATCGGCCCAGTACGGCTTGGCGCTGCAGGACTTCAACGACCCAGAAGACCCCAAGCGTTTTCGCTGGGGTTTTGTCGCCTCCACCGACACACACGCGGCAAAGGCGGGGGCCGGTTTTAAACAAGCTCAGCGCTTGGTGACAACCGACTCCAACGGTGTGCGTGGACCCTTCTGGCAATCTATCGCTCGGTCAACGGCCGAGTTGCCGCCTGCCAGCGCTCGCTCGCTGGCGGCCGATCAGATCGAGCCGTTAAAAGCCAAGTTGTATTCATCTGAATTTGAGCGCACCACTTCCTTTATGACCGGGGGCGGCATTGCGGCCGTGCACGCCAGTGGACGCAACCGCGACGCTGTCTGGGATGCGTTGAAACGACGCGAGGTTTACGGCACCAGTGGTCACCGTATTATGCTGTGGTTTGATCTGCTCAATGGTGGTGCCGATGGCGCCTCACAACCCATGGGCAGTGAAGTGGCGATGGCCGACAACCCCTTGTTTCGGGTTAAGGCGCTGGGTTCCTTTAAGCAGTTGCCGGGTTGCCCTGACTATGTGGTTGCTGCACTGGAGCAACGCCGTTTGGATAGAATGGCCCAGGGGGAGTGTTATCACCCATCTGACGAACGCTACCAGGTAGAGCGAGTTGAAGTGGTGAAAATCAGGCCCCAGGCTTTTGCCGGGGAAGCGCTGCCCCCGTTGATTGAAGACCAATGGCGGGTGTTTGAGTGTGAGCCTTCGGCTGATGGTTGTTCGATAGAATTTACCGATGAAAACTTTGTCAGTGAAGGGCGCTCTGCGCTCTATTATGTGCGTGTTATTGAAGAGGCGGTTGCCACGATCAACGCCAATAATCTCAATACAGATTTTGACGAGGCGGGTAAACCTGTGTCGATCTCGCCCTGTTTTGGCGACTACCGCACGTCTGCGGGCGATGATTGTCAGGCGCCGATGGGTCAGCGAGCCTGGTCATCACCGATATTCGTGGATTACCGAAACTAACACCCTGTGAAAATGATCATTGCGCCGACTGCTGGCGCAATGACGGATTGAACACGCCTGTTTTTTTTTGACAAAGCGCCGGCTGCGGTTCTGTTATTTATTTAGTATTAACTAAGCGATCGCCGAGATCGCTATTCTCTTAATAAGCGCTCTTGAACACAGGGCTTATGCCTCGCTTGTGCTGTGTTCCGCTTCGGGATGAAAACGTTGACCAGACCGTACGTGTTGCGGCTTACCCCTCCGGCGATGATTACATTCGTCGCCTTATTAACCTTGACTGCCATTAGTACAAAGTCGGTAATCCCCCCTCATTTATAACCAACACTAGAAATAGAGAGTTAAGAAGGTTATTTAGCGCTTTGGATATCTGTCATAAGCGAGAGTGCCATATATGAAATTTTTTATAATAAGTGCTTGGTCTTTACCTGATTGAGTTTGTCTCAACCACTGAGTTCAGTGAGACTATTTCAGCAAGTCGATTAAAAAATCGATTTGTTCTTTAGTGAATGTATTAAGTATAAGTTTTTTGAACAGCTTTCTTTAATGAAATTTGTTACGTCGAATTGAATAAAGAATGAGGGTTGTAGAACTGTTAGTGAAAGTGACTAAAGTAAAAAACGACTTCCCTCAGTGAATAATAATGATAAGGAGAGACAATCAGTGAGTTCACAAAGTTATCGTCCATTTACCAAGGCATCCAATCGTTTGACCGCTTCCGTTTCGCTACTGGCGGCTGCCATCAGCATGGTCAGTGTTGGCGCTCAAGCGGCAGATGAGGGTATATTTCTCGAAGAAATCGTGGTGACGGCGCAGAAACGTGCACAAAACCTGCAAGACGTACCCGTCGCCATCAGCGCCGTTAGCGGTGAGCAGATTGTAGAGGCCGCGATTCAGGATATTTTTGACCTGCAAACCAGCACACCCGGCCTGCGTGTTGGCCAGGCAACCACTGGCAGCGCTACCACCTTCGAGATTCGTGGCATAGGCTCAAACTCCTCAAACTTCGGCGTAGAATCCTCTGTTGGCCTCTATGTTGACGGCGTTTACCGAGCTCGCCAAAGCTCCATGGTCAACGATATGATCGACATGGAAGCGGTAGAAGTGCTGCGTGGCCCGCAGGGCACCCTGTTTGGCAAGAACACCGCCGCGGGTGCCGTGCATTTTCGTACCAAGGCTCCCAGCCACGAAACCGATGGCTTTGTCTCGGCAACCGCCGGAAACCGTGATATGCAAAACTTCTCAGCCGCTGGCAACCTGTCGGTGATTGAGGATGTATTGGCCCTGCGTGCTACGGCATTCAGCAGCGAACGTGACGGCTATATAGACGCCGAAGGTTTTGGCGAGGATGTGTTAAACAACCGCAATCGCTGGGGTACACGTCTGCAGGCTCTGATTACCCCGACAGACGATTTGAGCATCCGGGTGATTGCCGACTACGCCAAGATTGGCGAAGTTTGTTGTGGTGTCGTGGGTACGGGTGACAATCTCACGATAGCGGACGGTTATGTCTCGACCGATTCGATATTGCAGGACATGGGAGCCACCGTTTATGAGGGCGATGTCAGCGATAGCTACGCCACTTCCGTCAATGTCTTGCCTGAAACCAGCTCCAAGGATCGCGGCCTTTCGGTTGAAGTCAATTGGGATCAGGGTGACTACACCTACACCTCGGTCACCGCCTACCGCAAGTATAATTCCTCGGACTACAAAGATTCTGATTTCAGCAATGCGGACCTGTTTAATACCGGATCCGATGCCGGCTTGGAGAATTTCTCCCAGGAACTGCGCCTCAGTTTTACCTCGGATAACATGAATGCGGTTGTCGGGGCCTTTTATTCCCAGCAAGATCTTGATCTGGTGTACTCTCTGGATACAGGGACACAGCTGAGTGAGTTCATTCAGAGGGTTGAGGGCATAGACGCGTTTGTGGCGGGATTTGATGCGCTCAGCGCTGGTTTCACCGCCGCTGGTGTGGATGGGAACTACGGTTTCGGTGATCCAGCCTTTGCTCCAATAGCTGACCCCTTCGACGGCCTTTCGGGCAGTCATAACGCCAAACAAGAGTCCACCAGTTGGGCGCTCTTCGGTCAGCTGGATTACAACCTATCCGAAGATTTTATTCTGACTGCGGGCCTGCGTTACACCCAGGAAAAGAAGCAGCTCTCAACCACCTTCACCGAATACCTCGACGGTGAACTCCTGACAGCAGGCCCGGCAATCAGCGGTGCCGATATCTCGGCGACCGGTGATCTTCTGGGCGAAGTGGCGGGCAACCCCGTCTTGCTGCTCAACCCCGCCTATGCGGCGCAGTTTGATCCCTATCGAAGCCGGGGATGGGGCCAGCATTTATTTGGCAGCCTCACCCCTCGGGTGGATGAAAATGTGAATCTGGACGACTCGCAGATCAGCGGTACCCTCAAGTTGAGCTGGTTCGTGGCTGAGGATGTGATGACCTACGCTTCCTACGGCACGGGTTACAAGTCTGGAGGTCTCAATACCGACCGCATTCCAGTGGGTGTTGACGCCTCCTTCGATGCCGAGACGACCGAGTCGTTTGAATTGGGTGTCAAGGCCGAGTTGCCGGATCAGGCGCTGCGCATCAATGCCGCTTTGCACTACACCATCATGAACGACTTCCAGTCGAACAGCTTTAACGGCGACAGCTATGTCCTGCGCAACGCCGGTAAACTGGCCACCAGCGGTATTGAACTTGAGACCTTCTGGCAGCCAGCGCAGAACACCGAAATCAGTTTTGGTTATGCCTACACGCAAAAAGAGTACAAGAGCTATGAGAACTCCTCCTGTTGGGTGGCGACTCCAGCGCTCACCGGCGTGAATGATCCGACCCTGACTGTCGTAGGCGGGAAGGATGTCTGCAGTCGCACCGGCCGTAAAAACCCGCTGCACTTCGCCAACCTGGGACTCAAGCAGAGTTTCACCCTGGCCGATGGTGTCGAGAGCTATGTCTTCGGTGAGTACACCTATCTCTCTAGCCGTGAAAAAAGCGGTGATCCTCTAAAGGAGCTCGAAGGCTACGGTTTACTGAACCTGCGCGCTGGCGTTTACTTTGATGAGTCTCAGGTCAACCTGACCCTCTGGGGCAGGAATGTGCTGAATAACCACTACAGTGGTGGTGGAAGCTTTGATGCTCCGATACAGGACGGTAAGCTGATAGGTTTTGGCGGTTCACCGGCAACCTACGGTATCACCCTTAACAAGGATTTCTAATTCGATTTGTTAGCCCTGTAAAAAAATGCCAGCTTATGCTGGCATTTTTTTGGATGGTCAAACCTTATTGTTATACCTGCAAGCGATCAGGATGCTCATGTGAAAGTTGTAGCGACCAAGACGCTAGCTGGACTTCATTCGGCTGTTAAAAAATCGGCGCTCTTGAAGGGGTTCCCTAGTCGTCAAAGGTTAGGCGCTGATTCCATATATGAATTTTTAGAGGGAATCTCGGTGATTTTCACTGGCATCGGATTGTCTATCAGTATTCATTCCTAGAAACTCTCTTCCATCAATTAACAAACCAGACTTTTTCTTACTCTATAAAAATGTCTTCAATATATTTTTTTTGTTATTAGATATTAGGCTTTTGTCGTTTATAAGATTTCTTGTTTCTATGGTTAGAGCAAGTATGAGGATTGAAAATTTATGAAAACGTATCTTCTAGGTAAAAAAATACTTTCCGCTGTGATTGCTGGGTCTGTATGCGGCGCTGCTCCGAATATGGTGTTTGCTGAAGACGGGTCTGGCTACGCGATTGAAGAGGTTATTATTTACGCTCGAAAACGAGCGGAAAGTCTTCAGGATGTGCCTATTTCAATCACTTCCGTCGGCTCAACAGAATTGGAGTCCCTGGGCGCGAAGCAGCTTTCTGACTTGACGGCCGTGATACCCAATGTACAGATAGGTGATGCGCTAGAACCTGAGATTACCATGCGTGGTGTCTCCACCAATGCCCGCACCATCGGCCTTGAATCTGGCGTCGGTGTCTATATCGATGGTGTCTTTGTTTCGCGCGCCGCGACCAATGCCGACCTGGCCGCCGTGGAGCGAGTAGAAGTCTTGCGTGGCCCCCAGGGAAGCCTGTTTGGCAAGAATACGGTCGCCGGTGCAGTGAACATTATCACCAAGGCACCGGCCGATGAGTTTGCTGGCTCAGTGACGGCTAATCTTGGTAACTATGGTCGCAAGGATGTTCGCGCTTATCTCGAGGGCGCCCTAACTGAGACGACCAATGGCAGGCTTTCTCTCAGCTCTTTAAAAAGTGATGGTCATTACACCAATACAACCACTGGCCGGGATATTGGCGGTAACGACAGTATGGAGGTACGCGCTGATCTGGTGGTGGACGCCACGGATAACCTGAGCGCCCGCTTCTCCATGGACTACCGCAAGATCAGAACCAGCCCGGCGACCAATCACCCGCAGCTGGCTCCCAACACCGAGACAGCCAGCGAGCTGGAGGGGCTTCTGAGCGATTTTGGTATCGATTCAGCTGATGTGCCTCTGGGCAGTTATGAAATCGCACAGGATGCCGATTACATCCGCAATGCGGATATCTGGGGCGCGTCAGCAACGGTAGACTACACCTTGCCGGACGATCATACCCTCACGTCCATTACAGCGCGCAGAAGCACCTATAAAGACCAACCTATATCACACGATGACGATAATTTACCCATTAATCTGCTTAACAGCGGGCAGGAGGATCGTCAGTTATTCACCAGTCAGGAATTTAGAATCACGTCGCCAGGCGGGCAGACGGTCGACTGGTTGGCTGGGCTCTATTATGACAAGCAGGACCTGAGCTCTGCGCGGACCTCCGTCATTTCCGATAGGTTGCTCGATTATAGATTTGGCGTGGCTGAAGAACTGACGGCTGTGGCTGGGCCCAAAGTACAGACAGAGAGTTACGCCCTCTACACCAATTTGGATTACCATTTTACAGACGACCTTACCCTAACACTGGGTGGGCGCTACACACAGGAAGAGAAGTCTGCGGATTATTCATTGTTGGGGGCCTGTCTCAGTATTGCGCCTATTTGTGTCTACCCGCAATTGGATGTGGATTTGCAGTACAAGGATAGCTCCTTCGATCCCTCCGCAAGTCTGAGTTATCATGTCACCGACGACATTACCACGTATTTTCGGGCCGCAACTGGCTATAAGAGTGGTGGCTTTAACGTCGACTTTATAACGCCCAGCGAGTTGCAGGTTCCGGGTCAAACTTACTACTACAACACCTTGCATACAGGCGAAACCAGTCAAACCTCGTTTGACAAGGAAGAGGTTACCTCTTTCGAATTGGGTGCAAAAATATCGCTGTTGGATAGACGTCTGGTGGTGAATGCGGCTGTTTTTGAGATGGAGTATACCGGCTTCCAGGTGTCTCGTTACAATGGTGTGGGCTTCTATGTCGACAATGCGGGCGCGGCCACATTGCGCGGCATGGAGTTTGATTTTATTGCTCAGCTAACACCGCAGCTGCGTGCTGTCGGTGGTGGTGGCTACCTGGATACGCACTTTGATGCATACGCTACCGCCACCAGTGACGGCAGCCCATTGAGTCTCGAAGGCAATGAATTTCCCTATGCGCCTCAGTTGAATACTAATTTAGCGCTGGAGTACAACAAGGGTATGGGCGACTACGGCTCCATTACTTTAAGGGGGGAATATACTTTCAAGTCCGATACCTATACCTCTCCAGAAAATATCGCCGCAGAGCATGTCGCCAGTCAAGAGTTGTTCAATGGTCGAATCAGTTGGTTTAACGGCGACGAATCTTTATCCGTTTCACTCTGGGGCAAGAACCTCAAAGACACTCAGTATGTGACCGGTCAACTGCTGAGCAGCACCTTTCCAGGCGTTGTTAGTGGGCGATTGAACACCCCGCGGACTTTTGGTCTGGAAATGAACTTGATCTTCTGATTGGCCAGGCCCCCTGGCTGCAGTTTTACTGGCAAAAGGGGGTTGTCCTATGACGAGTAATCCAGGCATTAATATTTAGAAGGTGGTCAATCTACAAACATGACGGCTTTTATTGTGAATACTGCTGTGTTTAATTTTTACCTATAAGTTAAACGTATTCTGCACTGATAAAAGTAAATTTACTGGCAATATTTTTTAGCCGGGATGGTGAGCTGATACAGCCACCTTTGCTGGATAAATCTGCTTAAGTGTATGTCGTTCACCTTAGGCCATTGCAAGCCGGCCTGCTTTCATACCAAGCCCAATCACAAAGTCGATTGCTTCAATAATTGAAGCGAAAAAAGTAAAGTCTAAGTGATATCTAATTAAATAATTAGCAGCCACCAGTCAGCCATACTTAATGGGGCTTATAGAGGTAACTGTATTATTTAAAAATCTTAAAAATAGACAAGGGCAATGGAAATGTTTATTTCGACAGAATCGACCATCAGCTAATGGCAGTGAGGTTTCTGCTCGCGTCTATTCGCCAGGGTGGTCGAACGCTGCTCCATTTTCACCTTCAAGTTTCATCTGAAACCGTAGAGGACTTAATATGAATTCACGGTTATATCTACTGATTACGCTATTGTTTTTTTATTCGGCTCTTACAAGAGCCGACCTTACTGCAGCGACAGCGCTCACTCCACCTATTAAGACAGCTATTGAAGCTGCTGCAGCCAGACCACCCAACATCATTTTTATTTTTGCCGATGACCTGGGTTACGGTGATATTGGGGCCTACGGCTCACAGACCATTGACACGCCCAACATTGATCGCATGGCCGCAGAGGGCGCCAAGTTTGATCAATTCTATGCGGCTTCCCCCGTGTGCACGCCGTCACGAGCGGGCCTTTTGACCGGGCGTTACCCCATTCGCCAGGGTATACAGGGTGTCTTTACCCCGGAAAGTTTTCAGGGCATGGACCCTGAAGAGGTGACCATTGCCGAGATGCTAAAGACCGTGGGATATGCGACGGGCCTGGTGGGCAAGTGGCATCTGGGACATCACGAAAAATTCATGCCCTGGAATCAGGGCTTTGATGAGTTTTTCGGCTTGCCCTACAGCAACGACATGGCCGGACTCTATTTCTTTAGAGACAGAGAATTACTCTTTGACGAAATTGATCAGCGCTACCTGACCAGAACCTATACCGAGGAAGCGCTGAGCTTTATTGATAAGCACCGCGAGCAGCCGTTTTTCCTCTATCTCGCGCACAATATGCCACACGTGCCTCTCTATGCCTCGCCTGAGTTTGAGGGCAGCTCGGCCGGCGGGCTCTACGGCGATGTGGTTGAAGAACTGGACTGGAGTGTTGGAGAAGTTCTCAAGCGATTGGAGGCGCTGGGTTTGTCTGAAAATACCCTGGTTGTTTTTTCCAGCGACAATGGCCCCTGGCTACTGATGGGCGCACAGGGGGGCTCGGCGGGCGGGCTTAGAGAAGGCAAGCAGTATACCTTTGAGGGAGGTATGCGAGTGCCGACACTTGCCTATTGGCCCGGCCGGATTGCTGCCGCTACGCGCCCTGCGGGTCTGGCCACCATGATGGACTGGCTGCCCACCTTTGCCGCCCTGAGCGGCGCAGCCGTGCCAGATGACCGAGCCATTGATGGCAAGGATATAAGCTCGGTACTGAGCGGCCAGGGTGAGAGAGAAGATCAGGAATTTTTCTATTACATGAATGGTGAGTTGCGCGCTTACCGCAGCGGCGACTGGAAACTGAAATTACCTTTTGCGGGTGATAGGGAGTTGCTGGCTCTGTTGCACCCGGGTTTTGTCTCTGGGCATGAGCACTTGTTGTTCAATCTAAAAAACGACCCTGAAGAGCGTCATAACCTGGCTGGAGGAGAAACCGGCCGAGTGAAGTCAATGCTGACGGCTATAGAGATATTTAATGCATCGCTGGGAGAGCTTCCTGTCGCGAAACAGTCAGGGAAACATATTGATTATTCAGCCTACAGCCGCTTGACTCTGATCTTGGCCGCAAAGATTCTGCTGCTATTGATGATCTCCTTGATATTGCTCTGGTTGGCCCTGGGCAAGATTAGGCAGAGGTTCAATACGCAGTAAGCCAGTCGTCGCATTCGGCCACTGTTGGCTTCCAAGTTGGCCACTGCAGTTGATAGATCCGCTGTGGGTGGTATCTCAATTGTCTGAGAAATTTGGCCAGTATGCTTTTCCTGTTCCGTGTTTGTCGTCTGAAACCTGGCAGGGCTTCGGCCAGAAATCCACCAGCACGAACAGATCAAGCGAGCCGAGAGCATATACAACGAGTGCAGGCGTGCAAAAGAAACCACGAAAATATGAATCGACTGCAATTGGTAATTATGATCTGTCACCGGTTCAGTTTTAGAGTTTATAGCTATTAACATCCAAGCCTGGCCAGGTCTTTACTTGTCTATAGGCGGTTTTTACTAGTCTATAGACAGTCACTCGATAATGGGGTTGCCGCCTGAGAGACAGGTAGGCCTATAAGCCAAGTAGAGCCAATGAGTAGTTAACAAACCATGCTAATTATGAATGTTCCGTATATGAAACTTTTGCTGGGTTGTAGGCGGGTTATTCTGGTGTCGACTTGTCTCTAATTCTCCATTCATAGAAACTGTTTTTAGTAAATCAAGAACTACAAGAATGTTTTTTCTCTAAAAAATATCCTCAATATATTTTTTAGGAATTATAAATGATTGTAGTGGCATTCCTTATATCGATTAACGTCAGCATGAGGGTTGGATGGCCATGAACACGAACTCGTTAGCTACACAGTTACTGACCGCCTTGATTGCTGGGGCGGTATGCGGTGTTGCTCCGAATATGGTGTTTGCGGCAGGCGAGCAAGAGTACGTGATTGAGGAGGTTATTATTTACGCTCGAAAGCGAGCGGAGAGCCTTCAGGATGTGCCAATTTCAATCTCTGCCGTCGGTTCAACAGAATTGGAGTCCTTAGGCGCTAAGCAACTATCAGACCTGACCGCCGTTATACCCAATGTACAGATAGACGATGCGCTGGAACCGGAGATTACCATGCGCGGCGTCTCCACCAATGCTCGCACCATTGGCCTTGAATCTGGCGTCGGCGTCTATATCGACGGCGTCTTTGTTTCGCGCGCCGCGACCAATGCCGACCTGGCCGCTGTGGAGCGCGTAGAGGTTTTGCGCGGCCCCCAGGGTAGCCTGTTTGGCAAGAATACGGTCGCCGGGGCGGTGAATATTATCACCAAGGCACCGGCCGATGAGTTTGCTGGCTCAGTAACGGCGAATATTGGCAATGACGGTCGCAAGGATGTTCGAGCCTATGCAGAGGGCGCGCTAACCGAGACGACCCGTGGGCGACTTTCTCTCAGTTCCTTAAAAAGCGATGGTCATTACACCAACCTAATCACTGATCGAGAGATTGGCGGCAACGACAGCATGGAGGCGCGCGCTGATCTGGTGCTGGAGGCTGCGGATAACCTGAGCGCCCGCTTCTCCGTAGACTACCGCAAGATCAGAACCAGTCCGGCGACCAATCACCCGCAGGTGTCACCCAACGCCGAGACAGCAAGCGACCTGCAAGGCCTGCTGAGCGATTTCTCTATTGACCCAGCCGATGTGCCCCTGGGAAGTTATGAAATCGCACAGGATGCCGATTACATTCGCAATGCGGATATCTGGGGCGCCTCTGCCACGTTGGATTACGCCTTGCCTGAGGGTTATACCCTGACATCAATTACAGCGCGCAGAAGCACCTATAAAGACCAACCTGTATCACACGACGACGATAATTTACCGATTAACCTGCTTGTCAGCGGTCAGGAGGATCGTCAGTTATTCACCAGCCAGGAATTTAGAATCACGTCGCCCGGTGACCAGACGATCGACTGGTTGGCCGGACTATATTATGACAAGCAGGACCTGAGCTCAGCGCGGACCTCCATCGTTTCAGATACTCTGCTGCAGGCGAGATTTGGAGTGGCAGAAGCACTGACGGCTGTGTCCGGACCTAAAGTGGAGACGGAGAGTTACGCACTCTACGCCAACCTGGATTACCACCTGGCGGACGAACTTACCCTGACACTGGGCGGTCGCTACACACAGGAAGAGAAAACTTCGGATTATTCTTTGCTGGGGACCTGTATCAGCATCGCGCCTATTTGTCTCTTTCCGCAGCTGTATGTGGATTTGGAATACGAGGATAGCTCCTTCGATCCCTCCGCGAGCCTTAGCTACAAGATCACTGAAGACGTTACTACGTATTTCCGCGCCGCAACTGGTTATAAGAGTGGCGGCTTTAACGTCGATTTTATACAACCTGCCGAGCTGACAGTGCCGGGGCAGACATACTATCCGAACACCCTTCACACAGGCGAGACCAGTCAGACCTCATTTGACAGGGAAGAGGTTACCTCTTTCGAATTGGGAGCGAAAATGACGTTGCTGGACAGACGCCTGATGGTGAATGCGGCCATTTTTGAGATGGACTATACCGGCTTTCAGGTGTCTCGTTACAATGGTGTGGGTTTCTATGTCGACAATGCGGGTGCGGCCACATTGCGCGGCATGGAGTTTGATTTTATTGCTCAGCTAACACCGCAACTGCGTGCTGTCGGTGGTGGTGGCTATCTGGATACGCACTTTGATGCCTACGCTACCGCCACCAGTGATGGCAGCCCATTGAGTCTCGAAGGCAATGAATTTCCCTATGCGCCAGAGTTGAATACCAATTTAGCGTTGGAGTACAACAGGGAATTAGCTGGCTACGGCGCCATCTTTATCAGGGCTGAATATACCTTTAAGTCCGATACCTATACCTCGCCAGAAAACATCGCTGCAGAGCATGTCGTCAGTCAAGAGTTGTTCAATGGTCGAATCAGTTGGTTTCATGAAGATGAATCTTTATCTGTGTCGCTCTGGGGTAAGAACCTAAAAGACGCGAAATATGTCACGGGGCAATTATTGAGCAGCACCTTTCCTGGGCTGGTGAGTGGACGATTGAATACCCCGCGAACTTATGGTTTGGAAATTAAATATACCTACTAAATAGTAAGACACTTTCGTCTATTAATTAGATTTACTGCTGGCCCATGATGAAAAGTTTGTTACGCGGACTCGCTCAGGCGTAACCATTTTTACAACGATTATCTAGGCAGAATATAGGGTGATTTGTCTTGGGTTGTCAGGTGTTAAATAGGATGTAAATCCAGTGTGTTTCAATAGTTATGACAAGCACTAAAGTGAAAATAAATAATTTGAAGGAAGTTGGACCAGATAAATATCTTTTGATGTATGGGCCAGCGTATACAGAGTAAAGGTACGAAAAATATGAGGGATCATTCTGATATGTACGAAGAATCAAGTGATATGAGTTGCGCCGTTGGTATTGAAATAGGCGAGGCCTGGACTCAGTGCACACTGCTGAGGGTGGATGGTGAAACCCTGTTCCACAGCCGTTGCGCAACGCCAGAAGATAGAGTGTCAATTGTCTCCGAGTTGCGAAGGTTGATTACTCTGGCGATGGCAGTCGCCAGAGAGCAAAACACTTTGGTCGCAGGTATTGGTGTCGGTGTGCCAGCTTTGATTGAAGACGGCATGGTGATAGGAGCAGTAGAGCATCTTCCCGATTTGCTGGGGCTGGATATGAAGGCAGAACTTTCTTCAGTATTTGACCTGCCGGTATACATTGAGAATGACGCCCACATGATGACGGTGGCAGAAAATTGTTATGGCGCCGCCATGGATTCCAGTGATGTTGTCTTTCTGACCGTCGGCGCCGGGATTGGTGGTGCTCTGAAATTTAACGGTGAGCTTTATGGCGGCAGTCGTAATCGCGGCGGAGAGCTTGGCCATATGGTCATCAAGGAAGGGGGCGAGCTGTGTGAATGTGGTAACCGAGGCTGCCTGCAGGCCTGTGCTTCGGTGACAGCCATGGTTCGATATTACAGTTCGCTGCCGGGAATAACCCTGGAGACAGTAAATGGCAGGTCGATTGCCGAAGGTTATCTTCTGGGCGATGAAAGTCATAAATTGGCCATGGAATGGCACCTTCATAATCTGGCAACGGGCATCGCCAGCCTGATCAATATTCTTGGCCCTGAAAAAGTCATTATTGGCTGTGAGATCACAGATGTGGGTGACTTCTATATTGAGGAACTTAGACGGCGCGCCTTGGCTATTGCTCAGCCTGCCACTATGGAAAACGTAACAATTTGTGCTGCACACTTCGGAACTCGGGCCGGCAGTATCGGCGCAGCAACCGTCGTGTTTGTACACTGACTAAATTCGGGGATTTCAGTATGATGCGCAGTGGATTTATGGTTGGATTTATTTTAATAATTTGGTTCGTGATTTCTTTTGTCACCAATATTATTGGGCCATTGATGCCCTCAATTATCGACACCTATGATTTGAACCTGACCTTGGCGGCTTTCTTGCCGTTTTCATTTTTCTTGGCCTACGCCATAGTGTCTATTCCCTCCGGTCTCATGATTGAGGCCATAGGCACAAAAAAATCAATGCTCATTGCCTTCAGTCTGAACCTGACGGGGGTGCTGATGTTTGCAATGTTTCCCGTTTACCTGGTGGCCTTGTGCTCGCTGTTTGTAGTCGGCATGGGCATGGCGATGCTGCAGGTCATCATAAATCCTTTAATGCGTACGGCTGGCGGGGAAGAAAACTTCGCCTTTTTCTCTGTGATGGCACAACTGGTGTTTGGTTTGGCGTCATTTGTGAGCCCGCTGGTCTTTACCTATCTCATTATGGCCTTACAGCAATACAGCTTTGCTGATAGCTCCTGGGTATTGGGATTACTCAGCGCAGTAACACCAGAAGATAAACATTGGGTCTCTCTCTACTGGTTATTTGCTGCCGTATTTGTACTGGTGATAGCAACGCTCTTTCGTATCTCAATACCGCTGGTGGAATTAAAGACGGATGAGAAAAGCCGTGGTTTGTCAGTTTTCCGAGAGTTGTTGAAGAGTCGCCAGGTGATATTGTTTTTCCTGGGTATAGTCGCTTACGTGGGAACCGAGCAGGGCCTGGCCAACTTTATGTCGGAGTTTCTTAATCAATACCACGGTGTCAACCCTGAGCGAGAAGGGGCCTCCGTTGTCGGTCAGTTTTGGGGGCTTATGTCACTGGGCTGTCTCGTCGGACTTGCCCTGTTGAAATTGATGGACTCAAAGATCGTACTGCGATTGTTCAGCATTTGTGCGTTTGTCGGCGTTGTCTGTGCGTTGTTTGGCCCAGTAGAAGTGGCTTTGATTGCATTCCCTTTATCGGGTTTCTTTATATCAGTCATGTTCTCGATCATCTTTTCATTGGGACTCAACTCCGTGCGTGAACATCACGGTTCATTCTCCGGAATTTTGTGTACGGGAATATTTGGCGGGGCATTGGTGCCTTTGTTAATAGGTGTATTTGGTGATTGGCTGGGTCTGCGTGCGGGAATGTGTGTACTGTTTTTAACCATAGCTTATATATTCAGCATCGGTTTTTGGGCCAGACCACTGATTGTCAACAAGACGTTGTTTTCTGAAAAGTCTCAAACAGACTTGTCCGTTAATGCACCTTAGGTTCGATGAGGAATGAAGTGACTCAATTTCTTTCGTCGATTTCCCCGGTATTGTTTATAAGTGATGGTGTATTGCTCCATGGCTGATTATTTAGTTCCGAATTTACTGAACGCATGCCGAATAATGAAGTTACTCATTAATTCAGTAGAAGGCATGTCGGCTGTCGATATTGAAAAAGAATTGGGAATCCCAAGAACAACCCTGTTTCGAATTTTAAAGACATTATGCCACGAGGAATTTGTACAGAAGCAGGGGCGTTGTTACAAGGTTGGAACTTCGCTGGTAAAGCTTGGGGTTAAGGAGGTTACAGAAAACCGCCTGCGATCAAGCTCCATGGCAATTCTCAATGAATTGGCGATTAAAACCGGGTACACGGCACAACTGGCCGTTCCCAATCAATATTGCGCTGTCATTATGGAGGTCTGCGAGAGTCCGAGTTCATTAAAAGCCTCTTATGCAGCGGGTGTGGAGTTGCCTCTTCACTCAACATCCGTTGGTAAGGTGTTTTTAGCCCATAAGTTCCATGGGCGAATAGAAGAAGTTAATAAGGCCGTGGGTTTTAAAAAAAATACGGATAAGTCACTCACTACTCTGAGAGATTTGAATGAGGAGTCTCTTCGGGTGGTTTCACGTGGTTATGCCGTTGAAAATCGTGAGTTTTGCAATAATGTACGCGGCTTAGCGGTGCCCATCTATAACTCTCATGGTGAAGTTGTAGCAGCAATGGGTATTCTCGCGCCGGCTACGGTTTTTACGATAGCTCAAACGCCCCGCGTTTCCAGTCAGGTAAAAGAGGCCGCCAGAGAATTTTATTATGCGGCAGGGCTTTCATCCGCAAGTGAATTAAAGCTATAGATTACATTTTTAGATATTTTCGATAAATCAAATTTAAAGGCAATTTACACCAATGCTTAATAATCAGAAAGTTATCAACACATTAATGTTTACGGAAGCGGCTGAAAGTTCAGCTGCCGTAGCGCGACAGTTGCAAAAAAATCACCACTTGATGCAAGAATTGGGGGAAAAGCTGAGAGCCATATCTCCTCGAATAATCGTCACCTGTGCCAGAGGCAGTTCTGATCACGCCGCCAGTTACGGTAAATACCTGTTCGAGACCATCATCGGTTTGGTGTCCTCTTCCGCAGCACCTTCGGTAAGTTCTGTGTATGGCGCCTCGACCAAAATGGATGGTGCATTATTTATCGCGATATCACAGTCTGGCATGAGCCCCGATTTAATTTGTCAGGCAGAGTCAGCAAAGATGTCTGGTGCAGTGGTGGTCGCGCTGGTTAACAATGTAGACTCGCCGCTTGCAGAAACAGCGGATGTTGTTATTCCTCTGCACGCTGGGCCTGAAATAAGCGTCGCGGCCACCAAAAGCTTTATCTGCTCACTTTCAGCACTCTTGCATCTGGTTAGCTGTTGGAGTGGTGATAAAGCCCTGCAAGAAAGTTTGGCGTTATTGCCTGGGCAAATGTTGCGGGCGTGGGAGTTGGATTGGTCATCCGCTGTTGAGAAACTAGCGAATGCGCGAAACCTTTTTGTGCTCGGTCGCGGTTACGGCTTTGGTGTGGCGTTAGAGGCGGCATTAAAGTTTAAAGAGACCTGTGGCTTGCACGCCGAGGCGCTCAGTTCTGCAGAGGTCAAACATGGGCCTATGGCTATTGTGGGTCCAGGTTTCCCGGTATTAATGTTTGGACAGGAAGACAACAGCAGTGCCGGGCTTGCCCAAGTTGCGGAGGATTTTTTAAACCGTGACGCCAAAGTCATGCTGGCGGCTACGGGTGAACCGGCTCCCTGGCGTTTGCCAGTGGTATCCTCGGTGCATCCAGCATGTGCGCCATTGCTGCAGATTCAGAGTTTTTATCGTATGGCCAATGAGTTGTCTTTACGGCGTGGATTTAACCCAGATGTTCCTCCTCATCTCAATAAAGTTACAGAGACACTTTAGAGTTATAAGAATAAATCACCCGTTTTTTCATTAAATTAACACCAATAAAATGACAGAAACTTCACTCTGTGAAAGCCGTAATTTGTAATGATTTATCCCCTCTGGATCAGCTATCCGTTGCAGAGGTCGCTAATCCAGAGGTGGCCCCGCTCAGGGATCTTGGACGTCGTCGCAGGTGTTAATCACCCAGATGGACTGTTGGTACAAGGCTTGCGCCAAATGAAACCCGAGCGGCCTTCTATTCCCAGTGCCTAGGTGGCGATACCTTTGATCTGCTGAGTCGCGATGGCTTGGAGTGGTCGCCTACTGGTCATTGGTTTTGCGTCGGGCATGTTGGCTATGGATCAACCAGAGGGTTACGCCGTCAATCTGCAGGAGCTACTGCAAGGGTATGGGGAGGGCAAGGTAAAAGTTGTGATAGAAGAGGTATTTCCCTTAGAGAATACCGTCACGGCACTGAACAAGGTCGTGTATCGGATAGTTACTGAAACAGTTATCGAAAAATTACCGAAACAGTGATCTTAAAACCCTAGTCAGTCGCACCAGATTGACAGGACCAGAACAGAGAGAAAAATTGTTATGAAGTCGTCAAACACTGCTAATACCCGTTACTGCGAACAGATGCTGAAAGAACTCAATGCTGAAGGTTATACCAGTTTGGTTGAGGTCTTTCTGCAAGCATGTCAGACCTACGCCGACAAGCCGGCCTTTAATTGTCTGGGACAGAGTTTGACCTTCGCTGAATTGGAAAGGCACAGCCGCAATTTTGCCGCTTATTTGCTCAGTGAAGGGGGGCTAGAACCAGGTGACCGACTGGCGATACAGCTACCCAACCTCAATCAGTACCCCATAGCTGCCTGGGGCGCGATTCGTGCCGGGGTGATTCTGGTCAATACCAACCCGCTCTACACAGAGCGTGAACTGGTGCACCAGTTCAATGACTCTGGGGCCAAGGCGGTGGTGGTTCTGGCGGATTTCCTGCCAGTGCTGGAAAAGTTGGTGCCTCAAACCGGGGTTGAAAGGGTTATCGTAACCAATGTGTTCGATATGTTCGAAGCCCAGCCGGCGCCAACATCCTCGCTCGGCGAGTGCATGACTAGCTTTCCAGATTCTCTGGCGATGGGTGAGGGGGCGCAGCTTCCGCCTGTATCCCTGTCGATGGAGAGTATTCTCGTGTTGCAATACACAGGCGGTACTACGGGTGTGGCCAAGGGCGCGGTGCTTACTCACGGCAACTTTTTCGCCTGTACCAAACAGGGTGAAATGGCCGCAGATACATTCGAGAATGGCTGTGAGATTTTTATTGCACCCCTGCCGCTCTATCATGTCTACGGTTTTGTCACCCATTTGAACGGCATGATTTTCCGCGGTGGTCTGTCGGTATTGATCCCTAATCCGAGAGATATGGATGGCATGCTCAACACCATCAAGGAATTTCCCTTTACGGGTTTTGCCGGCATCAACACTCTGTTTAGTGGCATGTTAAATCATCCCGCTATAGACCAGGTAGATTTCAGTCACTTGAAAATCACCGTCTCAGGTGGGACGGCTTTGGTGTCGGATATAGCTCAGGGCTGGCAAGAAAAAACCGGCTGTCGCATCAGAGAGGGCTATGGATTGACGGAATCATCGGGTGTTCTCTCTATTAGCCATCCTGACATTCACCCACTGGGCAGTATTGGTGAGCCCACCACGGGCACCCAAGTAAAAATTGTCGACGATCAGGGTGACGAACTACCCGACGGACAGGAGGGGGAACTGATTGCCCGTGGGCCGCAGATGTTACAAGGTTACTGGAATCGGCCAGAAGCCACTGCCGAGGCCATTGACGAGCATGGCTGGTTTAAAACAGGCGATGTTGCCATCCGGCAGGAGGGCGGCAGCCTGCGAATTGTCGACCGCAAGAAGGACATGATCATTGTCTCGGGTTTTAATGTCTACCCCAATGAGATTGAAGAGGTTGTCGGAGGGCACCCGCAGGTGCTGGAAAGCGCGGCGGTGGGCGTGGCCGACGACAAGAGCGGAGAGGCAGTGAAGTTGTTTGTCGTCGCCACTGACACAAAACTGACGGAAGAGGCGCTGCGAGATTATTGCCGTCAGCAGCTAACCGCCTACAAGGTGCCCAAGCAGGTGACATTTATGGCGGAGCTGCCCAAGTCCAATGTGGGTAAAATCCTGCGTCGCGAGCTCAGGGGATAAGCGTCGTACTGAAATACCGGTGCACGTATGTGGGGTCCTTTTATCATCCGTTTCTGGTTAAAAGGACTTCATTAATATATTAGGCTGATTGTAATAAAATCCCATGGAGAGTATTTGTGTTGAAAGTGTGGATGATCCGCTTGTCCGTTTTGTGCAATATT
>Ga0105356_10000981_pt1 | contig 27963 bp, 21 predicted proteins | sample GOMGulsemesocosm_3_FD_83502 | JGI IMG/M metagenome (GOLD analysis project Ga0105356, IMG submission 83502) | Methane-oxidizing microbial communities from mesocosms in the Gulf of Mexico - GOM9D Gulf of Mexico | ecosystem: Environmental > Aquatic > Marine > Cold seeps | place: Gulf of Mexico... | reverse complement strand
TCTGCCATAGAATCTTTTTCAATAGTAGCCCATCCAATAGCATTCCAAGATTTATTATCAAAAACACCAAGGAAAACTTTTTTTTCACCTATTGGTGGAAATCTTAACTTAAGCCTTACATCTGACACTTCTGTGTAACTTTTTGTGATGTCAATAAAATTATTACTGCGCAATTTTGAGGGTAATTTCTTTTTTGACACCGAAGACAACTTCGTATCTCTTTGTATTTCATAGGTTTGCCTAAACACTTTAGGAACAATATTCCGAATCTCATTAGCACCTGGTTGTAACTCTGCACCTAAAAAATCCACAAACTCCCCTTTCTTATTTAAGACTGCTGTAAAATCGTGTCCCATACTTCTATTTGCCCAATAAGGAATATTTTCATGCACTACTGGAATTCCTATTGCCCTCATAGCAAAAATAGCAAGACTATTTTGATCTCTACAAACACCCATTTTCCCCTTCCAAAGATCCATTGGACCAATTGCTCTTCCGTACTTATTGAAAGTATCACAAAATCGAAACCAACTCGTTAAATTTTTATTTACAAGTGCACACGCTTCTACTGGATCTGATTTATCTTGAATGGAATCTAGTACCCATTTGAATTTCTCATAATAAAAAGGACGCCAAGATTCTAATTCTTCTTTTGTAGATCTGTAAGGAAGAATGTATTCACAAAACTCTTCAAAACTCAAGTGTTTAGACCAAGGCATCTCCCAAGCTTTAAAAGCATATTCTATATTTTCAATTAACAATTCTGAACTTATATATTCTAAATCAGGTTCTATTTTTGTTTGAGACGTATTAAAAGGGTCGTGTTTTTTAGAAATTCTTTCCCAAAGACTGTCTACTTTTGGAAATTGATAATTTCCTTTTAGCAGATTCTTTTTTTCTAATTTTTCAATTTCTTTAAATATTCTATCTCTAATCTTAAATTTTTTTCCTGATAACGAATATTGATTCCTCATGTTTTCTAACAAAAAAAACACAGCCTTTAATTTAAGACTGTCTTTTGGGTTTTGGTAATGATTGATAACCAATTCCAACTCCTTTTTATTGTCTTTAGCAATATTTAACGCCTTTTCTATTTCTGAATTGTATTTCGAACACGAAGTACAAAACAGTACGAATCCTATTAAAACTATTTTTATCATATTTCTATCTTTTTAACAAACAGTAACTCCATTGAAAACAATAGACCCCACAAACTTTATTAGACTTCATTAAATATTCTGTAAAAAAACTATATTGTATTCACAAATAATAATGTTTCGAATCAAAACCAATCTTGTTTACCATCTTTATAATAAAACAACCTTTCTTGACGTCCCGTACTCAGGCATTCCAAATAAAGCAAAGCATTTTGAGGAACATTTTTAAATTTCAAATCGAATGAAACTGCTTTCTTTTTTCCTAAAGAGACAAAAATTCCTTTCTCTAGATAAAAAAGTTCATATTCCAAACCTTTCAAAATATGGTTCCAATTGTTACGAGGAACTATCTTTATTTTGGCAAGTAATTTAGGGCTGCCCAAATCGACACCCTTCCATGTAAAATCAGGCTCTTTTGAAGATGTGGAACTGATAAAATCCCCTTCCAACTTCACCTCTTCTTTATTTGAATTTCTTTGAAACAGATCAATTTGATTGATTGTTATTTTATTTTTGGAAAGAACTCGATAATAACGGTATTTTTTAGTGCTTTGAATTGGAAATTCATAAGGTCTTAGTTCTGGTTCAAAATCAATCTTACCCAAAACAACTGCATTTTCAAAACTCTTTTTATTGGAGGCTTGAATTACTGCTTCTTTTAATAAATTAGCCTCTTTAACAAGGCCTTTTTTGGGTGGATACTTTCTTTTTATAACTACATCGTGAGTCGACTGAGCTACCTCAAAATTTACAATGGTTCCATCTTGCTTTATATGAAAGGGCACTCCACATGGAAAATTCCTCCCGTTTTTATAAATAAATGGCTGGTAGAGTATGTCTTTTCCCATCTTTTTAAATGTGGCTTTGTTATTTGTGATTTTCCCCCATTGTACAAGAACCCATCTTTTTTTAGGACTTTGAACCCCTAAATAAGCATAATACGTATTTTTTAAAACTTTACCCGTCAATTCAACTTCAACATCTACTGTTTTAAAATACTGATCGGATACATCCTTTTTTTTCACATTTCTAAATAAATTTGGAATATTTTCCAATTGTACTCTTTCATCCGAAATGGGTCCCTCCATATTTGTAGAAAAAGTATGTCTAAAAACTTTAGGTAATCTAATCTTTCCACTCGTATCATCTTCAAATTGATTGTTATAGATAAGTGGATTGTAGTTCCAATTATTATTGGGTTCCCAATAAGACTCAAAATAGATTGTTTTTTCACCATAAATTAAGGAGTTCCATTCGTGATTGTCTTCTTTATTCCCCCATGCGGGTACAAAATCTATAGCCATAGGAATTCCTTCTGCTGCGACTATATATGTGTTCAACCAACTTTTGACTGTGCATTTGCCTTGTCTTATTTTCATAAAGTCTTTGAACTTCAACAAAGGCAAACCTTGAGCTATCCAATAATTAAATCTGTAATTTTTGTATTGTACAAAAAGTGAATCACAGGCCTTGGTAAATGGAATGGGGTAGGAATCTTTAAAATGATTTTTATTTTCTTGCTGAAAAAAACTTCTCCAGTTTTCTATAGATTTCCCCTGCACCAGGCGGTAAGGCAATACATATTCACAAAAATCTTGAAAACTGACACTGTCTTTTGCATAAGGATTGGTCTTCCATGACCTGAATGCAGATTCAATATTATCAATTAGAAAATCGGCTTTGATTTTTTTAACATCTTCTTCAATGGGTTTTGAATAAATATTTCTATAAGGTCTTTCATGTATAGCCAAACTGTCCCAGAGCTTATTTAAAACAGGTTCGATCCAAGCGTTTTTCTTTTTTTTCAACATGGAATCAGCTACAGCTGAAACAACTCTGTATTTGTACAAATTGGTCGTATCATAAGCATAATTGTAAGGCAAATTTTCAATAAGAAATTCTGCTGCTATTAACTTCTCTTTGTTTTCCTGATTTTTATAATACTCTAGAACTTTTAACAATTCTTTTTTATTATCTCCAGCCGCTTCTAAGACTGTATCGATTTCTGATTTGTAATCAGAACAAGACATGCATACCAGCAATAAAACGAGTATTCTTAATTTTTTCATTTCAATTTTTGATTTTTTGTACACTAAATAAAGGCAAATAAATATAGATAGCTATCAAAGAAAATACCAGTCCACCAATAGAACCCACCGCAAACGAAAACCAAAAAGCCTCTTTTTGCCCATCCCAAATAAACGGTATCAATCCCACAATAGTAGAAACGATGGTTAAAATAACTGGAATAATCTTGTAATTAAATGCTTTAAAATAAAGCGTTTGTTTGTTTCTTTTTGGGTATTTCTTTTTTAAATTGTTAAAATCATTGATGATGTATAAAGCAGAATTGACACTGATACCGCAGAGTAAAATAAAAGAAGCATAGCCTCCTTGATCAAAATTAAAATCGAAAAGATAAAAAGTTAAAAAAACACCAATAAAAGAAATTGGTATCATGCTAATAATGGCAAAAGGCTGTTTTAGAGATTCTAATAAAATGGCACAGATGAAGAAAATGATAAAAACAACTATAAAAAGATAGTAATATTGTTGACTGTCATTTCTATTCCATCTGCCATAAGATTGTTTGAAAACTTTGTAACCTAATGGCAATATTGCCTTCAATTCTTCTACATTTTTTTCTTGTACTCTTTTTGCCAACTGTGCTGTTCCTATAAAATCAAAAGCTACCTTCAATCGATATTGCTGATTTGTTTTTTGAATTGTATTTCCTGTTTTCTTCTTTTTAATAGAAGCCAACTGATTCAATTTAAATTGTTTATTTTGAATATTTATAGGCGTGTTTTTCAAATCCCACACATTGAATTTGGCATAATTATCTGAAACTAATTTTACGCGTTGCAATTCATGGTCTTGTATGATATTGCTCAAATTACCAGAATGTACTTGATTTTTTAAATAGCCATAAATACGAGATTGTGAAATATCTGAAAAAGCAATTTGTTCCAAATTGAAATCTAGATAATATTCGTGTAAGGTCTTACTACCCCAATAACCGCCACTGGTAATGTCTACTTCTTTGATTCTGGAGTTTGAACTTTTTAAAAGTTGTGATTTTAATAACTCTGCATAACTATACAATTTATCGTAATTATAGCCTTCCAAAATAATACGGTTGTTTTTATAGTCTGAACCCAAAGCGTTTGAAAAACCTCTTCCAACACCACTCACAGTCCAATCCATACCTCCCAAACTATTTACTTTAGATTCCAATAAACTTTTTAGCGTAAATGGGAATCCTCCAAACTCAAATTCCTTTTTAAAATAAATTTGAATACTTGAACTTTGCGCTCCATTGATACGTGCTTCATACAAACTGATTTCATCGAAACTACTGATGTAATTCTCCATTAACCCCACCGCATCGTTTAACTGTTCTATGGTACAACCTTCTGGCATTTTTCCCGTCATACGTAAAGTAGTTCTTTCAGGTTCCGAATAATAAGAATTTTCAAAAACATCTTCTGTAAATAAACGAAGAGATCCGCCCACAACTTTTTCTAGTGTAGGTCTTACTTCTGATTTGAACCATTCATTTCCTACAGTTTTGTTATAGGTTTCAGCCCAAAAACCGTCTCCTTTCAAATCGGCAGGTAAAAGGTGTAAGGGCAATCCAAAACCAAAAATAAAAAACAATACCAATGCCCATTTTGCAATAGGTTTCTTTAACCATAAAATAGTTTTTAAATAAAATTTAGTGAATTTAAAAACACGTCTTTTCCGTTTTCTAGAAAATAAGATTCGTTTTCTTTTCAATTTCATTTTATCTAACAAAGCAGGGACAAAATACAAAGATACCAAAAGAGACACGCCAATATTAATGGCAATAACCAGAGCAAAATCCCACAAATCTGCACGTTGATTCTCTTTTAATAAAAAGACAACTAACAAAGCTCCGATGGTAGTCAAGGTTGCTGCTAAGATTGCTAAAAAAGCTTTCTTATTGCCCTTATTTCTCAAATGATCTATCATGATGATGCTATTGTCTATGATGATCCCAAATGAAATGGTGATTCCTGCAAAAGAATACAATTGCAATTCTACTTGAAACAAGTAATAAAAAATAATAGCTATGGATAAATTGACGAAAATGCTTAAAAAAAGTACAGTCAAATATTTGACACTCCTGTTTATTATTACAATGAGTATTAGAAGAATCAATAATGAGAATAAAGTTCTTCTTTTTATTTTACTCAACTCTTCTAAAACATATTCAGTCCTATCTTGTGTCAACTTTAAAGAATATCCTTTGGCCAATTGGTTTTTTAAATTTGCTATAGCCGTCTTTACTTTTTTAGTCAACTCGATGGTATTGATGCCTTTTTCAGCATAGATAACCATGTTTATAGTATTCAATCCATTGATTCTATAATAAGCACTAACGGCAGCTTCTTTAAAGCGAGTCGTTGCAATATTTTCGAGATAAATAATTCTAGTTCCTATTTTTTTAATTGGAATTTTCCCCCATTTGATTTTATCTTTTGGTTTGTTAATCAATTGCAATGAAATTTGATGGCTGATTCCTTTCTTGTCTCCCAAAAAAGTTCCTGTCCCCAATTCTTGGGTCTGGAGGTATTTATTAATGGCCTGTTGTACTTCTCCAACTCCTATTTGAAGTTGTACCAATTTATCTGAATTGTATTCTATTACCCATTCAAATGGTGCTGCTCCATAGACATTTACCTGGCTCACCCCTTTAATAGTTGTCAACTTTGGCAATAAATTATTTTCAGTATATTTTTTAATAAAATAAGGGCTCTCATTTGCATTGATGCTATAGGACAATATAGAAACCTTATTTTCATTCGCGCTACTGGCGGATAATCTTGGATAACTCACCCCATCTGGAAGCTCTGGATAGACCTGACGCACAAGATTTGCCAATTCAAAACGAACGGCATCCATATCAACATTCTTTTTAAATTGAATGGAAACTGAACCTCTCCCTTTGTTTGAGCTAGAACTAATTTTTTTTACTCCCTTAACCACATTGAACATGCCTTCTAACTTAGAAGTGACTTCTTGCTCTATCACTTTTGCTGATGCATTGTGCCAACCAAAAGAAACACTTAATGAAGCTTCTTTCTTAGTGGGTTTTAATTGAATACTTAATAACGGAATTAGACACAGTCCAATTATGGATAAGCATGCGAAACTGATAATTATTGAAAAGGATGAGATATTATTTTTCATAGGCTTCAGACTAGTCTAATTTTTTAAAAATTCGATTCCATTGAAATTCGCCATACTGATTGGAAAATAAAACACATTGTACTTTCCCTATAATATTAGATTCTGGTAAAAAACCCCAAGCTCGAGAATCTATAGTTCCTTTTCTATTGTCTCCCATCATAAAATAATAATTTTGTTTGAAAGTATAATTCGTTATTTCTTTCTCATTCACAAAATAAGTGCCTGATTTCTTTGTTATAATGCATTTTTCAAACTGTTTTAGTATTTTTCCATAGAGATAATGAGTTTCAGCATTCATTGGAATTACCATTCCTTTTTTTGGGATTTGAACTGGGCCCAAATTGTCTAAAGTCCATCTATCTCTTTTAGAATTTTTTACTATTTCTTTAGAAATATCAAACGTATCAATTCGTTGTTCTGTAGAGGTAACAGCTTTTATTTTTTTTATTTTTTCAAAATCCTTTTTTGAAAAAGTCCCTTCCATCAAATGCCTTTTTCTGTCAACTCTTCTAATTCCTTCTTGTATTTTTAAAGAATCTATTTTTCGATAAAACAACTCTCGATTCTTGACTGAAAATTGATAGGTATTTCTAACTGCATCTGGCTCCTCAAATAACTGATTGTTTGTAAAAATCCTTCCATCACGCATTTCAAAATTATCTCCAGGTAAACCCACACAACGTTTTACTACAAAAAAATCTTTGTACAAGCCTAAATTGAATACAAAAACATCCCCTTGCTTTACGTCTTGCATGCCCGACAGTCTTTTAAAACCCCACCAAGAGGCTTTCATTTTTGACCTTGCATAATCATTGAAATAAAAGGCAATATTTACCCAAGGTATTTGAAATGGTGATTGGGGCAAACGTGGGCCATACTTTAATTTATTTACCACAATTACATCACCTGGAAATAAGGTTTTTTCCATAGATGAACTAGGTATTTTATAAATATCAAAAGCCAGTAATTTTATACCTATGGCTATTGAGAAAATAAAGACAAAGGAAATGAATCCTTTTAGTAATTTTCTTATAAAAACAATTTTGATATGAGAAATACTCCATACTATTAATTTGTAAGTTGCTAATAGCAGAATTAGTAGTATTGCCAACCAGAACAATCCTTTTATTAGAATAAACAATAATAACACACTTATAATAGCAATCTTTGTTTTCTTTTTCATTTCAATTTTTATATTCACAACTTATTACAAGGTTCAATTTACGAATCTTTACTTAAAACAAAAATGATAATTTGTCTCTATTCAACCGACTCAAGACTGTTTTATTTATTTTTTAAATTAATATTCAAAAATATTTATCTACATTGAAAAATGTGACTCTATTTAAACAAAACAATAAATTACTTTCTCTCTATTTACTAAAAAAAATTGATGATTTTTATTATAATACATAACAACAAGTTTTTTCAAAAATACTCAATACACATAGCTTTTAAGTTTTATGATTGGAAGAGTATATAGCTTAAAAAGCTCTTATTAGTGAGTTTTAAAACAAAAAAAGCTTCAGAAAATCAACAATTGTTATATAAAAGACTATAAAATCTTCTTAAAGATTCTTGACCACCTTATCTTATCTTTTTCATCACTTGAATAAAGTATAAATACAGCTTTTCCTACTATATGATCTCCTTGTAATAAGCCCCAAAATCTTGAATCTCTAGATTCCTTCGAATTATCGCCCAACATATAGTAATAATTATTTTTAAAAAAAGCTACTTCTCTACCTTGTTTATTTATTATTTTCTTATAAATTTGATTTTTTTTTCCTATGTATTTAATATCCTCTATACTAGGCATACCTTTCCATGGAATTACTATATCTCGTAGTGAATCTTTATCATCTCTTATTCTTTTGTAAAAAAGTAATTTATAACTTACCTTATGCAAAGTATCTTTGGGTACCATATTACAACGTTTAACCATGAAACTTTGCTGATCCATCATATTATTAAAAACAATAATATCCCTTGTCTTTACTTTTGAAAAAAAATTGAATCTTTTATAAGGTTTATTGCTTTGCTGCAATTCCCTTATTTTTTGCTTTGAAAAAAAACTATATCCTATTATTTTTAGATACGGTACTTCTAAAATATTTCTTGGTAAGCGGAATCCATAATGTATTTTTGACACAAAAATATAATCCCCTTTTTTTAAGGTTGGTTCCATAGAAGAACTTGGTACATAGTAAATCTCGAAAATAAAAAGTCGTAAAAAAGCAATAAAAATCATCAACAAAAAGAGTCTACAAATAAGACCTTTTAATAACCCGGAAGAAAAAAAATTATTGATTTTGATATCCATCAATTATCTCCATGTATAAGTTACTTAACTCTTCGTTTACTCTCGGGTTTCCAATCAATAGCACTTTATCTTCTTTATCTAATAAAAGAAATTGAAAATTGTGATCCCACAGCTTATTAAGTTTAGGAAAAACTTCAGCTTCATCAAAGACATAAGGTATTTTAGCTTTCAACTTATCCAGAATTCCTTCCTTAAAATATTCTTTATCATTAGATTTTATATAAACCACGAAAGAACAATTCAATTTTTTAGAAACAATTTGCTTTGCAAAAGCTTCTAAAAAAACAATATCTTCAAGACAAACACCACATGTTCCGTCAATAAAAGAAACAAATTTTAACGGTTCATCTATCAATTCGGAATATGTAAATAACTTCGCATCAAAAAAATCAAGTTTACTAGGCAAAACTATTAATTTACCCAACCTAGCTGAAACTTCTTTTTTCTTATACTCTTCCCATCTTTTATCTACTTTTTTACATGAAAAAACAGCCAATAAAAATAGGACATACATAAATTTATTTTTTCTAAAAGACATAAATTATTCCTTCTTAAATAATTGTGAAATCTCAAAAACAAGAATTTCAGGTTTGCCATTCTCATTTTTTGAAACACCATATATTTGTCTATTATCTTGGCTAACAGAGAATCTTTTAATATCTCTATCGAGATTTATTTCAAAAAATTGATTTGCTTGCCAATTCATAACTCTTACAACACTTGAATATTTCAATTTTTTTTCAGCACTAACTTTCCCAGAAAACAAAGCATATACATAATCATCAGTTGTACAAACATCTATATATCCTTTCCTAGATTTTTCAGTATGCATCGGCACAATTTCTCCCCCCATTGGATATGCTTTAATACCTGTTGGATAGAATTCATTATAAGACCATATTGGTAAAAGTTCTTTATCTTTAATTTCAATTAAATCAATCATACCAGCAGAATAAGTAACCATCGCTAACTTATCTAATTTAGGGTTTATCGCCACTGCGCTCGCATATAACTTCGCGTTACCATAATCACCTAATTTAGGATTAACGTATTTTTTATCTGGAAAATCAAAATATGCTTTTTTAACTTCTCCTTCTTCATCCATTACAACTAATCTACCAGCAACAGATCTATTTTCACCAATAAAAACATCATCACCAATCAGTACCTTGTCATAGTTGATACCTTCTCGCTTTTTGAAATGAGAAGAATTAAACATCAACTTTAATTCATACCCATTATTTTTTGGTTTGCATTCAATCACTTTATTTACAAAAAGATCATTTATATAGAATTTCTTCTTTTCATGGTCCACTTGTATCCTTCCAACCATAGCAATTTCATTAGGACCACGACCTTTGTCAACTACCTTTATTACAGTGTCTTTAGACAAATCATGAACTTCTACAAGAGGTTCACCTTTGTAATTACCAATAATAATTTTTGAATCCAAAACTTCTATAATATTTGGATCTAACAATTTATCTGACTTAATGACTACTTTTGAATCGACACTATATTTAGTAATAAACACTTCTTTAATTTGATTCTTATTATCACTACAAGATTGTAAGAATAATATAAACAAAAGTACAAGATGGTTTTTTTTGAATAAAATCATTTTTCTTAAACTATAATTATAAATTATTAAAAAATATGAGTGTTTTTCTATTAAAAGATTAAATCTTAAAATATAAAAACACCCATGAAAAAATTTAACTATTACCAGGTTGATGAGCTTTTTAAAACTCCTGTACTTTTACCTGTTTGTGAACTCCCATCAGGAAAGGTGTTGGTTATTGTACAAACAGCGTCATTTGATTGATCACACGTCATCTCAGTAGATCCAAAGGCAAGAGCTTCTAAATTCCTAAGACTTAATGATGATTGTTTATCTTCATTAGAAGAATAACTAAAAACTAGATTTGAAATAGCAAAACACGCTAAAAACACGCCAACTAATCCTTTTTTTACATTTTTTTTCATAATATTTAATATTTAAATTAATAATTTTTGATTATTTACTACTACCACGATGAACCTCTTACGGTTCCAGTACTTATTCCAGTAACAGTAATAGGACCGATTTGTTGAATTATTTTACAACTAGAATCATCTTCTTGATCACAGTAACTCTCAGAACCACCATCAGCAAGAGCTGCTAAGTTCCTAAGACTTAATGAAGATTGTTTATCCTCACTAGATGAATAACTGAAAACTAGATTTAAAACAGCAAAGCATGTTAAAAACATACCAACTAATCCTTTTTTCATATTTTTTTCCATTTTATTAAAATTTAAACAAAAGGTTTTTACCCCTTCTATTAATTAACATACTATTTTGTAAAGTCTAAAGGGAATGCTACTTTTGGAACATTGCAAATTCTTAATTTATTTAAGACTCGTAAATAGATTAATTGGACACTTCACTTCGACAGGCTCAATGAGCATCAATCGAAAACATCAGCGTTAAATAAATCTCTTCCTCTGGGATTGTGTGAAGCTAAGTCATAGTTTTCCATTTTTAAAATTAAACATTGTAGTATATTTTTAATTTTAAAACCCAGAGGTTCTTTTTAATGAACATAGTCTTAAAACATCTGTTATTTTATGATTTAGCAGAAAACTTATCGCGATTTCTCCTTGAATTTACACAAATATAAGATGTCACTCCGCCAAATTTTGTCGGTCTAAAAAATATTTTTTATCACATTTGCAATACTCAATTTTATGGCCCTCAATTCGTAAATCAGAGAGCATTCTTTCAAGAGTTCTTTTACTGCAATTAAAATCTTTTGTTAATTTTTCTAATGATGTCAATCTTTTCTCTTGGATCAAATACAAGAGGTGTTTTTCTTTTTCTTTTTTTTCGTGGTATTTCATAGTTTTCTTTTTTTCCTGCCTTCGCAGGAAGGACAGGTTATTAATTCTCAAATTATAATTGCATTCGCAGGAAAGACAAATGATTTATTTTGTAACTCTAATTGCCTTTATAGGAAAGCTATTAATTTATTCTCTACATGTCATTCCTGCCAAGGCAGGAAATATCCAACCAAGAAGGGTTCTCTTTTTCTATTAAATTTATTTTCCATTGACGCTTCCACTTTTTCATATTCTTTTCTCTTTTTATTGCGTCATTTATATATTGATACTCTTCAAAATAAACCAACATCCCGATATTATGTCTCTTGGTGTATCCTTCATTCAATTTATTCTTATGCTCAAATACTCTCCGTTTTATATTGTTGGTTACACCAATATATAGCATACCTTCTTTTTTACTGGCTAGGATATATACGTAGTAATGATGCTTTCCTGCCTTCGCAGGAAAGACAGTTGATTTGTTTTCCATATAGCAATACTTTTTTCCTGCCTTCGCAGGAAAGACAAGTGATTCATTTTCTAATTCTAATATCTTTTGCAGGAAGGCTATTAATCTTTCCTAGACTTGTCCTTCCTGCAAAAACAGGCACACAGTTATTTCACCTTCTACATGTCCTTCCTGCGAAGGCAGAACTGACTCACTTTCTATATGTACTTCCTACAAAAACAGGCACACAGTTAATTCACTTTCTACATGTCCTTCCTGCGAAGGCAGGAACTAGTTCATTAATTTTTCAAAATCCTGAGAAATACTTTTTCCTTTGATAAAATCAAACAAAGTCAGTTTTTGTATTTCGTAGTAAAACCTCCAATAGTTGGACAAACTTTTTATATAATTCTCTGATGCCCCTTGCCAAGCCTTTCTAGCACTCGTCAATTTTAACAAATCTACTCTACCTGATAAAAAACGTTTTTCTGTTAACTGGTACGATTTTCTTGAAATTTCACTGGCACTCTGTGCTCCAATTACCAATTGTTCTTGCAAGTTGAAATCAATCACTTTTAATGAAATTTCTTGTTTAAATTTATCTCCTTGCTGTTGAATTTCAATATCCTGAACTTCTGCTTTTGATTTTGCTGTTTTGATATTTCCTTTGCGTTCCCCCCAATCCAAAAGCGGAATACTAAACTGAACGGAAACCATTTGTTGGTCTAAAAAATTCCCATAAGCATCTTGCAAAGTATTTGCCTGCTGGTTCAACCCATAACTCGCTTTTAAAGACAAATCAAAACGATTGTCTTTGATTGCCTTGTCTAAATCTCGCAGCGCTTCTATCTTTTTTAATTTCAAACTCAAAACCTCTGGGTTGTTTGCATTTGCCAGTTTCGCTGCCTTCTCTGTATCTATTTTTAAATTTGAAATCAATTCTGGTAATATTGGTTTTGTGTTTTGAAAAGAATCGTCTCTTAAAAACAATTTCAAATCAAGCGTTGCTTTCTCTAGTTCTTTCTGAGTTTTTGTCAAATTTGTATTGGCATTGTATACATCCAATTCTAAATTCAATAAATCGTCTTTTTCTATAGCTCCTAGTGCATATCTTTTTTTTCCTATTTTAAATAATTTCTGTGCAGATTTTTTTCCTTCATTTGCTATATCCACCTTTTTGTTTACCAATGCCCAATTAAAAAACAAGCTCACAGATTTTAAATTGATTGTTTGTAATTCATATATAAAATCTTGTTTGGCTTTGTTGAACTTTAATGGAGCCGTTTTGTCTTTCCATTTAAAAGTGTTGAATGCCATTAAAGGTTGTATCAGTCCAATTCGAATAGGGGTAGCACTGTAATTTTCAATTTTTGTATCCCCATAATTTATCAATCTATTAAAATCTGAATTCAAATAAACCGTGGCTCCAGTCGCTTTTATTTTTTGATTGACGGATATATTGGCAAACGTATTTAAGTTTTGTTGTGCTCTATAAGTATCTATATTGTTCTCTGAATCGTATCTTTTCACAAAAGAACGGTTGTAAGTAAATGGATCGAAATTGAAATCAACTTTCGGCAACAAACTGGATTTAAATGATCTATACGCCCAATAATTCACCCCATACAAGTGTTTGGCTTTAAAAACGTCTAAAGATTTTTTACGTGCCAATTGCATTATTTCCTCAAGGGTTATTTCTTCTTTTTCTAACAGAAGAACTTCCTTTACCTGACCTTCTACTTGGAAGGAAACCAGCAACATAAAACACCCTAAAATTATTTTTTTTATAATTCTATAATTTTTAAAGTGCTTCCTTTTATTTTTTGCCAATCGATTCATTTTATTTTTTTTTAATTTATCCCTAAGTGACGAAGTACCTTGATGCCAGATTTATGTCACTACTTTCGTGTTTTATTTCTATTTTTTTCTTTTTTCAGAGCCTTAGTGTCTAGTGCCTGAGTAACATTGTCGCTTTGGCCTTCTAAACTGCTGCACTTCTATATTTCTACACTTCTAAACTACTACACTTCACACTGATTTTCTCTGAAACCAAGTTGCCAAATAATAGTAGCAAAGTGGTATAAAATACAAACTCACTACTGTTCCTAGAAGCATTCCTCCTATCAATGCTATTGCCAATGGAGCTTGTAATTCAGCTCCCAATCCACTCGAAAAGAGCATAGGCACCAGCGCCAATATTGTTGTCAAGCTGGTCATCAAAATAGGTTTCAATCTTCTTTGGCCTGCTACTAATAGAGCTTTCATTAAAGAACTCCCTTGTCTTTGCAATTGAATAATGGTATCTATTTTTAAAATAGAATCGTTGATGATAATTCCACTCATTACCACAATACCAATCATAGACATTAAATTGATACTCATTCCAAAAAGTTTTAAAAACAAAAATGCACCTGCCAAATCCAAAGGAACTTCTAACAAAATAATCAAAGGCAGTAAAAACGATTCAAACTGTGAAGCCAATATGAAATAAAGCAACACCAAAGAAATTAACAATACGAGTATCAATTCACTTATTAATTCCCTATTCGAAAAAATACTTCCAGAAAAATGAACATCATACCATTTATTTTCAGCTACAACATTCTGAATTGCAATCATTGTTTTTTCTACATTTTTATCTTTCACATACAAATCGAGTGGAAAATAAAGTCCCTCAGAACCTCCAACCAGCGTTTTCAAATCTTCTGATTTGACTACTTTTATAAATTCTTTTATATGAATACGAGCACTGTCTCTAGATTGTACCGTAGTTTCATCCAAAACTTGTTCTATATGTTTACTTGTTCCTCCCAGAATTACAGGAACAAAATTTTGATTGTCTATAATTGACAAAATTTCTCGTTCATTAAAAGCACTTTTCAAACTACTGAATAAACTGTTCGCAGAGACTCCATAGGTCATTAACTTTTCTTGATCTGCAATTAGTGTCATGTGTTCTTGCCAAACGATCGGTTTCAATTCCAAATCTCCAAGCTGCTTTTGAACTTGATACCACACTTGTTTTAATTGCTCATTTTGGCCACTTCCTAAATTTTCTACATTTCGAAGTCGCGCTACCAAAGGGGCTTGTGTGTCCGAAAAAATCAAATTGAAAATTGTTTCTACCTCTTTGTACTCAAATAAGGCTTTTGTATACTTCTCTTGAAGGTTTCTTTTCAAGATTTTTTTTATTTTTTCTAAAGACTCTTCTGATTTGCATTGCATATACAATGTACTCTCAGAAGCTTTTGCATCTGTTTCTTTGTCTAATAAAAATTGTTGATTTCCAACCAATGCTGTTTGGTTTTCGATTTCCTTTTGTATGGGTTGTAGTAATTCTAAAATTCGCCTTTTGTTTTCTTCTACATTGATTTGTTCGTTCCAATCAATTTTTAGTAACGTTTCGGTAGTGGTCAATTTTGGCATTTGTGTTTTATCCAAAACTTGATATAGACCAATTGCTGAAATAAGTAAGAATACAAAAGAAATCCAAGAAATTCGTTGTTTTTTCATTACAAATCGAAAGCCTTTTTCATACAAAGCGGCATAATCTAGTGGATTGCTTTTTTCCAAGTACCTGCTGAAACGATTGCCTTTTTTGTTTTCTTTCAAATAAAACAATCTGTACAATACAGGCAGCAATGTTATGGAGACAAATAAAGAAACAAACAAACCAATGGTTACTGCCATTGCTTGATCGTAAAATAAGGCTCCAGTAACACCACTTAAAAATACCAGGGGTAAAAAAACGGCACAGGTTGTCAAAGCAGAACTTAACAAAGGCTTTAAAACCTCGTTTGTTCCTAATATACACGCTCTATTCAATTCATAATTTCGTTCTCTGTACTGGGTAATATTATCTATTACAATAATAGAATTGTCTATCATCAAACCAATTCCCAATACCAAACCTGACAAAGAAATGATGTTGATAGAAATTTCAAACAAATGAAAAAACAACAAGCAAATAACAATGGATACCGGAATGGTAATCCCTATCAACAAAGGTGCTTTGATATTTTTTAAAAATAAAAACATAATTCCAAATGCCAATAGAATCCCCCATAACAAACTTTGCACTAAATTATTGATTGCATAATCTAACAATCTTGTTTGGTCTCTTGTTATTGAAAATGCTATGTTTGGGTATTCTTTGTTTAAATTTTGAATGAGCTTGTTGAGGGTTTCTTTTAAATCTCCCATACGGGCATCACTTTGTTTGATGATTGCCATGGTTACCGCCTCTTCCCCTTCTGAAAGTACCAAACCTGTACGTTTTTGAGGATGCTCTACAACCTCTGCTATTTCTTTTAATTGAAATAGGCGTTTGTTCTTATGAATATAAATATCTTTAATTTCTTTGATATCATCCAATGAGGTTCCTAATCGGACATTGTATTGGTATTGGTTGTCTTTTATCAACAGACTTCCAACTTGCAAATCTTGTTTCTTTATGGCAGCTTCCAATTCATCCAAACTCATGCCCAAAGCACTTAGTTTTTTAAGGTTTGGAATGATTAAAATTTCAGAAAAGACCAAACCACTCACATCCACCATCGCCACTTCATTGACTTGCTCAATACGTTTGCGTATGACTTGATTGACAAAGCGATTGAAATCTACAAATTCCTGTGAGACAGGAAACAATGCATTGTTGACATTGTTTTTTGAAAGGCCATTCTTATTTTTTAATGTCATACTTAAATAAAACACAGGAATGTCCGTAGCACTTGCTTTGATAACTCTAGGTCGTTTTACCGTTTTTGGAAAACTCCCCATTGCTCTGTCTATCTTTTCATTGACTTCTATAAAAGAATAATCTATATTGGTACCGTGTGCAAAACTTAAGCGAAGCAAGCCAGAAGTATTGCTGGTTTCACTCTTTAAATCTTTTAAATGACTTACCTGTAAAAGATTGGATCGCAAAGGTTTTATAATGGCATCTTCCAATTGCCGTGCCGACATATTATCTGCTGAGACCTGTACTGTTATTTCTGGGATGTCAATATCTGGCATCAACGATACCGGTATCAAACCAAAGGAAAACCCTCCTAAAATCAGAAAACCTAAAGTCGTCATTAAAACCGCAATGGGTTTGTGTATTAAAAATTTTACCATGTTCTTTTTCTATAATTTGTTACCACCAAATTTGTTTGCCATTTTTGTAAGTGAAAATTCTTTCTTCTTTACCTTCATCTAAACATTTCAATAAATAAAGCACATTGGAAGCTGGGGATTCATATTCCAATTCATAAGATGTTGCTTTTTTTACGCCCAATGAATTCCATCCGTTTCTCCAATAAAAAAATTCATAATTTAGTTGCTTCCAAACGTTGTTTTTATCTGTTCTTGGACAAAAAGAAAGTTTTGAAATATTTTTTTTCTCACCAAAATCTAAACCTATCCATTGACCGTTGTCCTTTTCTTTTGTTTCTACAAAAGTAATTACACTCCCATCAAAAGCATTTTTTACAGTCTTTTCATTTGATATACTTTTAGCAGTAATTATATCACCAATAATTTTATTGTTTCCTGAGAAAAAAGACATTTCTCCAATTTGACCTTTGCTGTTTGCAGGAAACAAATACCTAACATACCTATACTTCTTCTTTTTTTGAATCGGGATATTTTGAGTTACCAAATCTAAAGTATCGTTTATAACATATAAATCAATTGCATCTTCGAAATTGACTTTATTCGAAGCTTGGAATTTCCCACCAATTGTCAATCTTCTGAACCATTTACGTGGTTTGAATTTTCTTTTTAAAAGCAACAATTCTTTTTTTTGACTTGGCACAAGCGAAATGATCTTTCCTGTTATATCGATCTTCAGTGGATGGCTAGCTGGTAAAAATTGTCCGTTTTTGTAATACATAGGCATGTACATAAAACCTTGTCCCATATTTTTAAATGTAGCAGTCTTCTTTTCAATTTTGGTCCAACTAACAGCTTTCCATTTTTCATTATCAAATGTGCATAAATAAACAAAGTTAGAATTCTCTGGAACGGGCTGAGTCAACTCAATTTTAACTTCCGAAACAGAAAGATACTGTTCTGTAACGTCAATTAAATTTGGAATTTTAAAATAAGGTGGAATTTCTTCTCCTTCCCCCAAAACAGCAAGTGAATTCTCTATATCCGCATATGTTTTTCTATATATTTTTGGTATTAAAAAATCCCACTTAAACCTTGTCTTCACAACTTCTCCCATCTGCTTCACTCCCACTTCGAAATTCACAAACTTTTTATCTTTATCAAGAACTGCATTAAAATCGTGTCCCAAACTTCTATTGCCATAATGTGGCACTTGTTCATGAACGACAGGAACTCCCAATGCTCGCATCACAAATATGGCAAAACCCGTTTGATGTGTGCAAGAACCCATTTTTGCTTTGAATAAATTATCAACTGTAATGGCTACGGGATATTCGGCCAATGTGTGACTGTAACGCCACCCTTTAGATAATTTACTGTTTACAATTTCACAAACTTTTACGGGATCTTTTATTTTCAGGCTTTTTATAGAATCTATTAAAACATTGTATTTTTCAGAAACAATAGATCTCCAAGAAATTAAAGATTCATCCATAAATCGATAAGGAAGAATGTATTCACAAAATTCATCAAAAGTCAAATGGCTACACCATGGAAAGTTCCAAGCCTTAAAGGCATATTCTATATTCTCTATCAAATACGCTGCTTTTATAAAATACAAATCAGGTTTTACTTCTAAACTTGTACGGTATAGATAACCTTCTTTCTTAGCTACTTTATTCCATATACTATCTACTGCTGTAAATTTTCCAGTATTGGCATCTTTGATTAAGGTTTTCTTGGCTTTCAATTTTTCTAATTCCGAAAACACCGTATTGAATTTCCCCAATTGACTTCCTTCTAAACTGTATTTATAGCGCATGCCTTTAATAAGAAAAAGAGCTGCTTTTAACTTCAAACTGTCCCTAGGTGCCTGATAATATGTCAATACTTTTTTCAATTCTTTTTCATTCTCTCCTGCCATATCTAAAACAACTCTTACATCAGAGACTATTCTATCTTGACATGATAATAACACTTGAATAAGAGCAAACAAGCCTATCAATAATTTTAATTTCATACTGTTTTTTTTGAGTAAAAATTTAAAATTATTTTTTAACAGCCACTTCACTATCGTGTGCCAAATTCAAATTTCCTGCAGTAATAATTGTATCTCCGACATTCAATACGGCACTGTTTTTATCTGGATGTGGAATTACAGCATAAGAACTGCTGTTTTCTCTTGTTGTCTTCACATAAGTCCAAAAAGCTTTCCCGTTTTGAACTTTAAATAATACTTCTTGATTTTGTCGTAAAATAACGGCAGATTTGGGAACTACAAATTGTTCTTTTATTTGTTTGTGAATGTAAACTTTCACATTCATTCCTTCTAAAAGGTTTCCGTCGTTTTTGACTTTTGCTTTTACCAATATCGTTCCGTTTTTTTCTACTTGCGGATTTATCGTAACAACAGAACCTTCATAAATTTTATCAAGTGCAAATGGAACCACTTGAACTTTATCATTGACAGTAACTTCTTTAATTTCTGATTCAATTAAGTAAAATTCTACTTCAAAAACAGCATCATTAATCAACGTCATAAAATCTTGACCAGCACCAATATGTTCATATTGTTTCTTTTTGATATTCGCTACTTTTCCTTTAAAGGGAGCTAAAAGCTTGGTAGATTCCAATTCAAATTTCGCGTTTTTCAACTGCCTCAATGCTTCTTGGTATCCAGAACGAATGGCAACCATTTCATAAATAGCTTTTGGAATTGCAGCTTTATCGCTACTCTCAAAACCTCTCCCTACTAATAAATCTTCGAATTCTAATTTTGCTTTTTTAACATCTATTTCAGCTTTCTCTAACTTTTGTTGGTATGTAAAAGCATTTAAACTAGCTAGTTCCTGATTTTCCCGAACAACACTTCCGTTCTGAACTTTTAGAAACTCCAATTTCTCGCTAACTTCAAATTTTAAAATATTTTTTTGAGCAGCTACCAACTTTCCATTGCTTACCAATTCTTTTTGAAAAGCATCCTTTTTTAAATACATCACCTTTACCTCATTTTTTTCTACAAGATACTTTTTCTTATCAATTTCATTTTCCTTGCTTGCTTTTGCTTCTTCACAACTAACCAAAGCAGTACTCGCTAACAAACATGTAAATACATAAAACGGAATGGTACATCTCTTTTTCATTTTTATCAACTCTTTTTAATTTTATTTTTTTTTATAAAGATACTATTCTTATACTACTAGATTTTCAATTTAAACAATGAATTTCAAACCTTATCTTATTTTTTTGTTTCTCTATCCTCAACTGTATCCGGATATGCAACTTCACCTTTGATTATTAGCTCTTGAGGTGCGTCTTTTCCATTGTAAAATACAGTAATGGTTTTATTAAAACGCCCCGGATATTTAGCATCATAGATTACCTTAATTTCTCCTTTTTCGTTTGGTTTTATTTTTTCTTTTGTCCATTCAGGCACAGTACATCCGCAACTTGTCTTTACATCCTTTATTTGTAAAGGTCCTTTTCCTGTATTCGTGAATGTAAAAAGGGCACTTACTTCTTCTTTTGCTGGAATTTCTTTAAAATTGTATGTTTCTTTTTGAAAGGATACTGTAGTATCTTTTAATTTCTGCTCTTTGGAATCACAAGAGATGATGGTTATTAAAAAAACCAAATGGTAGATGTATTTCAAATTTAATTGCTGTTTTATTTTCATGAAATTATTATTATTTACAAATTCAAAATCCCGAAAAAAATAAAAAAATCTAATTCAAAACACAACCTGTAAGCTTACTTAATTAGAACTGCTTAATTTTTTAAGTTAAACATTGTAGTATATTTTTAATTTAAAAACCTAGAATTTTTTCGTTATTATTTAATCATTTCCAACTCTATTAAAGAAATAATGGTATTATTCTTCCAATAAATCTAAATAATCAATCTCACCTTTAATTCTAATCTTTTTAGGAGAATTAGGTCCATTGTAAAAAACATATACAGATGAACTAAACTTACCTCGTGTAGTAGGTGAAACCGTCACATCAATATAACCATATTCATTTGATTTAATTACTTTCTTTTTTAATTTCGGTACAGTACATCCACAACTTGTTTTTACATTTTCAATAATCATAGAATTTTTACCCGTGTTCAAAAATTTTATTTTTATAGGTACATCTTCTTCAAAAGATACGTTTCCAAAATCAAATATTTCTTTTTCAAAAGAAACTTTAGTTTGCTCTACTTTTCTCTCTTTATTCGAACATCCTATAAAAAAACATAAAGAAAAAAATATTCCATATTTTTTATAATTCATAATAAATTTGTTTACTTATAGTTTATAAGTTAAAGTTAACATAGCAATTCTTGGTAAGATATATGTTTTTATATCAGATGTTATATAGGTAGTATAATTATTCTGATTTTTAAATTTTGCATCAAATAAATTATCAACAGACAAACTAGCTCCCCAATGTTTTCCTTCAGAATCAAAAATCAATTTCATACTTGCTAAATCATACTTATTTGTGGTATGAAATGATTTATTTTGATACTTATAATAAGTATACTTAAATGAAAATATATAATTTTTAAAAAAATCATAATCAACAGTAACAAACGGATTGTCTATTTTATAATTATAGTTTCCAGCTATTGATGTATTGTTACCAAAACTTTTCTTGAGACCTAATTTAATTATCGGTAGTTTATCATACCGAGATTCAATCGTTAAATTGTACCCTCCATTCTCATTCTTGTTTTCAATAAGTTTATCATTAATACTCTGTATTGATACTCTATTTGAAAAATTTGATCTGACAGCTACAATAACATTTCTATACATTTTACGGACCAGTAAATTTCCAATCCACCCTGTACTTATGTCATTTGCCATAATAGAAGTTAAATAATTATTGCGATTATCGGCAACAACAGAGCTCAAAACTCCATTTAATTTTTTATTAAAATTAACAGTCGCTAATAAATACAATCTTTTAAATAGATTCGATTTTGAATACGTAAGTGTAAAGGAATTTAACAAATCATTTTTTAATTTTTCATTTCCTTTGTATACTGAATTATAAGATTTCAGATAGTATCTATTTGCTAGCTTAGAAACATCTGAAAAAGAATTGGTTAGTCGGTAATTAAATTTAAAATCCCCTAAAGATTTAAAGTCTGCTCTAATTATAAAATCTGGTAAAAAAAACCATTTATTTTCGGTTACTGATTTAAATTGATCTATACTCCATTTATAATTGTGTGCAAAAATGCTTTGTGAAAACTCAAATTTACCCAATCGAATATCAGAATGTATCCCGACATATAGATCATTTAATTCAAAATTTACGTCATTGTCAAAGCCAGAATTTTTAAAAACATTTTCCGAATCATCATTTAACACTTGTATATCTCTAGTAAAAAATTGTTTTTCAGAATACATATTCCCCATCGTAAAGTGTAAAAAATTATCATTACTAATAGTCCAATAATACTTAAAAAGCATTGTAATATTTTTATTCTTTTTGTTTCTTAGTAATTTTAATTTATATATATCAGATAATTTCAAAGGCAATACATCACTTAAAAAAGTAGCATTCGTTTGCCAAAAGTCATCAGAATCATCATTGCTATAGGTACCAATTGTACTGAAAGAAAACGCATGTTTTTTAGCTATCTTTTTATGCCATTCTAAATTTCCGTTTGCATAGTAATTAGTTGCATCCGAAATATTATCTACCAATCTTGTGTTTTCATCAATTATTGACCTTAGTTTCCTAGAGCTAGTCTGAATACTTTTTTTTCCTAAAACTGTTACTATATACTCTTCTTTATTCGAAGGTTTAAAGTCTATTTTTAATTTCCCTATACCAAATAATTTTTCTGCATCTCCTGCATTTGTTACATTTTCTGTATAATTTAAATCAGGAACTAAGTATTGATTGACACGCTCTTTTAAATCACTACTCGTTGAACTAGAAATAATAAAATAGTTTGAAATGTCTAATTTCTTTTTAAAATTTTTAGTAAAATTAAAGGCTCCTACTTTTTGTTTGCTCTCAATTACGTCTGTAGCTTCTACAAAATCAGTAATACTGGCTTTTTCATTATCAAAATCTCTTGTATCAAAAACTGATGAAGGACTGCCTATAAAACTTTCATAATCTTTATGTGTTAATGTCTTTTTTCCTGAGTTATTAATTCCTCCAATGAAATTTATACTAAAATCTGGTCGGTAATAAAACAAATTAGCTTGTGATTGGTGCCGCTTTTTATTTCCAACCCCTGTCTCTATATTTCCAAATAAAAAATTCTTTTTACCTTCTTTCAATTTTATATTCATTGCCATTTTGTCTGACTTGTGCATTCCTTTCAAAAAGGTGACTTCATTATAATCGTCAATTACCTCAACCCTACTTACAGCATCAGCTGGTATGTTCTCAACAGCAAGCTTGCTGTTCCCTCCAAAAAAATTTTTATCTTCAACCAATAAGTGCGTTATTTGTTTACCATTGCTTGTTACATTGCCTTGAGCATCTACCTCTATGCCTGGTAATTTAGCCAAAACATCCTTTAATTTTCTTTCTTCACCGGTAACAAACTTATGTACTTTATAAATTAAAGTATCTTTTTTAACTACAATTGGCAATTCAATAACCACAGGTTCCAGTTGATTTACATTTTCTAATAACTGTATATCTTTTCTAAAATTTGTTTCAACAAGGTGTGTAAAATGAGTGGTTTGATACCCCATTGTAGTAAACGAAATTTCATAAGACAAGTTCATTTCCAAATCTAATATATACCTCCCTAAATCATCGGTCATAGCAAATTTCATAGATTTTTTTTTGTTTACTGGTTTTGCCATCACCGTTACATAAGCCAATGTTTCTTTTTTAGAACCAGAAACAACTCCTTTTAAACTTCTTGTTTGGCCAGATGCGTTTAAAAAGAATAGAAAACTAACACCAAAGATTATTTTTTTTAATGTTAAGATAGAATTCATTACTTTTTCCTTCTTTTGTTCATTTTTTTCATCAAATTTAAATAGTCATCTTCAGAAATTTGTTTTCCTTTTAATTCCCTTATTTTATTTTTCCCTAAACTGTTCAATTCTATTTTTGTTGCTTTATAATGCACTTGTCCATTCTGCGTGTGAATTAACAACTCCATGGTTAACCCAGGTAATCCTACAAAATTTTGAATTCCAAAATGTACCGGTATTTCTGGAGCATACCATGCTACAATCGGTTTTGTATATTTCGCCCAATAACTTTCTTGTTCTTTATTTATTACTGCAGTTGCTTTGTAACATTTGTATTTTCCTATCATTTTTGTTTCTTGTGTCAATACCCACTTAACGGGGTCATACATTATCACTACTTTATCAACCGAATAATTTTGTCCTAACACTGCTTTTGATTGTAAATTTGTGTAAAACGTATACGAATCTTTAGATAAAAAATTTGTTAAATTCATTAACAGTCCTAATCTTCTTTTTGTTCGCCTATCATATTCTGCTTGAAAAAAAGATATATTATTTTCAAAAAACAAATGAAAGTTTACTGGTTGTGATTTAGAAACAAGTTTTAAAAAGTTATTTCTTTGACTATCATTCATTTGAGCATCTTTTTCTATCTTCTCCTTATTTATTTTTTTATCTATAGTTGCTTGGTAAGTAATATTCCCCTTGAAATTTTGAGAAAAGATATAATTAGATATCAATAAAATTATTAATAGTGTCAATTTTTTTTTCATAGTATTTTTTTATTATAATTACCACGCCCAGTGAAAGCAAGTATCGAGTCAAAATATTTTATTTTCAGTTTGATAAAAACCTTAGATTTGAAAAATCACTTGCTTGCCTAGCAGATAAACGCTTAAAGAAAACATTGATTAAACAACCCCACTATAGTATGTGGAGTTGTTACTTTTAAGTAAAAAGATTATTAAAAACCCTGAGAACCATAACCACAACCGTCCATACAAGCCAAAAATAATTCATAATGATTTGGATAACTAGAGTTACAATGATCAAAACAATCTATATCAGACTCTGCTTCTGCAGAATTTAAACTAACTAAATTTGCTAAGCTTATATCAGAGTTATTAATAACACTTGTATTCATAAACATCGCTATTGCAAAAACTGCAACACTTAAAATTCCTATTACTTTTTTCATCTTCTTAATTTTATTTAAGGCTATAAACCCATTATTATTTTACTTTGTAAAGTCAGAAAGGAATGCTACTTTTGGAACATTTAAATACTGATATTTTACAATATTTAAAATCTTAAGATTTCCTCTGGGGTGAAAACTAAGTTAAGTCATACTTTTTCATTTTTTTAATTAAACATTGTAGTATATTTTTAATTTTAAAACCCAGAGGTTTTTCTTTTTATTTCTTATGGCTTCGCCATTGTCAGTCCCAATTCTGGAACAACTTTTTGTTTTAAAAGCACTTTACACTAAATTTCTTTACTACTTCTTATTCAATAACTTCTTCATCTCAATTTTTATTTCTCCTGCCTTCGCAGGAAAGACAAACGGTTTTCGCCAATACCTGTCCCAATATTGGAATATGTGTTTCATTTTATTTACTCCTTCATATTCAGTAATTTCTTCATTTCAGCCTTTATTTCTTTAATTGCTGTAGAAGGAATTTTTATTTCCTTATTCAAAATCTCATTGGCCTTTGCTCTCATCTTGTTTTGTTGTCCGCCCTCTTCATACAGTTTCGCTAACAAATAATGTGGATAAAAACGTACAGGAATCATAGCTGCGGCATGCTCGTAAGCTATTTCTGCTTTGTCATACTCTTTCATTCCTTTATAACTATCTCCTAAAGCAGTTTCTATAATTGTATTATTCAAATATTTTTTTGCTTCTTCCAATATTTCAACAGCTTCTTTGTATTCTTTGTTCATAGACAAAGCTTTGCCATAATTCATTAAAAATGTACCTTCTGTTCTTAGGTTTGGATATTCTTTTTTATAAATTTCTATAGCCCCATTGTAATCTCCATATTGATAAGAAGACATGGCCTTTTTCCAATTTCCAAAACTTGAAGCAGTACTTTTTACAGATTCAAAACCTTTATAAGCAAATAAAACACCTACAACAAATACCATTATTTTAAAAAGAAAATGCAACATTTTGGTTTTCTCAAACATAACAACTCTTTTCTTTGTACTATCTAATGTTGCTATCATAGAGATTAGAAAAACGCCTACCAATTTTATAGGAAGAATTTGCATTGGGTATGAAAAACAGGAAAAAATAAAAATGCACACCAAAGCTATTTTTACTATTGAAAACAAAATGGTATTCTTTGAATTTACTTTTGTTGTATACAATACAATTACTAATTAAAAACAATAAGAAACCAACAAACCCATTTTCAGCAAACAATTGTAATATTTCATTAAAGGCATACAGACTATTATCTGCTACTAAAGCCTCTTCTGTTTCACCATTTCTATTAAAATAATCTGCTTGAAAATTCATATAATGAGCTTTGAAACGGTCATAGCCTACTCCCACTACTGCATTTTCTTGAATCATTTCAGAAGTCACTTTCCAAATAAAAAGACGTCCATCTGAAGAACCTTTTTTAAAATGATATACTCCAAACAAACCTCCAAACAGAAGCGCTATAGCAAGAGTGATAGTACTCATTCGTTTTATACGGCTTGCTTTTTTTAGAAATGTTCTTAGAAAATTATAACGAAATTCTACAAGCAACAGCGCACTAATAAGTACCGCCAACCAAGCGGCTCTAGATTGGGTAGCAGGAATTACGATAGCAATACTCACAATTCCCAACAACGGAATGTATTCAAAAACATACTTTACAACACTTCTTAAAAATGTAAATTTCGGATCAAATTGTTCTTGTATTTCCTTAATGATTGCTTCTTTATACAAATACATGCCCAAGGCAATTGCCCAGGTACTAATTAAAAAACCTGCGTAGGGACCGGGGTTGAAAAAACTACCTGTCATTTTAAACCCAGAATGGTTTGAACTGTAGTACCCTAATAATTGTAGATTTCCATAAATGGCTTGTACAATTCCAGATATAATTATAGCGATTAAAAACCAGTAATAATTTTTAATAGCAATTGTTCTTACAATTGCATATATACCTATCAAACCAATAAACTCTATATAACGAATAGAAAAACCACTATAGGAGTGCAATACAAATCTATTTAAAAAAATAAATAGCACTAAAAAAAACAAGGCAATATCCAATCTAGAAATCGAAATTTTTATTTTTCTAAAAAAAACAAAACGAATACTACAAATGGCCAATAATAAAAGACAGCCATACATAAACATAATAAATTTACTAGTTATGGTAGACTGTACATAAATAGTATTATTAATTTGTGCAACTCCAATTAGCATGGATATAATTACCACGCTTAAAACAGTATGTAGGTGTTTTTTCAATGAATCTAATATATTCATAAACAATTTTTATACTAAAATTTCCTTTTCACTTGTAAAATTAACCTTCTCAAAAAAAAAGAAGGAGTATTATTCGTCAAAAAAGAGTAAATTATAAGCAAATATTCAAATTTCTCAAAAAAACATTCCAAACTCAGGTTTATTTTATTTTTCAGAAAAAAATCAAAATCTCAAGACCAAATAAGAACTACTTTTTCATGCTTCTCAAAATTATAAAACCACATTCATTCTGACAAGAGCTAATTTTTATTTTCGACAAACAACAAAGGAACTACGACCAACAACACCCAAACACACACAAACAACAATTTCATATTCGTAAACATTTGTTAACCATTAAGTGAACTGGTATTTACACCTAACTATTTATAGGGAGGATTTTATCACAAAACTCTTACTAAACCCATTTAGTGACATTTTGCAG
>Ga0105356_10000978_pt1 | contig 27975 bp, 14 predicted proteins | sample GOMGulsemesocosm_3_FD_83502 | JGI IMG/M metagenome (GOLD analysis project Ga0105356, IMG submission 83502) | Methane-oxidizing microbial communities from mesocosms in the Gulf of Mexico - GOM9D Gulf of Mexico | ecosystem: Environmental > Aquatic > Marine > Cold seeps | place: Gulf of Mexico... | reverse complement strand
TGATTATTGCTATTGTTCTCTTGTTCCATAATCAGCCCTTTATATTCCCAAGGGCCGATAGGTGATTTTGACATATAATAGCTTAGCGCTCTGTTATTTTCAGGCATAGTAAAATAGTAATTATCTTTACGTTTAAATACCCACGGACCTTCCATTTTTGGCTCATAACCACCCATATCCATTTTTTGAAATTCACCTTTAACGCTCAGTAAATCGTCTGCTAATTCCACGACATGATAGTCAAATTTCTTTGAGTGAACATAGAGATATGACTTATCATCGTCGTCAATAAAAAGCACTGGATCATTGGCATAATGATCTTGCCACAACGGCGCACCAATCGCATCTTTAAATGGACCTGTGGGGGAATCACTTACCGCAATACCAATTCCCATCCATTTGGTACTTTTTTCTGGATTTACTCGGTCTTTGTGGCCAGTACCGGCGGGAAATACCAAATAATATTTTCCGTTTTTATAGGCGGCATCGGGTGCCCAAGCATAATTATCAGCCCAATCAAGCTGATCTACTGATAGCGCGGCACCATGATCGGTCCAATCTGATAAATTGCTAGATGAAAAAACATGCCAATCTTTCATCCAAAAGTCTGCTTGGCACTCTTCATCATGCGATGTATAGATATACATTTTCCCATCAGCCCACACATGAGCAGAGGGGTCTGCGGTTCTAATATTACTGCCTAAGTTTAAGGGGTTTTGAGCCAAACATACTGAGCTAACAGCACACGTAACACAAAAAAAGAGCAAGCGACTTATTGCTGACGTTAACGATGTTTGTTTCATTTTCTTTTCCTTGTATATATTACTATTCACTGTATGCAAAAGTAACAGTGTCGGTGATAAGGCAGAGATCACTTCTTTCATTACATCAGTGTCATCTTGTTACGGTTGCCACCGGTGGCAACTGAATTTATCATCAAGTAACTAAGTTTGTCAACGAGATATAAAAGCAGTTACTTGGGATTATACGATGTGGGTAAGCAGTATTAATCAAATGATACTAATAAGGTTAGATACTCTAGCAATAACGTGTACTTGCTAATGTTATTGTTTCGATTTCACTACGGCTCACCAGTGCGCTAAGCGCGGAATAATACTTTCATCATTGATTAATAGCCTAGCGCTAAAGGCTGTTTTTTGCGCGTTTTAGCGAGATTACATAATAGCTTAACCTTGAGCAATACCAAAATATACCAGTAAGGCAAAACCTAGGGTTATGGTGAACAGTGATAATAGTGTCGAAATAATAATAACTTTCGACGCTAAATCGGTATTACCATTCATTGCTTTTACCATAATAAAGCTGGCGGTTGCTGTAGGCGAGGCGGTAAGTAGGAACAATACGCCAGCTGCCATGGGCTCTACTGGCCAAATAAAGAGCAATGCGACCAACACTAACGGGCTCAGCACCACCTTGTATAGACTTGCCATTATTGCCGGACGTAAATTTGCTTTTAATTGTAAAAAATTGAGTGAACCACCAATGGCAATTAACGCTAACGGTAGGGTCATTTTTCCTAGGTGGAGATTAGTTTGAATGACCATGTTAGGGATTGTTATGCCAGCGACATTGACTAATAACCCTGCGGTAATGCCAATAATTAACGGGTTTTTAATAATATCTTGTATAGTCTTTTTCAATGAAAATTTTTGCTGATGCAAGCTGGCATTAAGGGTAAAAATAGACAGGAGATTATAAATAATGATAATAATGGCGGTAGGTAAAGTCGCCATTGCTATGCCTTGCTCTCCATAGGCGTTAGCACAAAGCGCTAAACCAATAATAATGAGATTTCCTCTAAAGCCACCTTGCACAAATACGCCTTTATCTTGCTTAGCTGAAATAAATAAATTAGCGCTAATAGTGCAAATAAAGAAGGCTAAACAGGTTGCTGCTACCAATAAACCAATATGAGTGCCATTGATTAAATGCTGAAAGTTATGGGTAGCGGTGCTGGTAAAGAGCATCAAGGGTAAACCAACATTAAAAATTAGTTTAGAAGAGACCTGAATAAACTCTTGGTTAATCAGCTTGGTTTGTTTGAGCCAAAAACCTAAGGTGATGATAATAAAAATAGGGGCAGTAACGTTAAGAGCAACGTCTAATAATGAAAAAATATCTAATGTTAACGGCATGGGTCTTTTAATAGCTAGCGTATTTCGCCAGCGATTATAGCATTATTTATGCGCAAAATTTGCTAACCATTGCTTTATATTTTTACTCGGAATAACCAGTTTTCGGTAAGTGGTTGGATAATTTGGATAGCCGCCCACCTCTTCTTGGCTGTTGATAATAAGGCCTTTTCTATGTTTAACCGAACTTATAATACGCTGATCAATTAAATCCCGCTGCCAAGGTCTTGCCCCAACATTATCCAAAATCGTTTCAGTTAAATCCTTACTAGGTAACGGCACTAAACCCTGCGGCCAAACCGGTGGTGATGACAAGGTAGTGATAGCCCCTTGTTGTTGAGGCATTGGCTTATTGACTAAGTTTATTACTTGGTTATCTTTAAGGAAAACATCCCCTTGATATGCCACTAAAGGTAAATCTGAATAACTGCTTTGACCATAAATAAGTTTATTACCTACTACGGCAACGCGAGGGTTTTTAGGGACAATATTATATGGTTGATATTCATCATTTATATAACCAAGCTGTACTGCGGTATTGCCTAAATTATACATTAGATTATTCACTACAACGCCTGAGGTGTGCCCTTTAAAATAAGGATTTCTTCGGTCATTATGAGCAAACAAATTACCAATTACCGCGACATTTTGTACATAGTCATGGATCAATAAGCCCTTAGAGTGTTTGCCTTTTTTATGGGTGGCGCTATCTAGCGCTTCAGCAATAATAGAATTGCTAAAAGTAATATTTTTAGACGTGTAATCATGGCCTTTATTTCTTGGCCCTGACGCTGAAAGATTTTCATCAACGGCCCAAGTGAGCGAGCAGTGATCAATATGTACGTTATAAGCATTTTTTCCTGAAACTGCAATACCATCAGACTCCCAACCTGAGCGTTTCGCTTCGTTATTATCACCCGGTCTGATCATTAAATGGCGAATGTGAACATCATGACTTGCAACCCTTAGACCACCTCTGATCAGGGTAATGCCAGGGAAGGGCGCAGTTTCACCGGCAATGGTCAAGAATGGCTGGGTAATTCGAATACCTTTTGTTTGTAAATTAATCACGCCACCGACTTCAAAAACCACTGTGCGTTTTCCGGGCTGATTAACTGCCCATCGTAATGAGCCTTTACCTTGGCTATGGGTATTGGTTACTTTTATTATCTGACCACCTTGGCCAGCGTTGGTATCGATGCCAAAACCGCTGACCCCAGTAAAAGAAATACCGACACTATTCGCTTGAGAAATGGTACTTAATAATGATAGCAGCAGTGATAATGAAAAGTACTTGAATAACCTAATAGAAAGCATTGTTTATCCTTAAATTTATACTTGTAGAGCATTCAACTCACATTGTGTCGGTTTAACGTCATGAGGGTGAATCGAGAATGTCTAATACCTAACATGTAAATGCTGCGCTAGCACTTATAATAAAATCATTTACTAAATCATCGGTGTGCCACGTTTACATAATTGAATGGCTAAGCCCCAAGGATCTTTTAACATTTTAAGGTGCGAACCATCAGCAAGCTTTACGTCATCAACAATTTTAGCGCCGGCAGCTACTAACTTTTGTGCATCGGCTTCTGGTGACGCGGAAACAAACGCTAAGTGTAATATTAGCGGATCCATGGCGTGGTAATCAGGCACTAGGTCGCTAGGATTGTTATAAATTTCAATCATCACATTATCAGAGCTGTCGGCTAAAAAGTGGGTGTGAGGGGCGTGTTCAAATTTATGTTTTACGGTAAAACCTAAATGTTGACAATACCATGCCGCGATAGCAATTGGATCGCAGACATTATAAGCGAAGTGTTCTATTTTCATTAGTGCTCTCTGTATCGAGGTATTCGAGATAAAAAAATGCGGTTAACATTTTCATATTAACCGCATTGCTGGTTGTATTACTGTTAATTACTAAGCGTACTTAATATTTAGAAAGAAGACTTAGAAAGAGCCACGTAGACCAACTAAGAATTGACGACCAGACGTTAAGTTCTCATAGGGACGAGGGCTGTAAATATCGTTCCATTGATTTTGTGATTCATCAGTTAAGTTAACTGCTTCGAATGACACACTCATGTCTTCAGTAATATCATACGCTGCTGAGAAGTTAAGCTTCGCTTTGTCTTCATAGCCACGTACGAAAGTAGATTCATCTTTGTACTCGTTACGGTATTGCTTGTTGTAACCTTCACGGAAGTTATAAGAGAAACGCGCTGAGAACTTATCGGCTTCGTAATATACGGTTAGGTTATAGGTATTCTTTGAAGTCTCTTCTTCTTGTAACGTTAGCTCTGTTTCATAGAACGGGTCTTCAACATCGCGGGTATAATCAACATAGGTATAGTTTGCTTGAATACCAAAGTCATTAAATGGTGCCGGTAAGAAAGTAAATGGTTGCTGATAAACAAACTCAGCACCTTGCATACTTTCAAACGGAGTATTAACCAGCTGTTTCACTGACCATGTTTCATCCGAAAATTCACCTGAAATACCCATGGCTTCAAGTTCGCTAGCACTGAATTTTTGATCAACACTTTCTTTGGTTAACCCAGAGATATCTTTATAGAATACCGAGAAGGCTAATAAAGACTCTTCAGTAAAGTACCATTCTAAAGCTAAATCATAACCTTTAGCTTTGTATGGAGCTAATGTTGGACCAGCACCACGTTCGATAGTTGCAGAGGCATCTTCACTATCTGGCGTATTCACTTTAATTGCAGAGCTTAAGTCTGATAATTTAGGACGAGTAATGGCTTCTGAATAACTAAAACGAGCAACAACATCTTCTGTTAGGTCGTAAGCAAGGTTAAGTGAAGGTAATAAATCACTGCCACCACTTGACGTTTCTAACCAACCATATGAACCGCTACCCAAAACAAGTGAGCTGTCTTTATCGATATCCGCTAAATCGATAATACGGCTAGTATTATCATTGTCTAAATAGCGTAAACCAACATTACCTCGTAACTCTTTGCCAAATACATCATAGATGAAATCTAATTGGGTATATAAGGCAAGTACTTCTTCTTTAATGTAGTAAGCACGTTTATGTGCTTCACGTGCTTCAAAGAAACCTTGGTTAGAGAAAGTTGACATTACTTGATCGTAATTTGGTGTTAACCATGTTGCACTACCTAACGTAGAAGTACCAGGCACTGAAGCAGAGTTACCGAAAGTAACACCAAGGTCATCTAAATTAGTCGCAAATAAGTTACCTGCAATTGCAGCTGCATCTAAGCCTGTAACTTGCACTTCAGCTTTGTCACCTTTATCACCATCAATGGTGGTTTTTTTCCAATCATTACGGTAATCATGTTGCTCAGTAATGAATTCACGTTTGTTAATACCAAACTTTACCACTAACTCATCGTTAAGCTCGTAAGCAAAATCAAGTTTGAGACTGGTGTTTTCACTATCGATGGTTTGTGCTCTGTTTCGCACTAACCCCATTTGATAATTACTAGCATCTAACATACTTGATTCTAAGCTATCTTTAGAAAACGTTGCGCCAGGTACTTGGTTTGCTGCGAAAGCAAATGAAGGAATCCCCATATCCATAGTACCGCTACCGTAGCTAGCGCCGCCCGTGTTGTTAACCAAATCTACTGGGCTAACGTCATTATCATAACTATAAGCAACGGTTGAACCGGTAGCATCTAATGCGAAAGTACGAGAATGCGGAACTGTTAGTTCTGAAGTACCGTGACCAACTAAAAAGTTCATTACTAGTCGTTCAGATATTTGCCAGTCACCTGATAAAGTATATTGATCAAATATCGATTTAGATTTGTCTTGACGAGCTTCAGAACGGATAGTTGCATTAGAGAATGAACCCGCGACTATAGTGTCATTCGCGTCGGTATATAAATTCTCAGGAACAATGTCTTTTTGATCACGAAGTAGTACAGAATATTCGTACTCATCCATGGTGGTATCTAAATTGGCATGCAAAATATCCAAAGACATTTGGAAGTTATCGGTAGGTGCATATTGGAATGCAGCAGTAACCCCTAAGCGTTTTTGTTGTTTAGAAAAAATAGAATAACGTGGGATACGTGGTAGGTATAAACCGTCTAAGTTGTCGTTAGTGTAAGCACCATTTTCCATTAATAACGTTTTTGGGCTTGCAGTTAAGTAGTTAGTGCCACCAGGTACTGCCGAGCTATCACCATTATATAATGGGTTATTAACGGTCCAACGAACGGTGGTAGCACCTTCACTTTGTACCACACCTTCAGAGTAGGCAACTGAAACTAAGGCACCAAAGGTGTCATCCCAATTGTTACTAACCATGACAGAAGCACGAGGTGATACTTCTTCAGATACGTTGTTATAACGAGAGTTAATATTATAAGAGCCTTTGAAACCATCGTATTGAAATGGTTTAGCGGTTTGTAAATTAACGTTGCCTGAAATACCGCCATCTTCTAATTCAGCTGAAGAGGTTTTATCAATATCTATTTGAGTAAATAAGTCTGACGCAAAAATATTGTAATCAAAAGCACGTGATTTATTTGAACCACCAGCCGCATCGGTTGCAGCACCGGCAGAGGCTGACTCCATACCATTAATGGTCGTTTTTACATAACGAGAGCCTAAACCACGAATGGCAATTTGGCGACCTTCACCAGCATCTTCTTCAATAGAAACACCTGGTACACGTGATAAAGAATCGGCAACGTTTAAATCAGGAAACTTACCAATATCTTCCGCAATAATGGTTTCACGAGAGCCAACAGCATCTCGTTTTGACATTAACGCCGCATTGATACTGCTACGGAAGCCAGTGACTTCGATCACTTCAACGTCTTTTTCAGCTGCATCTGCGACTTCTTCTGCTGCGTAGGCAGCACCTGATATGCTTCCGCTTAATAGCATACAAGACAATAAGCTATTGAGCTTAAAATTACTTTTGATGGATTTCATATTGTTTTCCCTTATTGTATTTTCTATGTAAGCCCTTTTAAGGGCTTTATTATTATTTTAATTACCGTTTTTGCTACCGGTGGCAACTTGAGTTGTAAAATAACACTCACGAATCAACGGTGTCAATAGAGCAATTAAAATCATTGCAGGCTTGAGTAATAAGATGCCATTGTTTATTTTGAATCCATTCTGGTTTAGACATCCAAGTACCGCCAACTGCGAATACGTTTTTTAACGATAAAAATTCATTACTGTTCTGTGCATTAATGCCACCAGTAGGGCAAAAAGAAACATCTTTAAATACTGATGAAACAGCCGATAAAAATTTGGCTCCGCCCGATAATGAGGCCGGAAATAATTTTTGCTCAGTAAAACCAAACTCAGTAGCCAGTAAAATATCTGAAGTATTTGATACGCCGGGCAATACCGGCACTGGACATTTACTTAAGTGAGTTAATAAATTTGCAGAGCTTGCAGGGGTAACAATAAAGTCGGCACCCGCATAAAGTGATTTTGATAATAGCGACTCATTAATGACTGTGCCTGCACCTACCAGTAAATCAGGGAGTTCTGCTTTGATTGCCGCTAAAGCGGCCAGCGATTGTTCGGTACGTAGTACTACTTCAACTAGGTTTATTCCGCCGCTGTGCATAGCACGCGCGATATTAACGCCTTGCTCAACCGTGTCTGCTTGGATAATAGGTAATAATTGTTGGTTGCCTAATAAGGCTGAAAACGAACTCATTGATATATTTCACTCTGATCTGGGTTATTAATTAAAGGCGCTAGTGAATAAATAAGTTTAAATTAGCCATTACTGCCACCGGTGGCAATAAACTTACCATTGTCTTTGTAAGTCTGTCAATTATTTTGTGTGTTTTATCGGCTTATGCGTAGCTAATCGATATAATTGTTAGTGTTGTTTTTTTTGGTTAGTCAATAAAAAAGCCTTAAAATGCACACTCTTAAGGCTTTGTATATTAGCAATTGATGATTGGGGTCTTACTCAATTTTAATATCGTCAATCGTAATTGTGGCATCACTTTCTGTTCTGAGGGTAATAAATGACGTTGTGGTGGCCACTAACCCGTCAACTACATAGGTTTGACCAGCGACTAAGCTATCTAGTGTAACAGAGTGAAATTTAGATGAACCAGCGTGAATAGAGTTAGCACTACCACTGGTATTATTATCGACGTATATTTGAAAGCTTTTAGTGGTAACACCGCTAACACTAACTACCTTAAAGGAGACTTGATAATTTTGCGATAAATCTAATACTCCTGTTGTAGTAGCATCTGTCGCTGTTGTTGAAACAGCGCCAGTCGTATTACCAATACTAATGCGAGCGCCGGTCATGGTTAACGCGCCGCTAGCGACCTCAACGGTTCCGGTTACCCGGTGAAATAATGGCGTACCGCTACCCGCTAGCCCTGATAAATCCCGGTAACTATTGCTAAAAAAATCACTGCTATTGAGTGCAGAAAAGTTTTCATTAAAGGGCAAACCTATCGCCGCTTGTATTGGTGCCTCTGTTGGTGTGGAATCAGTAACAGCTGGAATGCTGTCACCACTTTGATCTATTTTATTAATACCGGCATTGGCAATAACATCGGCTTTAACGCCATCAACAGGGTCAAGGGTATAGGCGTAAGAGGCGATATAACTGGTGGTAGAGCTGCCGTCTTCGGCAGTGGTGTCACCTGTCGCTGGCGTAGTCCAGGTAACGGTGTCGGCAAACAAATTACCATTAAGGTTCCAAGAGCCTAAACTGTCAGCATAAAAAGAGACAATCGGGTTTTGGGTGTTTTCAAAATGGTTGTTTTCTATATGCAAGGTCGCACCCGAGCGAGAATTAATGGCAGTAGAGCGTATATTGTTATAATAATTATTGTAAAGATGACCTTCACCAAATCTAAATAGTGGCACCCGTGATTCAATATCTTCAAATCGATTATGGTGAAAGGTAATGCGACGATTAGTATTTGCTGAATCGGTTTCGTTTTCAGTATGACCATGTAATGACGTTTTCCAACTGTCATGTAAATAGTTATAAGAAATAGTGATATTTTCTGCGCCTGATTTAGAGTCGATTAAACCATCGTAATATTCTTTATCAAGTGTTAAATCTGAATAAAGCTCATTATGATCTATCCAAATGTTTGAGGTAGTAGAGCCATCATTATCACCCTCAATAGAAATGCCATCTTTACCACCGGTTAATACTTCATGAATTTTTAAATTCTGAATGATAATATTATTCGCACGGCGAATTGAAATACCAATACCATCAAATTCACCTCGTTCAGCAACCCCAATAATAGAGACATTGTCCATATCTTTGATGTCAATAGAGTCGCCAGAGCCACCGCTATTTACGTCAGTAATTGTGCCGTCAATATATATAGTAACCGGGCTATTGGCGGCCTTAGCATCGGCGAGTGCGGTTTTTAAATCTGTACCATTATTAACGGTAATAACGGTGCCACCAGTACCGCCAGTTACGTCAAAATTATAGCCAGCGAAACCTGAGTCTGGGCTGGCTTGTGCATCGGGATCAACGGTGTCTGGCTCGGTAGTATCCGGTTGCACTACAACAGGAGGCTGATATTCAGGGATTTCAGGTAATTTTTTTTCGGCTAAATCACTGTCACAAGCACTTAGTAACGTAATAGATAAAACGAGTAAGGTCTTTTTAAATTTCATCAATAATTCCTAGTTATTCTTATGTTTCAACATAGCGGTAATGACTTAGCTACGTTGATAATTAATACAGATAGCTCTGTAGCATAAAATGGATTGAAATCACTATAAGAGCGGGTATACATTGAAAAATAGTTGCTCTTATAGTGATGGTTACACGGTGATTTAATCTAAATCGTATTCAATACGTAGGTTATCTATTGTCACTATGGCGCCGCCCTCACAACGTAACTGAAAAAAGGAGCTGGCACTGCCGAGGGTTAGCCCGTCAATAGTTATGGTTGTCCCTACTTGGCTTGTTAAGTCAGCAATAGCACCACCGTAAAACTTAGACGAACCTGCATGTATTGACTTACTACTACTTGAGGTATTGTTATCAACATAGATGAAGAAACTCTTACTTGAGTCGGTACCACCTACAGAGATTAAATCAAAAGATATTTTGTAAGTCGTACTAAGATCTAGCGCACCAGATGTGCTGGAATCTGTGCCGGCTGTTTCTGTATCAGGATCCGTTTCACCGATAGAGAATCGCGCATTATCTATGGTTATTTCACCATTAGTGATAGATATTCTGCTGCCGCCACTTGTTACATTATAAAGCGGTGTATCAAGGTTATTTGGTAAACTTTGATACTCTTTAGTAAAGAAAGTCGCTGAATCGGCAGCTGAAAATTCTTCTGCAATAATAAGGTTACTATCATCACTTGGAGTATCATCTGCAGGATCACTTGGACCGGTAGGTAGAGTTGGAGTAGTGGTTAATGGTTGAGGATCCCAACCAGCGCCACTATTATAATCGGCAAAAACGGCAGCACGCGTACTGTAACTTACGGCATCGCCAGAGCTTAGTTCATAACCACCAACACGGGTTGAAATATCTAATGGGTCACCATTACTATCCATGCTGCCAGCTTCGCGCCAGCCACTTAACGCGGTTGCGATTTCTGGATTAGGTGCCGGTTGACTATTAACCCCTTGCACTGCCCAACCAACGGTTGCGATATGAGTATCAATTTTATTGTTGATTAAAATAACATTGTCATAGGCGTCAGCTTTACCGCTACTACGGGCAAAGTAAGTTGAACCATCTGCAACGGTGTTACCAAGCGGACCAGGGCCTTTAGTAAATTCACCATTTAAGAACACAAAACCTGGATCTGTTTCACCCGGTGTACGTGATTGCAGTACGTAACCACCACTAACTGGGGTGTCAGTTGCTCCATTCTTAGAATCACCAAGGGTGCGAATCTCACTTTCTTCAAATAATGCCGCTGCAGGATAACCCCAAATGAAATCAACGTTACCAGCAATTAATGAATTAAAGAACCAAGCATAACCTTTGACTAAAATAGTATCTTGTTCGCTAATAAAGTTCATATTATTCGCGACTAAGCGATGACTACTATTAAAGTAAATAGCTTCTGCTTGGTTAGAGTATGCATTGTTACGAATGTGCGAATTCTTCAAGGTGAAGTTATTCAACACTAACATATCGGCACTTTCTACTAAGAATAATGGACGACCACTTGAGCCACCGTTAAACGTTTCGTAGTTATCATAGTGAACGATCGTATTATCTCGGCTTTCACCTTGAATGGTGATGTTATTTTGATTGCGTAAAAATAGCATTTCATTATAGACACCATCTTTAATCGAGATGGTGGCGGCGTCATCTTTGGCAACATTGTTCATAACATACGTTAATGCCCCTTGTACGGTTCTAAAGTCCGCAGCACCATCATCATCGACTAAAATATCACTGCCACTAGGTTCGTTAAATTTAGTGGTGAATGACCAGTTACTGTTTTCGCCAAGACCAACAAAGTCAATGCCATTTAATTGATTACCGGTCACTACTTCATCCCCGATAACTACGTAATAGCTTTCGCCATACTCGAGTACATCATTACGAGGGTCTATCAGTAAGGTCTTGCCATCGTCAGCAATAGAGATAGGGGTGTAGTTTAAGCTACGGGTTTTATCAAGCGCGCTGATCGTATCAATATTGGCCCCTTTACTCTGATTGACTTTCAGTAAATCAACAATGGAATCATCAGAGGTTTTATAGATACGTACCTCACCTAAACTACCTAGTGTGATAGCGCTGTCAAAGGTAATTGCTAAGTGAGTATCAATGTACTGATCGGTGCTGCTTAAGGTTGGCGTTACTTTATCGCTAACGTCGCCATAATTAGCCGTTGGCATAACAAAGCCGGTTGCCACATCGATGTCAATGGTTCTAACAATTGAATCATCAGAGCCCGACACTAACGTAATGGTTGCTGTGCCCGCTGATAGCGGTGTTAAGGTTAGTGCAGTACCATCTACGGTTACTGACACCACCGCGTTATCACTAGAACTAACAGTGAAAGTATCGGCACTGGCATCGTCTTTAAACGCTGAAATGTTTATTAACAAGGGGCTATCCGTGGTTGAAGTGCTCCACGTTGGCTCTTTATAATCAAGTGTTAATTGAATCGGTTTAACACTAGGATCACCGACCTTTAAATCATCTAATTCAAAAGAGCGGTTGTTGGTAAAAATACCAATTAAGCCACGAGCTGTGTAGGTAGCGTCACTGGTGGTACCCATGTTTTCACCGTTTAAATACACGGTTAAGTCACCATCAATCATTTCAAAGCGGGTGCTATACCATACACCATCAGTTTCACCGCCTTTTTCACCTAGTAAAATGGGTGATTTTTTCTGTACTGGGCGTGAAATGGAGCCCGCGGTACTAACGGCTACTTCAACTTGGGTACTACTTGAGGAGTTTTGTACGTTAAGACCCCCCGCATACCAATTGCCAGTATCTACATAACGTCCCATTAAGAATAATTGTTTATTAGCAGTGGTACTGTTTTGACGAGGTCTAATTTTAGCTTCAACAAAATAGTTACCATTGTCGGGAACATCAGTAAGTGCTGAATCTTTTGCTAGAATGAGTTCACCACCGGCTGTGCCAGCGGTATAACGCATGACGTTATTGCCAGACAGGTTAACTATATCGAAGAAACCTACAGCACCATCGGTATTGTCAGGGGTAGCAATAATATCCCAGTTATCTAAATTACCGGTACTAAAATCATCACAGAAATATAAGGTTGGTTCGTCGGCACAGCTAAAGGCATCAGAGCCAGCTGCTTCTAAATATTCTATCCGTAAGTTGTCTATTTCAACGACAGCACCACTTTCAGCACGTAATTGTAAAAATGACGTGGCTGTTGCTAGATGGCCCGGTACGGTAATGGTGGTGCCTGATGCTAATTGTGCTAACTCAGTAATTGGCGCACTGTAAAACTTAGAGGCGCCAGCATGAATTGATTTACTACTGCTTGAGCTATTGTTATCCACATAGATCATGAAGCTATTGCCTTGATCGTCAGCTTTAGGCTCTGAAGCAGAAATAATATCGAAGACAATATTATATTCACGTGTTAAGTCATAAATACCGGTGGTGGTGGTATCTGTACCCGCTGTTTCTGTGCCGGAGGTGGTATTACCCCAAGAGAATCTCGCGTCATCAATGGTTAAAACACCCTCAGTAATAGTTAGGCGACTTCCGCCCCCCGTAATATTATATAGCGCTGCAGAGCCATCATTAGGTAGGCTTTTATAGGTTGCGGTGAAAAGTTCTTCGGTAGTGGTGTCAAAGGTTTCTGTCGCTAGTACTTCACCTGATGGTGGGGTGATAACAGGTGGCTCAATATCAGGAACATCGGTGGCAACCGTTTCAATGCGTAAATCGTCAATGGTTATATTGGAGTTACTATCGTTACGTAGTTGAAAGAATGAATTTTTAATATCAGCATTTAAGATTCCTCGGGCATCAACATGATTTAAATCGCTACCGGTAACGACATCTTCACCCGGTACATAGGTATAAATGAAGCGCTCACCGATAGGTAAGTTAGTGGCGTCAATACTTTTACCATAGAATTTTGATGCCGCACCATGCACTGAATTACCTTGACCTGTAGTGTTGTTATCAACATATAAAGATAATGAGCCGGTGCTGTTGTGGTCTACCACTAAAAAGCTAATAGTAAAACCTTCACTAAGGTTGTATATGCCGTTACCTGTGGTGTCTGAGGCTGAGGTTTCTTTACCTGGGTTAGTGGCGGCATTACCAATACTAAAACGACCGGCATCTAAAATTAAATGGCCATTGTCAGCATCGGTGGCAGGATTCCCCCCGGTTTTATAATATAACGCGCCGCTACCTGCTTCACTGGATAAGCGTTTATACCCTGAAGAGAAAAAGGTAGCGTTGTCGGTATTAAAATCTTCTAATAAGGCGATACTTTCTAATTCGGCTAACTCCGCTAAATTAACTAATTCAATCTCAGTTTGTTCAGCTGAAAACGCGAGTAGATTACCTTTAGTACTTTCGTCTAAATCACAATTTTTTACCATGTCGGCTAATGTTGAGCTGTCATCGGCTACGCAAATACTGTAAACGCTATCAACCGTATTATAGGAGCGAGCAATAATATATTGAGTGCTCGCTACTTCAGTATCGGTTGCTGGTGTGGTTAATGCTAAGACACGATTGCCAAATAGAAATTGATAACTACCGGCGTCAAGCTGTTCATCACCGCTAAACGTGGTATAGCTACCGGTGCTATTGCTCTCGTCATCAGCACTAAATTCCATTTGTTGTAGGCTGGCGTCGCCACTGGTAATAAATGGGTTATATATCGTGCCGGTAAAGTTAGTTACATCAAACGCGTTGGTTTGCTGACTATTATATTGCTGATGAATATAATTGACGAAGTTCTCAATGGCTTCATCACCGGTAACAAGTTCGGCTTTAGTTGAACCTGCAGCGGCTAACCATGGCTCTACATTGGCAGCAAACTCTGCTTCGGTTTGGGTAAAGAACTCCTCGGCCGAGAGGGCATTGCCTTCGCTATTGGTTGGCATAGCGGCAACATTGGCAGCAGTACTGCTAATATCAATACCATTGGAAAGATCACCATCACTATCGAGTGATTGTAATAAACGTAATGAGTTAACTACCGCAGGATGAAAAGTGGTATCGGTGTTAAAAACTGCCAATGGCGTGATGATACCGGCAGCAGCAGTGCTCGGAAATTCAACATCACCTATGAAGAAGGTGATTGCTTCACCACGAAAATATTCAAATTCACCTTGAGCATTAGTGACGCCATTTGCCACTGACTCTGAGCGATAACCTAGGCCAGCAACAGGATCATCTACAAAGACGCCAATAGATGCAGGTAAAGGGTTTTCTTTTAGGTTGGTAGTACTTTCCGCACCACAACCCGCTAATATACTGATGGTTAGTATGCTTAATGCAATATTACTTTTATTATTCATAATGCCCTCCTTGGGCAATTTGTAGGCTGGCACTGGCATAGTTAACCCAGTGAGCAGTCACAAATCATTTATTATTATCGTTTTAAATTGTTATAAATTAGTAGAACGTGTAGTTCATGCCTAACTGATAGGTTGAACCATATTCTTCCCGTTGAAACAGAATATTCCCGCCGGACAAGCTATTACCTTCAAAGTATCTAAGGTCGGCTTGGTTAGTGAGGTTAATGGCATCGAAATAGATGCTCAGCTGTTCGGTAAGGTCATATCTCACTTTAAAATCAACGGTGACAATATCGTCTTGGTAAACATCTGACCAAGTTTTACAGCTTTGAGCATCGCCAATGGTGGCAGTAGCCGGGCATGAACCCACTCGCTCTAGAATGTCAGAGCGATAGTTAGTGATTAAGCGAACAGAAAAATCTTCATCTTCCCAACCAAAGGAGATATTGCCGGTAAAATCGGCTTGGCCAGGTAATTTCATTTTTTGCTGGCGAATACTGGCGTCTAATTCAGCTTCACTGTTAACAAAAGTCATATTACTTTGCCAAAATAAGCCATTTTCAAAAAACTGGTTGTAACTTAATTCGATACCATAAACCGTGGCTTTATCGCCATTTAAGGTAATATCAACTTGAGATAGCTGTAAGTCTTGTGGAATGGCAAACTCGGCAATATGATCGACCGGTAAACTCAGTGGTAACTCATCGATGCCCATTGAAATACCGGTAACATCGACAATAAAGTTATCAATACTCTTATAGAATACTGCGGCTTCTAAAAAGAGATTTTTATCTGGATACCAGCCAATGGAGGCATCGAAGTTATTTGAGGTCATGGCAACTAGATTAGGGTTGCCTACTTCTAGGGCATTATCAGGTCCTAAAGTATAGCCCTGTAATTCGATAGCCGATTGATCTCCTTGTTCTTTATAACAATTTCCTGTGGTTGGATCACAAAGACTGATATCGCTATCAAATTTAGCAAAACCACGGGCTTGTTTAAAAGAGGGGCGGGTGTAACTGGTCCATAAAGCACCACGCACCAAAATGTCAGCGCTTGGTTCATAACGAACATGAAAGCTAGGGAAGAATTCACTGTACGTAATTGAAGCCTCAGGCAAAGGTACTGCAATGTCTAAAGTATTGGTGCCGTCAAAGGTCCAATCATCATTTTCAAGTGATAGAAAGCCAGTAGAAGAGAATTCAGTGTGGGCATATCTGACACCGGTAGTGATCGTTAACTCATCATTAACGGGTAACTCTGCCATTACATAAGCGGCATAGGTATCTTCATTTAAGATGTAATCTTCTTTGGTACTGTCAATAGATACTTCACCACCTGTGGCGGCTTCACGGGTAATTACTGTGGCTGCTACCATGTTATTAACGTCATGTTGACTAATAAAAGGGTAGGAGAAATCACTGTTGTCTGGAATGGCGATATTGTAATCGGTGATAGTTGAGTTAGCGACATCGATACAGGTTTGATTATCACCACAATCGTCAGCATCTACCTTGTAACTCCAGCGATCTTTATTACGGATATGGTCACGCTCTGTGTAAGTAAAACCGGTTTTTATGTAGTTTAAATGTTCCCAGTTTAGCTCTTTGGTTAAGTTGGCTTTAATGGTTGTTAATTCATCAATACGACTACTGTCTTCCATGAACAAATTGTCATATTCCATATTTGATAAGTCAGAGATATCAGCATCAGCTTCACCATTAAAGACATCGCTGCTGTCGTCTAAAGCAAAGCCACCTAAAGCTGCTGCTTGCTCTTGAGTGATCACCTTAGCGAGAATTTGATCGTTAAACGCTTGCGCATAAACAATGTTTTCACGCTCGCGAAACTGAACACGGCGATCATCGGGCGATTGATTTTCAGTTTTTGAATAGGCGTATTCATAATCGAGAATCCAGCTATCGGCGATAATATTTTCACCACCAAGACTAAAGTTAGTGGTGGTGGTTTCATCTTCTTGAATAAAGTATTGATTCATCACATCAATATCAGATAAGGCGAAAGCCTTAGTTTCGGGGTCAACAAAAATAACTTCATCAGCTTGATCGCCGTTATAGAAGTTATAATATTCACGTAAGGCAACATCCTTATCGGTATAGTTGGAATAATTACCGCGGGCATAATAGAAACTTTCTTCACTGGGTTTATATTCAACATTGAGAGTGGCTGTGGTTCGTTCTCTTTCGGCAAGCTCACGGCGGTTTTCAACTTGTGCAGGAATAAGGATCTCGGCTGCCGTTGCTAATTCTTCGGCAGATAAACCAATACCACCACTTAAAAAATTCATTTCACGAGTGCTGTGATGGCGGTTTTCATCCACTTGGGTTTTTCGGTCTTCATAGGAGGCGGCAAAACCAATACCTAGCTTTTCATCAAATAATAACTGGGTACCATCGATACTGAATTTTGGCGAATGCTCGTCAGCCAAGCGGCTATATGACTCCTGTACTTTCATTTTTAAGGTGTTTGCACCCCTATCATAGGCAGAAATCGCTTTAACGTTTACTAAACCACCAATTGAATTAAGATTCATATCTGGGGTGAGCGTTTTAAACACTTCAATAACACCTAAAGAGTCACCGGTAATACCGTCTAAGCCGACTTTACGGTCGTCACCAGCACCAGACAATTCTGCGCCATTCATTTGTACGGAAACAAATTTAGGTCCTAACCCCCGTACCGCGACATATTTACCTTCACCTTCACTACGCTCTAAAGTAACACCCGGCATACGTCTTAGTGACTCTGCGACATTTTGATCGACAAAATTACCTAAATCATCGGTGGCAATAACGGAGCTAAATGTTTTTCGGTTACGTTCAATGGCACGTGCTTTAATGTCAGCTTGGTAAACACCGGTAACGGTGATTATTTCTGTTTGGTCTTCATTCTCAAGTGTTGATGCGTTTTCAGGCGATGGTTGTTCAGCAGTGGTTCCTAGTGCAGTGGGGATGGCTTCAGGCGTTTGTGCTGAAACAGGTAGAGCTAAGGCTATTGCGGCAGCAAGTACCGTTAATTGCATGCTTTTCATACGTGTTCCCTTGTAAGCTTATTGTGAATTCTTAATTGTTGTTATGACCAGCAGCTGTAGTTAAGGAAACTATTAAGGAATGAAAATATAATATCCCATAATGGTTGCCACCGGTGGCATTAAAAGGTTAACATCTAATTTAAAATAATGTCAATATATTTTTATATACGAAGGTGTCGGTATCAAGTGTTTGTTAATAAAGGTTTTATTTTTATTGTTTATCATGGAGTGTAGTACAGTTCTTCGTGTACATATGTTGTAAAAGGTTACTTTTTACTGCTGATATACTTTAATTTAGCATTACGTTATTTCGTTTTTAGAGAAGGTTTTGTTGCGATGGTACGGTTAATTGGGTTGATAATTGCACTAAGTTCATCATTAAACAGCTATGCACAGGTAAATTTGCCAACATTGGCATTTTCGGAGGCTAAAGGGTTTGGTAAATACAGCCAGGGGGGGAAGCAGGGCAAGCTTTATATCATCAATAGCTTAGCTGATGATGCTAAAAACCCCGCTGAAGGCACGCTGCGTTACGCGATTAAGCAAAAGCATGCGAGAACAATTGTTTTTGCTGTTTCCGGTGTGATAAAACTCAGTGCGCCGTTAAAAATTTCACGAAGTTATATTACCATTGCAGGGCAAAGTTCTCCTGGGGGAATTACGTTAGCAGGTGCACCCGTGAGTATTTCTAAAGCTAAACATGTCATTATTCGCCACCTTAGGTTTAGATTAGGCACTTTTGGCTATGCTGATGATGCCTTATCGGTGCGAAATAGTGAGCAGGTGATCATTGACCACTGTTCTTTTAGTTGGTCTGTGGATGAAGCCGCCAGTTTCTATAATAATCGTAATTTCACTCTACAAAACTCTATTATCGCCAACAGTTTAAATAACTCTATTCATCCCAAAGGCAAGCATGGCTATGGTGGGATTTGGGGTGGGGCTAATGCTTCATTTATCAATAATATTATTGCTAATCATGCCAGTAGAACGCCGCGTATTAATGGTCATCGCCTAAATCCTAGTTACCCTCAAGCAGAAGAATTCGTTGAAATTGCCAATAATATTATTTTCAATTGGGGACATAATAATGTTTATGGCTCTGAAAATGGCCGTTTCAATTTGGTGAATAATTACTATAAAGCGGGTGCTGCTAGTAAGATAAATCAGCTCGCTGATATTTGGTACTCGCCACTAATAGCAAAAGATCAGGCGTATATTCACGGAAATTTTTTGGTTGATCACCATGATATTAGCGAGCATAACTGGTTGGGGGTTAATTACCGAACCAGTAAAAAGGCGAAACGAACCCTTTCAAGCGAAAATAGCCAATGGCTAAGCCAAACAATACTAACACCAATTGATAAAACACAACTTATTTATCAGCCTACTAGTTCCGCTGTGGATACGTTTACTCAAGCTATTAACAATAGAAATATTGGCGCGAATAAAAATGCTCATGGTCGTTATCTTGATAGCGTTGATAGTGAGGTATACCAACAGTTACAGCAGCCGAGTGTTAAGCGTAAAGACCAGAACACTCAGGAATTAATAAGTAATGAATTAATTAACCATGAAAAAGATCAAATAACGAGTTGGTCAGCTTACGAGCAGCAGTTTTTACGTTTCCCTAAAATCCTTGATAGCAATAAAGATGGTATTGATGATTTATGGTTGAACAAGCAAACGCTAGCTCAGCAAAAGTCAGCGGATAATGCTGAGAATAATGACTTATTAAACCGCTATTTAGCTTCATTGGCTCAATAGTATCCACTCTTTTATATTTTTATTATTTTTTAAAAGGCGAATCATGTATAAATATTTATTATTCTTAAGGTTATTGCTCACGGGTTTGTTCGTTTCGGTAGGGATGAGCCCTTTTATTGCTCTCGCTAATGCTGAGACAAGTACGCTTGCGAGTAGTCATGGTGATAAGCAAGGTCATGGTGTTACACAGGTGTTTATGGCTGGGGATTCAATCATGTCAATTAAAGCGGTTAAGGACTACCCAGAAACAGGTTGGGGAATGCCATTTAGTTACTTCTTTGATGAAAATATTACCGTTAATAATCGCGCTAAAAATGGCCGAAGTACTAAAACTTTTATTAGTGAACAGCGTTGGCAACGTATTAATGATGAGCTGAATGCGGGCGATTTTGTGGTGATTCAGTTTGGCCATAATGATCAATCTAAACACAAAACCGATCGCTATACGCCTCCCGCTGAATTTACCGCTAACTTAACACGCTTTATTAAGGATGTGCGTGCGAAAAAAGCACAGCCAATATTGATGACGCCGATTACTCGTCGCTACTTTAATGATGATGGTAGTATCAAAGAGACTCATCTTATTTATGCTGACTTAGTGAGAACAGTGGCAAAAAAGACCGCTGTAGATTTTATTGATATGGAAAAAGTCAGTAAACACTATTTTGAACAATTAGGGGATCAGGATTCGGCATTACGGTTTATGCATATCTTACCTAATTTACATCCTAATTATCCCAATGGTGTGCAAGATAATACCCATTTGAATCAGCTCGGGGCAAGAGAGGTTGCGCAACTGGTATTAGCTGAGTTAAGAATGATGAATCATCCGTTGGCTGAGCGATTAAGAGCCGTTGACCCCAAGCATTTAAAGCTGAGTTATCGTAAATAAAATGCATTAATGCTATGGAAAAGGAGTCACTTGTTTTGGTGGCTCTACTTAGTGGTTCTAAGTAGAGCCTTCAATGAGTACCTCCAATGAGTACCTCCAATGAGTACCACCAAGTAATGGCGCTCAGGAATAACCGAGTATTGCTGCTTATAGCGGTTACTTGTTTTTAGATGCACAACACATGACAAATAAAAGTGACTATTACTTTTTATTTAAGGCATTAAACCTTGCTAATTGCTCTGCTGTGGCAGGTAGCTGGTGCTGTTCTTTCCATTCTTTAATCGACATACCATAAACTTGCTGTTGAGCAGTGGCTAAATCAACCTCAACACCAAGTTTATCGGCTTCGGCAACGGTCCACTTACTAAAGCAATTTCGACAAAAGCCAGCCAAATTCATTAACTCAATATTTTGCACGTCTTTACGTGAGTCTAGGTGTGCTAATAAGCGGCGAAATACTGCGGCTTGAATTTCTATTTCTTTATCCATAATGGTTACTCTTTAAAGGTTATTTTACTGAGGTTAACACTGGCTTTAATGTTGGTGAAAATACTACTTTATAGCTTGTGACACCGCTTGTTCAGCCGATTTACTTGGATCAAATCGTCTAATTTGCACTAACATGCCTACATAGGGGTGATCAAAATAGTGTATTTCACCGGTGATCACGCGCCTATTCTGGCTAAAATTAATCAGCTTCATTGCTGCTATTGTTTCTTCACCGTTAGCTTTAATTTTATCAGTGTTTGAGCCGTTGGATGGCGGGGTCAGCACATTAAAGTCGGCAGTGATATATAGGTAATGATCTAAATGTACTTTGAAAAAGCCATCTAGATACCAAGGTTGTAATGGCGCTACTGGCGGGGAAGCCATATCAAGCGGTTGACTAATATTGTTATCGACCAGTGATTTTGGGGCTAATAACTGTTCTAACGTACGTGAATTTATTTGCTCGATAGTGTCATTAAGCACTTCACTAGCCGATGCATTCTTTGGTGTGTTTTCTAGCGTGTTTTCTCGTGTATTTTCCAGTAATAAATCGAGCTTATTCGCTTGCTCAAAGGCGCCTAATTCGGTGAATAGCTGAGATAATGCATGTTGTTGGTTAGTAGAAAAATATTCTGCTGCTTGTTGTTCTTTTATTAATGCTTGTTCTTCAGGTGATTCAGTAGCAGCAAATATCGATGAAGCGCTAATTGCTTCGAGCAATAATTGCTCTTGCTGGTGAGCTTTCGTTAATTCTTGATTATAGTCAACTAATTGTTGCTGGTAATTATGTTGAATATGATCGCCAGCGAATAGTTTCAATGGTATTGCTTTTTTACGAGTGATACCCACTTGTCGCCAGCCAAAATGAAGTAATGGCCTAAAGCTTTTACTCCAAGCTAAACGTTGACGAATATCTTTTAGCAGTAATGAATCATCAGATATTAGATAAGGAGAGTGTGCTTGATGACGGCCTGAAGCATACAGTTTTTTTGGTAATGCTTCGATAGCAAAGCTGTCTAGTGTAAACTCACTGAGCTGCTCAGCTGACAAAATATCAGCAAAGTCAGTTAAGGTATAAACACAGAGTTGCTTTGTTGAAAATAACGGGCTATTTAATTGCTGCTCTTGGTAATGATATTGCTTTACTTCGCTTGATAGCTCATTGTTCGAATGTACTTCACTAGCGAGCACATCTATAGCTATTTTAGTGGCGGGGAGCCGTTCAGCCGTTACTAGTTTATCAGACGGTACTCCTGAGACTACCTGCTCAATACCGTTTTCATTCACACTTTTATTTACATTGACGACTTGGCCAGCTATTGAGCCGGCGATTGTTTCCTGTATTTGAGCTGGTATTTGATCAGGTATTTGATCAGAGAGTGCTGCAGTAACGTGCTGCGCTTGCTCTGCTTCTGCAGCTAGTCGTGATTGTTGATAGAGTTGTTGATAGCTTTGTTGAAATTCTTGGGCTTGATTAATGAAGGCCATTTCATTCACTAACTCTACGGAATACTTTGTTAGTGAGCGCTCAAATGCCGTTAATGCGTCTTCATCAGTACATAAAGAAACGTGTTGCTTAATCGCGGTTAGGTTTGGCTGTAAATGTGCACTAAGTAAATCAAAAGAGCGTTTATAATCAGGTAAAGTGCTCGCGCTCACGTTATCGGGAAACTGTTCTTTAAGTTTACTTTTATCGCCAAGTTGCTCGATGAGCATTACTTCAATTTCAAACCAACGCTCTGCGTTTTTAGCTATCGCTTGAGCAGGAGTGTTAACGGTGATTAACGTAATTAACGTGACAACCAATAAGCTAACTTTGGTCATCAAGCTAATGGAAGGTGAGCCGGTAGTATGTGGTTTTTGGTTCATTAAGAGTCCATTTACTTGCTGTTTTTCGGGCTAAGCGTTAATTCACTCAGTAAGGTCGAAATAAGGTTAAACCTTGCTTGCTCACCTTCATTAGCACGAATAAATTTAAGTTTATTGGGCGGCACCATCTTATACACTGCCGGTTGTTTTTGCACTAAAGATATTAGCTGCATATGGTCAACCTTAGTATCGTCACTAAATTCAATTGAACCACCTAGGTCGCTAGCCTCGATGCGAGTAATACCAATAAGCTGCGCTTTTAACCGAAGTTTAGCTATTTGTATTAGATTTTTGGTGGCTTGAGGCAATAAACCAAAACGGTCGATTAACTCTACTTGCACTTCATCTAACTGGTTCTTATTTTTACAGCTGGCGATACGTTTATATAGGCTTAACCGTAAACTAACATCAAAAATATAGTCTTCAGGGATCAGTGAGGGCAGACGTAGTTCTATTTCCGTTTGTTTTGAGGTTACTTGGTTAAGAGAAAGCTGTTTTCCTTCTTTTAATGCCTCAACTGCGTGATCGAGCATTTCCATATATAAGCTAAAACCTACTTGGCTCATCGAGCCTGATTGATCTTCACCGAGAAGTTCACCGGCGCCACGTATTTCTAAATCGTGGGTGGCTAAGGTAAAACCAGCACCTAAATCTTCTAAGCTGGCAATCGCCTCTAAACGTTTTTTAGCATCTTTAGTTATTCGCTTTTCATGTGGAGTCAGTAAATAGGCATAGGCTTGATGATGTGAGCGGCCAACACGACCTCGTAATTGATGTAATTGCGCTAAACCTAAATGATCGGCTCGGTCCATTATAATAGTGTTAGCGCTCGGTACATCAATACCGGTTTCAATAATAGTCGTACAAACAATCACGTTAAAGCGCTGGTGATAAAAGTCTCTCATGATACGTTCTAGTTCACGTTCACGCATTTGACCGTGTGCGGTAACAATACGAGCTTCGGGTACTAATGTTTGCAGATCTGCAGCGGTTTTTTCGATGGTGTCGACATGGTTATGTAAGAAGTATACTTGCCCACCACGTAAGGTTTCACGCAAAATAGCTTCACGTATTAAGGCGTCTTCACGCTGACGAACAAAGGTTTTTACCGCGAGGCGTTTGGCTGGCGGGGTGGCAATAATTGATAAGTCACGCATGCCACCCATGGCCATATTTAAGGTGCGGGGAATAGGTGTAGCGGTGAGAGTGAGAATATCAACATTACTACGTAACTGTTTTATTTTCTCTTTTTGCTTAACGCCAAAACGATGTTCTTCATCAACAACCAGTAGACCTAAGTCTTTATACTTGATGCTATTCTGCAGCAGTTTGTGGGTACCAATTAAGATATCAATGTTACCTGATTCTACTTTGGCGATGACTTCGTTTTGCTGTTTCGCAGTTTTAAATCTAGAAAGTACTTCAATGGCTATCGGCCAATTGGCGAATCTGTCACGAAAATTATCATAATGTTGCTGAGCAAGTAGGGTTGTCGGCACCAAAATAGCGACCTGTTTACCATCGTTTACTGCGACAAAGGCAGCACGCATTGCCACTTCCGTTTTACCAAAACCAACGTCACCACACACTAAACGGTCCATCGCTTTATCTGACAGCATATCGCTAACCACAGCATTAATGGCTTGTTGCTGATCAAAGGTTTCTTCAAAACCAAAACTATCTGAAAAGCTTAAGTAATCTTCTTTATCGCGTTTAAAGCGGTAACCGTTATTACTGGCGCGTTTGGCATAAATATCTAATAGTTCAGCGGCAACGTCACGTACTTTTTCTGCCGCTTTTTGTTTTGCTTTACTCCAAGTATCTGTACCTAATTTATGTAGAGGAGCATTGTCACTATTGGTACCTGAATAGCGGCTGATTAAGTGTAAAGACGCTACCGGTACATATAATTTGGCCTCATTAGCATAGGTTAGCATTAAAAATTCAGTAGTAATGCCACTGGTTTCTAATGTTTGCAAGCCTAAATAACGGCCGATACCATGATCGATATGGACAACTGCTTGCCCGATAGAAAGCTCGGCTAGATTTTTGAAAATAGCATCAGTTTCAATATCTTGAGATTTATTTTGTCTTCTTGACTGGCGTACATGGGAGCCCAGTAATTCAGCCTCTGTCACTAGTGCTAATGCATTTTTTTTAGCCGTACCTTTGGCTTGAAAAGAAAAACCTTGATTTAAAGCATTTACCGTAATACCCAACGGGACATCCGACTCGATAAAGTCATTAATTGACTCAAAGTTGACTGGTTTTATTGAATCTCTCGCTAATAGCTCCAATACGCTTTCTCGACGCCCTTGGCTTTCGGCAATAAAGAGTACTTTATTAGGTGTTTCTTTATCGGTGATGAACGTGTTTATTAATTCAAATGGTTGCTTTAATTTGTGATCAACGGTTAAGTCAGGGAGTGGCTTTACATCAAAATAAATTTCACTGCTTTTAACTTTGTCGGGACGTTCATCTGCTATTGTTCCATTTTCAAAGGCTGTTGGTGCAATGGTGATTCGTGCAAAAGGCTTTAAGGCGCTATAGACACTCGCTTGTGTTAAAAATAATTGTTCAGGGGGAAGTAGAGGTCTGGTTGGGTCATAACGCCTGTTTTCATAGCGGTATTCGATATCTTGCCAGTGCTGCTGTACTGCTTGTTCAATATCACCGTGAATAGCGATTAAAGTATTGGCCGCTAAATAATCACACAAGGTGCTTGTGCTAGCCTTTATGTTAGTAATTGTGCTTTCTTCATCAGCTGAGAAGAATAGCGGTAAGTAATATTCGATACCCGCAGGTAAAATACCGTTACTGACTTGATGATAAACAGATTCTTTATCTATTGAGCTTTTAAATATTTGACGGTATTGGCTACGAAATAAATTAATCGCACTTTTATCGGTTGGAAATTCATGAGCGGGTAGTAAGTTGATATGGTCGACTTTCTCACTTGATCGCTGGTTGTCGGGATCGAATAATCGTATTTCTTCAATTTCATCATCGAAAAAGTCTAAACGGAATGGTGTGGTGCTGCCCATTGGGTATAAATCCAATATAGCTCCGCGAGCAGAAAACTCGCCATGTTCCATTACTTGTTCAACATAGCGGTAACCATTCGCTTCTAACTCTTGGCGAAGTTGATGCAGATCTTTTTTATCGCCAACGTTAACCACAAAGCTATTCGCTTCTAAATATTGCTTAGGCGCCAATCGTTGCATTAAGGTGGTTACTGGTACTATTACTATCCCTTGCTTCATTCGAGATAACTGGTGAAGCGTTGCTAGTCGTTGCGAAATAATATCTTGGTGCGGCGAGAAAACATCATACGGTAGCGTTTCCCAATCTGGAAAGAGACAAATAGATAATTGATGTTCGGGCTGAGCCAAGCTGAGTAGTTCTTGCTCTAATCGTATTGCGGAAGGGGTATCATGTGTGATGACCATCACCGGCGCTTCAGCGTTAATAGCTCCCTGATACAGTGCAATACTGGCGCTACTACCATACAAATGATGCCAAGATTTCTTATCGGTATTGTTACCTTTATTTTTGGCTAAGGTCGGGCTTAATAAGTGACTTGTTTTGCTCATGGAATAAAATAATGTATCAGGTTTAATTTATGGTTGCATATTCTATCTATTTTTGAGTTATTTGAAACGAATTTGACAAAAAAAACTTTTGGCTCTACACCTAATGAGGGCGGTTGAAGATTTTAAGAAATAGTTCTACCGTTTCAAACTATTAATGAATAATTTACAAGGAGTGATTATGAATATAATTCAACTGAAAAATGGACTTCGATTTTTATTGGCGATATTTTTGGTGTTTAACTCATCGCAGCTATTAGCCGGAACAAAAACCCCCTTCGAAAGTAGTGTCGAGCAGAAGGTTAAAGTAAAATCGGAACAACAAATAATACACTTAAATGATTCAACGCTAGCGCAGTTAAAAACCTTAAAAGGGATAGGGCATAAAAAAGCCGTTGCCATTGTCGCTTACCGAGAAAAGATGGGTAGTTTTAAATCAATTGATGACTTAATTAAAGTAAAAGGCGTCGGTAAAAAGGTGATTAATGATAATCGCGGGCGGTTGACAATGTAGCAGTAGTTAGTAATAAAGATAACGTCATATCAGCAATGATTTATTAGTCACTACAGTTTTTCATTTCAAGTACTCTTTAATTAAGCTAACACTGGTTAGCTTTTTTCTTTCCACGAAACAAGTCAAAAAGCCAAGAATATTATAACGACTGTTGGAGTTATTCGTTTTTAGTATATAAAAGTTGTTTGTTATATGGAAATGCCACTCTGAGTGTGGCATTCTTACGCTAACAATTTTTTCTCATTTGTATTGCACATGAATTTAACCCATTTAAAAAAACTAGAAGCTGAATCTATTCATATTTTTCGCGAAGTTGCCGCAGAGTTCGATAACCCTGTGATGCTGTATTCGGTAGGTAAAGACTCAGCTGTGCTTTTACATCTTGCTCGCAAAGCTTTTGCGCCAGGTAAAATTCCTTTTCCGCTGCTTCATGTTGACACCAACTGGAAATTTAAAGAAATGATAGCCTTCCGTGATCAAATGGCGAAAGATTATGACTTTGAGTTACTTGTTCATCAAAACCCTGAAGGTATCGAAATGGGGATGGGACCATTTACTCATGGTAGTGCGACTCATACTGATGTAATGAAAACTCAAGGTTTAAAACAAGCCCTTAATAAATATGGCTTCGATGCTGCTTTTGGTGGTGCTCGTCGTGATGA
>Ga0105356_10000977_pt1 | contig 27982 bp, 15 predicted proteins | sample GOMGulsemesocosm_3_FD_83502 | JGI IMG/M metagenome (GOLD analysis project Ga0105356, IMG submission 83502) | Methane-oxidizing microbial communities from mesocosms in the Gulf of Mexico - GOM9D Gulf of Mexico | ecosystem: Environmental > Aquatic > Marine > Cold seeps | place: Gulf of Mexico... | reverse complement strand
GCAGAGGACAGAAACCGAGAAACAGCAGACATGTATGATCTTTTAGGGTTGGCACGTTATGCAGCGATGGAAGCCTTTGTAAGATGGCATTATTAAAAAGAAGTGAATCCTTTAATTAGGGCAACAGTATTGATTTGGTTTTTGCTAAATTGATTTTTATATTGAAAATAGGCCTGTCAATCTTATCAGTTGACAGGTTTTTTTATTAGAGTCAAGTTTTAAAAATTTTGTATAGCCCATAAGTATTGAACTAATACTAAGACAATGATATCAGTATCCGTTTTAGACTTTGTATCAGGAGGGGGGGGAGGTATTAGTTTTTTCCTGATTTTAGAAAGAGCATTGCTAACATGATTTTCTACAGTATTGATGGAAATATTTAAAATGCTGGAAATTTCTTCATAACTATAGCCTTCTTTTTTATTTAAAATAAAAACAGTTCTACATTTAGAAGGCAGCTCTTCAATTGCATTGTCTATTAATAAAAGTTTTTTATTTAAAATGGAATCATCTTGTTCAATAGTAGCATTGATAGTATTGATACGTACTTTATCTAAAAACTCTTCCTTTTTTTTGATTTTTAAATACTCGTTTACAAAATTATTGTAAACCATTTTATATAAGTAGCTTTTCAGTGAGGTATGTATTACCAAGTCTTTGCGATTGTCCCAAATTTTTATGAGGGTACTTTGGACAATATCTTCAGCTATATCATTGTTTTTTGTCAATGAGAAACAATAAACACATAAAGAATTATAGTAGGTTTTAAATAAAAAAGTATAGGCTTTTTTATTTCCTGCCTGTAATTCTTTAATTAATTTTTTATCATTTTTAAACAATATATTCATTAACTAATTTGGTTTATTAAGATAAGCTTAAAAAAAAGTTAAAAAATTTTAGTGGTTATCAATTTGTCAACTGTCATATAGGTAGCAAATATATATAAAAAGAAATTAAAGTGGAAAAGAGTATAGAGCAATTACTTCAAAAATATCTTACCAGTAGGACAACTGAAAAAGAGTTGTCATTGTTAAAGGATTGGATTTCAGAAGGAGAAAATAGAAAGTTATTAGAAGAGTATTTTGAAATGCAGTTTCTTTTGACAAACAAGTACAAGTGTTTTGATGATGGTATTGCGTTAAAAAAGTTCATGGAAACGATAGAAAGTCGTCCTAAAATAATGGCGATTAATAAAAGGAAGTATACTTCATTTATTAAATATGCCGCTGTATTTGTAGGGATATTGACTTCTATTTATGTTTTTAAAGATAAAATAATTGAAGAAAAAGAACTGTTAATAAATGAAGAAGAAATAACACTTCAATTAGATAATGGAAAGGTTGAAGTATTATCAGCTTCGGATGAAAGACAAATTACAGATAGGAAAGGGATAATTATTGGAGTTCAGAAAGGAAATAAAATTTCTTATTCTCAAAACCTCGTAGGGACAACAGTTTCTTCTGATAAAGAGGAACTGGTATATAATGAATTGACAGTGCCATATGGAAAAACATTTGAATTGGCATTATCGGATGGTACTGATATTCATTTGAATGCAGGTACCTCTATCAAATATCCAGTACAGTTTATAAAAGGAAAAGAGAGACAGGTTTTTATTAAAAATGGAGAAGTGTATTTTGATGTTGCTAAAGATGAAGAGCACCCTTTTGTTGTAAATGTAGAAGCATTGAATGTTCGAGTATTGGGAACAAAATTCAATGTATCTTTTTATCCAGAGGATGAAAGTGTAAACACTGTGTTGGTTGAGGGGTCAGTTGGTTTATATGAAGATGGAAATGTTTTTAATAAACAAGAATCGGTAATTTTAGAACCAGGTTATAAAGCAGCTTGGAACGTTACCAATAAAAAGATGGTATTTCATCAGGTAGATACAGATGTTTATACAGGATGGATTGAAGGTAAAATAATATTTAAGGATACTCCGTTTAAAAACATCCGAAAAAAATTAGAAAGACATTATAATGTGTCTATAAAAAATTACGATAAAAAGTTAGATGAAAATACATACAGTGCAGTTTTTGATGTTGAAAGCATTGAAAAAGTATTGGAAACATTAAACGAAAGTTATCCGATAAAATATACAATAATCAAGAATGAAATTATCATCAATTAATAACCATAAAATCAAAACTATAAGAGGAAAAACTATGAGAAGTTTACACTAAGATTATCCTTGAAATAAAAATCGGAAAATGCGCCAAACATTTCCCGACAATATGGATGATCAAAAAATTAATTTTAATCACATAACTATTTACAAATGTATGAAAAATCTTAACCATTATTGGGGTAAAAATTACAACGCCCTAAAATTCGATTTAAAGATGAAATTAACCGCACTTTTACTTTTTGTTGCATTATTTCAAATTCAAGCGAGTACGTATTCTCAAAACACAAAAATATCATTAAATCTTAAAAATGTAAGTGTTGGAGAAGTACTCGATGAGATACAGCTATTAACAGAATTTAAATTTTTTATTGATACTAAGTTGATTGACACAGAGAGAATTGTGTCTGTTAACGTAAGAAAGGAACGTGTTTCGAAGATCCTTAACAAAGTATTTACTGGAACCAACGTTGCTTATAAAGTACTAGACAAGCAAATTATATTTAAACTTGACGAGTCAATTTCTGGTGCAATTCAGAAGGCTCAAGTAAAAGGTATCGTTACAGATGGAGATGGAAATCCAATGCCTGGCGTAAATGTTAGAATTGAAGGGACTTCTGTTGGTACACAAACAGATTTTGACGGTAACTATGTTCTAAAAGCATCTAAAGGAGATGTAATAATATTTACATATATCGGAATGAAGACTGTAAATGTAACTGTTGGAGAGAGCGCTTCTGTAAATGTAGTATTGGAAGAAGAAACAAACTCTTTAAACGAAGTTGTTGTTACCGCCTTAGGTATTAAAAGATCTACAAAAAGGTTAGGTTATGCAATGAACGAAGTTAAAGGAGAAGAAATTGCAGTAACAAATACAATCAACCCTGTGTTGGCACTTCAAGGAAAAACTGCTGGTGTTAGTATTGGTAGTTCTGACGGTGGACTTTTTGGAAATGCAAAAATTCAAATTAGAGGTATTTCAACTATGAATTCTACGAACAACCAACCAATATTTGTTATTGATGGTGTTATTTTGGAAAACTCAATTTCTAATGCAAGTGCAGATTGGTCTGCAAGTGCAGATGATTATGGAAATATTTTGAAAAACTTAAATCCTGATGATTATAAAAGTGTTTCTGTTTTAAAAGGTGCTGCTGCAACTGCATTGTATGGTTCTAGAGGTATCAATGGTGTCATATTAATAACGTCTAAAGACGGTGCTGGAGCTCAAGGATTGGGTGTGTCTGTAAAACAAACTACAGGTTTTGATTATGTATATGACCAACCTGGGATTCAATATGAGTTTGGTGATGGTGCATTACCTGGATATACAAGCTATGGAGAAAAAGATGCGGATGATAAATTCTATCGCTTTTCAACGAATCAGTTTTATACAAATGCTGATGGTATAGCTACTAAAAGAGATCACCCTTGGGGAGGATTTGGATATGGTCCAAAATTTGACGGAAGACCAATTATTGGATTTGATGGTGAATTGGAAAAATACAATCCATCTACAAATAATATGAAAGATGCTTATGGTTTGGGAGTAAATTCCAATACTTCATTAGCTTTAAGAGGAGGGAATGACAAAGGAACATTTTATCTTTCTGATTCATACAATGACAGAACAGGTAACTTACCAAACAATTCTTTCAAAAGAAATTCATTATCTTTTAATGGAACTTATAAATTGGCAGAATGGTTGAAAGCGAGAGCTTCTATTTCTTATACAACGTCAACGTCAAAAAATCCTAGAAATGATGTCTCACAACGTTTTTTTGATGGAACTTGGGGAAACTGGTACGACACTAAAAAGTACAAGCAACGTAAATACTGGCAAGCACCTCATGGTGGTCTTCCTAGCAATAATTACGGAGATTCTTATACTGGAATAGCGAGTGCAGGATACTGGTTTGCGTCTAACATGAATGACAGTTCAAGGGAAGAAGAAGTGATCAGACCTATTGTTAATTTAACAGCGAACTTAACAGATTGGCTAACAGTCTCAGTTGAAGGTAGTATCAATAAATACAATACGAAGTATGAGCAAAAGAACTTAGGTTCAGGCTTTGCAAATGAAGGAGGGTATTATGAATTGAAACATACCAATGATGAAAGTAAGACTGGAAAAGTTACTTTAAATATCAATAAAGATATCAATGAAGATCTTACTGCAAATCTATTGATAGGTGGTGAAACTTGGAGTCAAGAAAAATCGAATACAAGGGTTAGAACTGACGGAGGGTTGATTGTACCAGGTAGATTCTACATGGGGAATTCTAAAAAGAACCTTCTATCATCTGCAGGTATTAGTGGAACTAAAAAAATTAGTTCACTTTACTTTATGGGAAGTTTCGGATACAAAGATCAATTATTTGTAGATATAACAGGAAGAAATGACTGGTCATCAGCACTAGTTTATACCGATGGAACTGGTAATAATTCTTATTTTTACCCATCTGTGTCAACTTCTTGGTTGGTAAATGAAACTTTTGAATTGCCAAACTGGGTGACCTTTGGGAAAATACGTGCTTCTTGGGCACAAGTAGGTAGTGATACTAACCCATATGAAATTAATAAAGGGTATGGTGATGGTAAATATGAATTGGCTGGAGATAAGTTTGTTTATTTAAATGCAGTTAATACAAAAAACGTTTCTAGGGATATCAAGCCAGAAAGAAAGAATTCTATTGAAATAGGTGCAGATATTCGTTTCTTGAACAATAGATTAGGTCTGGATATTGCTTATTATGATGAAACGATTGACAATCAAATTGGAGACGTTAGGACTGATATTGTTTCTGGATTTAAAACAATTTTAACAAATGTTGGGTCTTTAACGAATTCAGGTTTGGAGATTTCTCTAACAGGAAAACCAATTAAAACAGAAAATTTTGTTTGGGAGTCTACATTCAATTATTCGAAAGGAAAAACAGAAATAAATAATCTGCATAAAGATTATGGAGCTTATAAGGTTATCGGAGGAAGTGCTAGTTATGGTAATTTCCGTGTAGGATCTGTTGCTTTTGAAGGAGGAGAATATGGTGTTTTAATGTCAGATACTACAGTGAAAAAATGGCAATCTACAGATACTGATGGAAACGCTATTGCGGATCCTCGTAACGGAATGAAAGTTTTGACATGGAGTGATTCTAGAAGAGGGGCATTTCACAAAAGAAGTAATGTAGTCGAGGAAATTGGAAAAATTCAACCTGACTTTGAAGGATCTTGGGTAAATTCATTTAGATACAAAAACTTTTCAATGTCTGTTATGTTAGATGCACGTTATGGAGGTCATATCGCATCATATTCAAGTAAATATGGAACTGCTAATGGTTATTTGGAAACTTCTTTGAAAAATAGAGATGTTGCACATGGAGGGATCGAGTGGAATTCTCAATACGCAGACACACAGGGACGTACTTATTCTGACGGGATGATTCCTGATGGAATCTTTGAAGAAGGGCAAACGGTAACTGCTATTAATGGTGCTACTGTAGATGTTGGAGGAATGACTTATCAAGAAGCTTATGATGCTGGACATATTGAGCCTACACATGCTGGTTTCAATCATTATTTTTCAAATTCATGGAGTAGAGGAACTGTAAATGACAGCTGGTTTAAAGAGGTGAAATATATCGCCATTCGTAATATTACAGTTGGGTATAATTTGCCAAAAAGTGTAAGCAAGCACATCGGGGCTAACAATCTTAATATATCTTTAAATGCTAGAAATGTTGGTTATTTGTACAATTCATTGCCAAATAATATCAATCCTGAAAGTTTTAGAGGAACGTCTAGTAATGAATCTTATTATGAGCGTTCATTCAGTCCTTATACAGCCAATTACTCAATGACAATTGCTATAGACTTTTAATTAAAAAATAAGATAAGATGAAAAATATTTATAAATTATCATTGGTTTTCATGGCTCTTTTTATTGTAAGTTGTGATAAAAATGAATTTGCAGAATTAAATACAAATCCTAATACATTATCTAATGCAGATTTGAGGTTTTTGACTACCAAATCAGTAGAGCAAATGTTTGGTAATGATTATACAGTTTGGTTTTATAATAATTTCGATTATGTATATCCATGGAGTCAATTTACAGGAACAGGTACTGGTAATGGTGGAGAGGCTTTTGTTGAAATGGGATCAGCTGGAGGACAGAGTATTTACGCTACTATTTATCCGAATAGTCGTGATATTAGAGCAAAAATTGATGCTATGGATTCAGATCAAAAAGCGACCATGCAGGCAATGCGAGCAATGACGTTTCCTATTCTAATTCATCCTGCCTTGACACAGACAGATAATACTGGCTCAATGCCGTATTCTGAGGCAGCCTTAGCAGCTTATACATCTCCTGCATTGCTTACGCCAAAGTTTGATACGCAGGAAGAGTTGTTCTCTATTTGGTTAGAAGAATTGGATGAAGCAATTGCAGCGCTGACAAAAGCAGACCAGTTTAATATTGGAGATCAAGATATTATTTATGGTGGAGACTATGCAAAATGGGCAAAATTTTGTAATCTTTTGAAACTAAAAATAGCGGTTCGTTTGATCGGTCAGAATAAAGCGAAGGCTTTGAGTATTGCTGAAGAAGTAGTAAGTTCTCCTGCAGGTTATATGAATGATTTAAACGATGACTTTATTTACAGAAGAGCAATAAATTACTACGGAACAGGAAATGGAACACAACCAGGAGTTGGAGGAAAGAATATTATTGAATTTTTGGTAGATAGTAAGGATCCTAGAGTACGTTTTTTGTTTGCTAAGAATTCATTTAATGGAGAAGTGGTACAAGCATTTATTGATGGAGGAAAAGCACTTCCTCCTTATGTGGAGCAATATGTAAATCTTGATGGTGCAGGCGATTTTTCTGGATGGTCTGGTCCAGGTGAGCCATGGGTTCGCTATTTTGGCGCGCCATTGGCACCAGATGCACAATTAGAAGCTGCTAACGATCCTTATTTCAAACAAGCTTCTTTGAACAAGATTAAAGTTGGAAATATTGAAAAAACATATGCTTCTACATCTCGTTTTAATGAAAGAGTTACGCGTACAAGAATCAATCATACATATCCTACGAAGCCAGGAGGAAGAGTTATGGAAAACAAGGATAATTATCCTGCAATGACTGTAATATTGGGCTCTTCAGCTGAAACAAATTTGTATTTAGCTGAATTTAAGTTACTAGGTGCTAATATTGCTGGAAGTGCGCAAAGTTATTTTGATAAAGGAGTTGAGTTATCTGTTAAAAGAATGGATATTTCTGCTAGTACTAATGGTTCTCCATACTACAATGGAGATCCTGTTTATACGGATGCCGTTGAGGCAGAAGCAGGAGCAACTAAATTGAGAGCTACTGAAATTGCAGACTTAATGACATTGCCAGCTTATGATTTAGCTACAGATGGTTTGGAGAAAGTATATATTCAACAATATATCAATTTTGCAATTACACCAGCAGATTTATGGACTTTGGTTCGTCGTTCTGGGATTCCTAAAACAGGAAGTACGTATTTACCTCGTGATTCATTTATGGCAGGTGGAATTGAATTGACAGTTCCTCGCCGTTTTAGTGTTGGAACACCAACTGCTGACGCTAAGAATTTTGAAAATCAAAAGAGTTCTGTAGAAGAACAAGGTTTTACTACAGGTACAAGTAATCCTGAAACATTGAATACTGAAAGACTTTGGTTTGACAAACAATTTCCAGCATATGGAGCAGGACCTCAGTAAAAAATAGAATTATTCGTTAAGTTTAAACCGTTCAAAATTTATTTTTTGAGCGGTTTTTTTATAAAGGCGAAATAATTTGTTTCTTAAACTTATAAACTAAGAAAAAGATATTTTTTACTTTGACACCAAGATTTATCCGAAGAATTTTGAAGGCTTTGGTAATTTGCCCTTCAACAGTTTTTGTGGAGATATTCAAATACTCCGCAATTTCAATATTTGATAGCCCCTCAGTTTTACTTAATTTAAAAACCTGTTTGCACTTTTTAGGAAGTTTTTCAATTTCTTGTGTAACTTTTAAAATAGTCTGATCTAGATTCTTTTCATGAGTATTTAGAACCACTTGCTCTAATGTTTCGGTATACTTCTTTTCTAAAACAGAAAGCGTTTTATTGTATTTATGCTGATTGATAAATTCGTTGTAAACCGATTTGTATAAAAAACTCTGGATAGTGAATTTTTCATTCAATCTATGTCTGTGTTGCCAAGTTCTCAAAAATACATTTTGTAGAATGTCTTCAGCAGAAGTAGGGTCTCCAATTAAGGTCAAAGCATATGCATAGAGTTTTCTTTTGTAGGTTTTTAATAAATATAAATAAGCTTCTTCATTTCCTTTTTTTAAATTTTGTATGAGAATACGATTGTCATTAAAATTCATAAAGTAATAATTATTTGAAGTAAAAGTACCACTATTTTATTTTAAGACTAAAAAAAATATAAAAAGAGCAAGGGTTTGAACAATTGGTTTTGTATTACTAGTAACTATTGATGAGAAATGATTACGAAAAGAATAGAGAAATTACTTATTAAGTATTTAAATAGATCAACAAATGCATCAGAATTGGATGAGTTGAATGATTGGATTTCTAATACAACGAATTTATGGATGTTTAAAGAATACGTAAAATTACATTACAATGTAACTTTGAGTATGAATGATCCTGATTTGGTTGAAATTCAAGAAAATTTATTGGCTCAAATCCAAAAGGACAATAAAGATATAAAAAAATCAAAAGTGCGTAGGCTGTTTAGCTATACTGCGGTTTGTGCAGTATTAGTTTTGTTGTCTACTACTTTTTATTTACAAGAATCAGATATTAGTGTAAAAACCAATTCAATTCAAAAAGTGAATATTGTAGCTGGTTCAAGTACAGCTATATTGACTTTAGAAAATGGAGAGTCTGTTGAATTGAAAGAAGGGAATATCTATAAGAACAAAAATGTAAAGAGTACAGGTTCCAAGTTAAAGTATGATATGGAACACAATAAGTCAACCGAGCTGGTTTACAATACGCTTACTGTTCCTAAGGGAGGTCAATTTTTTGTAGCCTTATCTGATGGAACTAAAGTTTGGTTGAACTCTGAATCGAAATTAAGGTTTCCTGTTAAGTTTACCCAAGGAGAAGTTAGAAAGATAGAGCTCGTTTATGGAGAAGCCTATTTAGACGTTACATCTAGTAATGAAAATTCAGGAAGTAATTTTATAGTGATTTCCGATTTTCAAGAGATAGAGGTATTGGGAACAGAGTTTAATATAAAAGCTTATAAAGATGAAAATAAGGTTACTACACTTGTTGAAGGAGCAGTAAGAATTGGAAATGGATTGAGTAATAAAACTTTAAAGCCCAATGAACAATCCATTATAGATCTTAGAAATAAAAATATAAAGATTCAAACTGTAGAAAGAATGTTTGATGTAGTCTCATGGAAAGAAGGATATTTTAGTTTTAGACAAAAAAAGATAAGAGAGATAATGAAAATTCTATCAAGGTGGTATAGTATAGATGTTGTAGTAATAGACCCGAATAAAGAAGATATCACCTTTACAGGGGTATTAGATAGAACAAATGGAATAGAACAAATTTTAGAATATATTCAATTAACCAACGAAATAAAATATGAAATAAATGACAAGAAAATAACTATCAATTAAAAAAGGAATAAAGCTGTCACGTCTCAAAGCTTGGCTCTATTCCTTTAAACCAGATCAATTAAATAAATTAACTAATCCTTAAACAACAAATTTATGAAATTTAAATTAACCAATGTTTTTCTTTTTAAAAGAAAAAAAATTCTAAAAATTATAATGAGGAGTTTCCTATTTCTCTTTTTTAGTACCGCTTTTAGTTTTACACCGAATACAATGTTTTCTCAGAATGCAAAAATCAGTATTAATGAAGACACGGTATTGACTGTAAGTAGTATGTTTGAACTCATCCGTAAACAAGCTGGTTGCAAGTTTGTTTATAGCGATAAATTAATAATGAATGCTCCAGAGGTATCTTTAAAAAAAGGAGTGATTATTGTTAAAGACTTGCTAGAAAAAGGATTATCTCCGATAAATTGCACCTACGAATTTACAAACGAAACCGTAGTCGTTAAGAGGAGAATAAAACAAGAGAATCTAAATGTCCAACAAAAAATTACAGTCAAGGGTATTGTTAAAAATAAAGAAGGAACCCCTTTGCCTGGAGTTAATGTTATTATTGTAGGAACTAACAGAGGAACTGAGACAGATTTTGATGGAAACTACACTATTAAAGTAGCAATAGGTGATGAATTGGAGTTTTCATATGTAGGTATGGAATCTGTTAAGGTCAGCGTTACAGAAAACACTACAATCAATATAGAATTGGAAGATGATCTTTCTAATTCATTGGAAGAAGTTGTAATTGTTGGATACGGAACTCAGAAAAAAGTAAATCTAACAGGAGCAGTAAGTACAATTTCATCCAAACAGATTGAATCTAGACCTGTTACCAATGTTATGAACGCGATTCAAGGTGCTGTTCCAAATTTATTATTGAGTGTAACGAATTCTGGAGGAGAACCAGGAGCAGGGATGAATATAAGTATACGTGGTGCGGGTACTCTTAATGGTAATGGAAACCCTTATGTTATTGTAGATGGAATGCCTTTGGACGATCCTTCTCAAATAAATGATATCAATCCAGAAGATATTGATAACATTTCTGTGTTAAAGGATGCTGCATCAACGGCTATATATGGGTCTAGAGCGGCTTTTGGAGTTATTCTAATAACAACAAAAAGTGGTGAAGCTTTTGATGGTAATAAAGTAACGTATTCTAATAATTATATTTATGCATCTCCTTTGAAGTTACCAAAGATGATGAATTCATTAGATTTTGCGAATTATTTCAATTTGGCGGCAACTAATGGAGGTAGTGGTAATGTGTTTAGTGATGAGGTTCTTGATAGAATAATAGCTTTTCAAGAAGACCCAATAAATACACCAAATACAGTTCCGAATTCATCTGGAACAGGTTATCAGCAATATACAGGGTCTAATGCAAATACAGATTGGTTCGATGCCATGTATAAAGATGTTGTTTCAAGAAAACAGCATAGCTTGAGTTTTTCAGGAAAACAAAAAAAGATACGTTATTTTCTTTCTGGATCATTTTCAGACCAAGATGGGATTATGGAGTATGGTGATGATAGTTACCAGCGTTTTACGGTAAACTCAAAAATCAGTTCTGAAATTAATGACTGGTTATCTTTTAACGTGAATCTTAGATTGTCAAAAACTGGGATTGAGAGACCAAGTTATAACAAAGGTTTGTATTTACACAATATTGCAAGACGTTGGCCTGTAAATGGTGTTGTTATGCCAAATGGTAGTTATTCTACGGGATCTGAAATTCCATATGTATTAGATGGTGGTAGGTATAATAATGATGAAATGACAAGTAATACCAATTTGAATCTGATTTTTGAACCTATTAAAGATTTGAAAATTACAACTACATTGTTGTTTAGAAATATCAATTACAATTCAAGTAGTCACAGTGCAAAAGTTTCAACATTTGGTCCTTCTGGGAATGAAATTGTGAATAGAAATTGGAACAGTATAAGTCAATATGCTAGTAAAAGTACTTATTTGTCTCCTAACGTGGTTGTTTCTTATAAAAAATCATTGGGTGATGAAACGCACAATTTTGGTGGTTTGGTTGGATTTCAAGAAGAAGAAAGTAACTATACGACACTTTCAGGAAGAAGAACAGATTTGATAACCGATAACGTGCCTTCAATTAGTACAGCAGTAGGAGACGATACTACAGACGATGGAATTGGGCATTCCTCTACAAGAGGTTATTTTGGAAGGTTGTCTTATAATTATAAAGAGAAATACTTAATTGAATTCAATGGAAGGTATGATGCCTCTTCAAAGTTTGCTACAGATGATAGGTGGGCATTTTTCCCTTCAGTATCGGCGGGATATAATATAGCAAAAGAAGATTTTTGGAAGGTAGATAAAATTGAATTGTTGAAATTGCGTTTTTCTTATGGGAATTTAGGAAACCAAAATGTAGCTAATTATCTATATGTTCCAAGAATGCCTATTAGAACAAACTTGTGGTGGCAAACAAATTCTGGAAGACCGAATTATACATTAACACCAGGTTTGGTAAGTCCTAATATTACTTGGGAAAAAGTTTCTACAACGAATTTTGGTATTGACGTATCTGCCTTTGAAAATAGGTTTTCTGCAAGCTTAGATGTTTTCAAAAGAAAAACAGAAGATTTATTTGGGCCAGCAGAAAAGTATCCTGCTTTGTTAGGAACTTCAGCTCCACAAGCAAACAATGCTTCGTTGGAAACAAAAGGTTTCGGTTTGGTATTGAAGTGGAATGATCATATAGAAGATTTCAAATATGGAGTGGCTTTTAATTTGTCAAATGCGAAAACCAAAATATTAGATTACAAGAATCCTAATAACTTATTAAATACCTTCAGGAGTGGTCAGAGTTTAGGTGAAATTTGGGGATTTGAAACTGTAGGCTTATATCAATCTCAAGCAGATATTGACAATGGAGCCGATCAATCAACTATGTGGGGAGGTGTTTGGCATCCTGGAGATGTTCAGTACAAAGATTTAAACCAAGATGGACATATTGACTGGGGAGATTCAACATCAGATAATCCTGGAGATATGAAAGTTATAGGTAATTCTACTCCACAATACCAATTTGGATTGAATTTAAACGCAAGCTACAAAGGATTAGATTTATCAATGCTTTGGCAAGGTATTGCTAAAAGAGATTTATGGATTGGAGGACCTTATATGTTTGGTAACCAAGGGAATTTATGGCAGTCAGCAGGTTTTGTTGAGCATTTAGATTACTGGTCACAAGAAAATCCAAATGCATATTATGCGCGACCAACGTTTAGATCAACTTGGAGAAATCAAGAAAGACAAACAAGGTATTTGCAAGATGCTTCTTATTTAAGATTAAAAAATATTAGTTTGGGTTTTTCACTGCCTAAAAAGGTTGTAGAATCTTTAAAACTTAGAAAATTAAGAATATTTGTGTCAGGAGAAAATGTTTTGACTTTTACAAAAATGGCTGATATGTTTGATCCAGAAACAACTGGTGGTTATTGGGGAAGTGGAAAGATATATCCATTGCAAAAAGTATTTGCGATAGGAATGAATGTTCAATTTTAATACTGAAAAAAATGAAAAAAATAACATATATAGCAATACTTTTTTTATTAGGAGTTACTTCAAACTCTTGTAGTGAAGATTTTTTGGAAAGATTTCCTAAGGATGAAATTTCTCCCCAAGATTATTGGAAAACACCAAATGATTTAAAGTTGTATGTAAATCAATTTTATACATCTTTCCCAGTACACAACGGATGGAATGGTGGTACTTTTGAAACAGACAACAACAGTGATAATCTAGCAAATTTTTGGATAAATGAAAGATTTGTTGGTGATAACAATACCGTACCAAATACAGGAGGCGGTTGGAGTTGGGGACAAATACGTTCTATTAACTTTTATTTAGAAAATAATAGTACGGCTCAAGGAAATGAAGATGATATCAAACACTATAATGGAGAAGCTTACTTTTTTAGAGCTATGTTTTATTTCAATCTTGTTAAAAGATTTGGGAGCCTTCCATATATAGATAAAACATTATCGATAGATTCTGAAGAATTGTTCAGTCAAAGGTTGCCTAGAAATGAAATAGTAGACAAAATTATTTTAGATTTAGACAAAGCAATTGAGAACTTAAAACCTGGTAGTAGTGCAGAAAGTTTTAGAGTACATAGAGGAGTTGCTTTGGCTTTAAAATCTAATATTTGTTTGTTTGAAGGGACTTGGGAAAAATACCATGCAGGAACTGTTTTTGCAGGAAGTTCTGATAATAGTACAAGATATTTGACATTGGCAGCTGAAGCGGCTGGTGTCTTGATTACTGAAGGAAACTATTCTTTGTACAGCAACGGAGATGTAAATACTACTTATTGGAGTTTGTTCAATCAATTCGACTATTCTAGTAATAGCGAAGTAATGTTTTGGAAAAAATACGATAAACTGGACGGTGTAGAGCACAAAGTTGGTCACTATATTCCAAGGAATGGTGCAGGAACAGGAGTTACAAAATCTTTAGTAGATAGTTATTTGTGTAAAGATGGATTGCCAATTGGTACGAGTCCGTTGTATTTGTTAGCAAATGAATCAAGTCTTACAACTATTACAGCAGATAGAGATCCAAGATTGTCACAACTTATTTGTCAGCCAGGTGATTTGATTACAGAATTTAGTGCTAGTGATGATGAAATTTTTGAGTTCCCAACTTTCCGTGATAATAATGAGGTTGTATGTACTACAGGATATCAAATTTACAAAGGAGGTAGTACAGTAGAATCTGAAAGAAATTCTAGTGAAATGGGATCTATTATTTATAGATACGGAGAAGTTCTTTTAAATTATGCAGAAGCTAAAGCAGAATTAGGAACTTTAACTCAAGAGGATTTAGATAAATCAATAAATTTATTGAGAACTAGAGTAGGGATGCCAGCTATGGATATAGCAGCAATTGTTTCAGATCCGAACAAAGCTTTTCCAGAATTGAGTGATTTGATCAATGAGGTAAGAAGAGAACGAAGAGTTGAATTGTCTTTAGAAGGAAAAAGATTGGATGATTTATTAAGATGGAGAGCACATACACAGTTTGTAGGAAAAAGATTAAAAGGCTTTAAACTTGTAGGTAGTGATCTTGAAACTGAATTTGCAGACTTGATTGGAACAAGTATTTTAGTTGATGACAATGGGTATATCGATCCTTACAAAAATGTGATTCCAGCAGGATTTGGTTTCAATCCATTAAGAGATTATTTGAGTCCGCTTCCAACAGAACAACTTGTTTTGAGTAATGGTACACTTGAGCAAAACCCTGGTTGGTAGTTGTTTTAAGAAGTAGCATTCTTTTATAATGATTGAGGCAGATTGAATTTTTAGCCGTTCAAAATTAATTTTTTGAACGGCTTTTTATTTGAAAAAAAATAAGATATTTGGGTGTAAGTTCTTGTTGAAGTTTCGAACAAATAGAACGGTTGAATAAAATTTAAAAATATTTTAATGAGTTACAGAAAACATCTCGTATTGATTGGATTGCTATTCGTTATCTTTTCATGCAATAGAAAACAAAAAGAGAGTAACAAGCAATTGGTGAAAATTGAAAAAACAGTAAGCAAAGCAGATCAAATTATCAATGCAGCTATAAATGCCCATGGTGGAGACTTGTATGAAGAAGCCTCTTATTCCTTTATATTTAGAACCAAAGAGTACTCCTTTAAAAATGAAAAAGAGAATTACAAGTACGAAGTAAATAAAGGCCATAATGGAAAAATAATCAAAGACATGCTCAACAATACTGCATTTACAAGGTTTGTAGATGGGAAAAAAAGTAGCCTAAGCAAAGAAATGAAGGCTCGGTATGCTGCTTCATTAAATTCTGTTATTTATTTTGCGCTGTTGCCTTACAAGTTGAATGATTTGGCTGTAAATAAAACCTATGAAGGTATTTCAACTATTAAAGGTCAAGATTATGATGTTGTAAAAGTAACTTTCAATCAAGAAGGAGGAGGGGAAGATTTTAACGATCAATTTTATTATTGGATTCACACAAAAACGAAAACCATGGACTATTTGGCTTACAATTACAATGAAAATGAGGCTGGTGTAAGATTCCGAAGTGCATACAATGTACGAACTGTGGAAGGCATACGATTCCAAGATTATATAAACTATAAGGCAACGGTTGGAACGCCTCTAAAAAATTTACCAGCATTGTATGAAAAAGGGGATTTGGTAGAATTGTCACGAATTGAAATAGAAAATATAATTTCTAGGTAACAATATAAAAGATTGGTTGGGATCTTTTTTTTTGAGTCAACCTATTTTTTTAGTAAAGTCAGCATGAATAATTGAAATTACTTGCTAAATGGATTAAATTCTACTTTTTTATATAAAAACATACCGTATTTAACCGTTAAAAATTATTAATTTAATAGAATAACTTGTAAGTTTGTGCTCGAGCACAATACGAAAAGTTCTTTTAGTATTCTGTTTCTTCAATTATTATATAATTTTTAAAAATTAAATACATGAAAAATTATTGGAAAAAAGTAATCTACACTGTATTATTTGTAGGTTTCTGTTTTGTTCAGGTTAATGCGCAAAAAAATACGTTGCCAATTATTCCCCAGCCAAATAACGTTGTCCTTTCAGAAGGTGTTTTTGAAATAAAAAAGAAGACAAGTATTATTTCTAGTGCACAAACAGCTGACGTTGCCAAACAGATCCAATCTTATTTTAAGGATGAAAATCAAATAAGTTTAAAAATAAAAAAGGATTCCAAAAGAAATAAAAACACGATTCAGCTATCAATAGATAAAAACCTAGGAAAAGAAGCATACAAACTTTCTATTTCCAACAAAAGTATTTCTATAGTTGGTGGCTCGTCTAAAGGACTTTTTTACGGGTTTCAATCTGTCAAACAACTTGCAGCAGGTCAATCTGAAAAAGTAATCAAATTACCGATTGTCGAAGTTGTAGATGCACCACGTTTTCAATGGAGAGCATATATGCTAGACGAGTCTCGTTATTTTCATGGAGAAAAATTTGTCAAATTAATTTTAGACCAAATGGCTTTGTTGAAAATGAATATTTTTCATTGGCACTTGGTTGATGATGCAGGATGGCGAATCGAAATAAAAAAATATCCAAAATTAACAGAAATTGGTTCCAAAAGAGTGGATTCTGAAATTGGTACTTGGAAGAGTGGAAAGACATCCGGTAAACCTCACAGTGGTTTCTACACACAAGAACAGATAAAAGATATAGTTGCTTATGCTGCTGAAAGAAATATTACGATAGTACCAGAATTTGAAATGCCTGGACATTCAAGTGCAGCTATTGCTGCCTATACTTGGTTAGGTACTGCGGGAGTTGATATTGATGTACCCGTTAAATTTGGGCGATTGTATGACAATTACGATGTAACCAAACCAGAAGTTGTACAGTTTGTTAAAGATGTATTGACAGAAATATTTGAATTGTTTCCTTCAGAAGTAATACATATTGGGGGAGATGAAGTAGGGTATAAGGTTTGGGAAGAGACCGAGCATGTTCAAAAATATATGAAAGAAAATGGAATAAAAACGGCGGCTGATTTGCAAATTTCTTTTATCAATAAGATTTCGAATTTTATAGAAAAGAATGGTAGAAGAATGATGGGATGGAATGAGATAATGGGAAAAAACATTCACGGAGATTTTGGAGAAAAGAAACACGATAAAGAAGCTGAAACAGAATTGGCCAAAAATGTTGTTGTTCATTTTTGGAAAGGAAGTTTGACTTTGGCAACAGAAGCAGCTGAAAAAGGATATGGAATCGTGAACTCTTTACATAGCAATACGTATTTGGATTACAGCTATAAAGGAATTAGTTTGAAAAAAGCATATGACTTTAATCCGATTCCTAAAGGATTGAATGCGAAATACCATAAAAATATTTACGGCTTAGGTTGTCAGATGTGGAGTGAGTGGACACCAACAAATAAAGATGTAGCCTATCAAACTTTTCCAAGGATTGCCGCTTATGCTGAGGTAGGATGGACAAACACAGCTTCGAAAAAATTTGATGTGTTTAAAGAGGCACTTCGGAAAATGCAAAAACAATGGGATTTGTTAGAAATTAATTATGCAAAAGTACTAGATTAAGTAAAATTATTTAAGAACAAAGCTCAATTTAAAATAACACAAAAAGCAGGGATGGAATAAACAAATCTTCCTTGCTTTTTTTGAATAAGAAAAGCAATAAATCATTAGTTAAGGCAAATTTATGTGTAGTTTTTAAATTATCAAAAGGTTTACTTTGATACTATAATAACAAAGATAATTGTTGAATTTCGTCAAATGATTAATTTATAGATATGAAAAAATTAAATAGAATAATTTTACTTGTTTTGGTTACTTTCATAGTAGCAGAAGGAGAGATTAATGCGCAAAAAGGAGCGGCTAGTAAGGCCCAGCAAAAAAAAATGGAATGGTTTGGAAATGCCAAATTAGGGATTTTCATTCATTGGGGAATTTATGCTGTGAATGGTATAGATGAATCTTGGTCTTTTTTTAATGATTACATTTCTTATGATGATTATATCAAACAATTAGACGGTTTCAATGCCAGCAAATTTGATGCAGATAGCTGGACAGATTTAATAAAAGAAAGTGGAGCCAAATACGCAATATTAACTACAAAGCACCATGATGGAGTTGCGTTGTGGGATACCAAATACAGCGATTTGAATGTAGTTGATAAAACACCGGCAAAAAGAGACTTGGTAGAGGTTTTTTCTAAATCTCTTAAGAAAAAAAATATAAAATTAGGTTTGTATTATTCATTGCTAGATTGGTCACACCCAGATTATCCCAATCATACAAGAGTACAAAAGAGATATAAGAATGATTCTAAAAAGTGGAATAAGTTTGTGAAATTTAATTTCAATCAATTGGAGGAACTTTCTAAAAAATTCAATCCAGATCTTTATTGGTTTGATGGAGACTGGGAACGTTCCGCTAAACAGTGGAAAGCAAAAGAATTGAGAGATGCATTGTTGAAAATCAACCCAAATGTGATCTTAAATTCTAGATTGCAAGGCTATGGAGATTATGCCACACCAGAGCAAGGATTGCCAGTAACAAAACCATCAAGTAAATATTGGGAACTATGTATGACGATGAATGACTCTTGGGGATACCAACATAATGATCACAATTACAAGACATCGAATCAAATTATTCGAATTTTAGTGGAATGTATCAGTATGGGAGGTAATTTATTGTTAGATATCGGACCGAAAGCAGATGGAACAATTCCAAAGGAACAAGTTAAAATATTAAAAGATCTTGGAAGGTGGACCTCTAAACATAAGTCTGCAATTTATGGGACGCAAGCAGGAATTCCTCATGGACATTTCTACGGACCAACTTCTTTGTCTAAAGATAAAACAATATTGTATTTGTATTTAGACAACAAACCAAACGGTCCTATTGCGATAAAAGGTTTAAAGAACAAAGTAAATCGTATATGGGTAGTTGGTAATGGAACAAAATTAAAAAGTACTGTTTCTGGTAAACAATATTGGAGTTCAACACCAGGTATACTTTATATAGATGTTCCAGAAAAGGTACAAGACAAAGAAGTAACAGTTATTGCTGTATTGTTAGATGGTAAGGTTGATTTGTACCGTGAAGAAGGTCAAGTTATAGAAAGTAATTAATTGAAGTACATACGATTTCAAAATCAGATTCATAAAGAATTAATATTGATATTAAAATTTTAATAAATAGAATATGCGTAATTTTTCATTCATTTTTGTTTTAGCTTTTCTGGCTATAAGCTGTACAAAAACAAACCCAACATTTGTACAATCTCAGATATCTTTGGTTCCAAGACCAGTAAAATTCCAATTGGAAGCTTCTTCTTTTGCTTTTACATCAGAGAGTTCTATTTCTATCGATGCTGAAGAACAAAATATGGCTGCTACTTATTTGAAAAATATTTTCAATACTGCGGCAGGATTTGATTTAAAAATTGAAAATAATAAAGGAACTGCTTCTATTGTATTTAATAAAGTTGAAGGATTAAAAACAGAAAGCTATCAGTTAAAAGTAGGAACGAAACAAATTATTATAGAAGCGAGCGATGCAGCAGGATATTTTTATGCGGTGCAAACTTTACGTCAGTTACTTCCTGTCGAAATAGAAAGTAAAACAAGCTCTGTACAAGAATGGTTAGTGCCCTGTGCAACGATTGAAGATGGACCAAGGTTTTCTTGGAGAGGAATGCAAATGGATTTCAGTCGTCATTTTTCTAGTATAAAAGAGGTAAAAACATTTTTAGATTATATGGCATTGTATAAGTTAAATACGTACCATATGCATCTTACGGATGATCAAGGATGGAGAGTTGAAATAAAGAAATATCCCCTTTTAACAGAAAAGGGCGCTTGGAGAGTGGAAAGTTCTCATGATAAGCAATGTAAAGAATTGGCAATAAACAATCCTATGCTTGCAATTGATGAGCAACATTACCATGAAAAAGAGGGACAAAAGATGTATGGCGGTTTCTTTACTCAGGAAGAAATAAAAGAAATTGTCAAATATGCTTCTGATAGAAATATCAAGGTCATTCCAGAAATTGATATGCCAGGACATTTTAAATCAGCCATAGACAATTATCCTTATTTGTCTTGTACAGGCAAGGCAGGATGGGGAGACCATTTTTCGAGACCTGCTTGTTTGGCAAAAGAAACTTCGTATGAATTCACCAAAGATGTTTTGGCTGAAATAGCTGATTTGTTTCCTTCAGAATATATTCATATTGGAGGAGATGAGGTAAATATCAAATCATGGAAAGATTGTCCAAATTGCCAGAAAACAATTAAAAAGAATCATTTAAAAGATGAACATGAATTGCAATCTTTTTTCAATAGAGACATAGAAAAATTCTTAAATTCTAAAGGAAAAAAAATGATAGGTTGGGATGAAATTGTTTCTGGAGGAGTTTCAAGTGAATCTACAATTATGTGGTGGAGAAATTGGGCTCCAAAAGCAAGATATGAAGCGGTTGATAAGGGAGCAGATTTGATAATTACTCCTGATTTTGAATATTATTTCGATTTTACGAACGAATCAACACCGCTTAGTAAAGTGTATAATTATGAGCCCGTTCCTGAAGATTTTACAGCAGAACAAACAAAACACCTTTTGGGGATACAGGCCAATTTGTGGTCAGAAAGAATAGCAAATTTCAAAAGATTGCAATACCAAGCTTTTCCAAGGTTATTGGCTTTAGCAGAAACAGGATGGACTGAAAAGAAGTCGAAAGATTTTGTTGGATTTCAAGATAGAATGCAATTGCAATATACAAGAATGGATGCCTTGCATATCAATTATTACATTCCTTCTGTTATTGGCTTAACAAATAAAGTTGTGTTTGTCGACAAAGCAACAATCACATTGGAAAGTCCATTAGAAAATATGGATATTTTTTACACCTTAGATGGAAGCGTACCAACTAAAATTTCTAAGAAATATGTATCGCCAATAATAGTCTCAGAAAATGGAACTATCAATACAATTGCATACAGAGGAAATATAGCGAGTGAGGTAAAATCAGCATCCTTAGAAAAACAAAGTTATAGAGAAGCATTGGCTGTCAATCCAACAAAAAAAGGAATGAAAAGATGGGCGGTAACTAAAAAATTCAAAACAGTAGAAGATGTTCAATTACCAAAATCTCCTAAATGGTTAGAAGTAACTAAAATAGATTTGGGAGAATATAGTAAGGAAGGAAATATTTCTTTGGTGTTTGAAGGATACTTTAAAGCGGATGAAGATGGAATCTATGAATTTGCAACAAAGTCAGATGATGGAAGTTTACTTTCTATAGGAGATAAATTGGTTGTGAATAACGGAGGAAATCATGCTGCTATTCATAGAGATGGTATGATTGCTTTGAAAAAAGGATGGCATCCTATAAGCATCAAATACCACCAAGGTGGTGGGGGAAGTGAATTGGCTGTGTGGTACAAAGCGCCGAGTGATGAAAAAGCACATTTGATAGGAGAAAAATCAGCATTTTAAATATAAACTTAAGAAAATGAATACACAGTTAAAATACCTTATTGTTTTTTGTTGTAGCGTAGTTTTTTATTCTTGTGACTCTAAGAAGCAAGAAAAACAAGAAGTCAAAGTTTCGTCAAAAGAAGTAAAGCCTAACATTATTTTGTTTTTTGTAGATGATATGGGATGGCAAGATACATCTGTACCATTTTGGACTAAAAAAACGTCTTTTAATGAAGTGTATGAAACTCCAAATATGGAACGCCTTGCTAAAGAAGGAATGAAGTTCACACAAGCTTATGCAACTCCTGTATGTTCTCCAACAAGAGTGAGTTTAATTTCTGGAATGAACGCAGCACGACATAGGGTTACAAGCTGGACGTTAAAGAGAGACATTGACCCTGTTGGGCCTCCAAAAGGATTGGAAATGCCTAAATGGAATGTAAATGGAGCACAACCTACAGACAGCATCAATTTATCTGTACACATAACACCAATGCAACAAATTTTAAAAGACAATGGCTATGTGACTATACATGCGGGAAAAGCACATTGGGGAGCATTGACAACTCCTGGCGCTGACCCTAAAAATCTTGGTTTCGAAATTAATATTGCGGGGCATGCAGCTGGTGCACCAGGTAGTTATTTTGGAAAGAATAATTTTCAAAATAAAAATCGAAATAGTACTATATGGGATGTTCCTGGTTTGGAAAAATACCATGGGAAAGATATCTTTTTAACAGAAGCATTGACGCAAGAAGCAATTTTAGCAGTGGACAAAGCAGTTGATAATGACAAGCCGTTTTATTTATATATGGCACATTATGCAATTCATACGCCTATAATGGGAGATCCTAGATTTGAACAAAAATATATTGACAAAGGAATGCATAAAACAGAAGCAAAGTACGCTTCTATGATTGAAGGAATGGATAAAAGTTTAGGAGATCTTATGGATCATTTAGACAAAAAAGGCATTTCAGATAACACAATTATTCTATTTATGTCAGACAATGGAGGTTTGAGTGCTTTGGCTAGAGGAGGAAAAGCACATACACACAACAAACCTTTGTCTAGTGGAAAAGGATCTGTACATGAAGGAGGAATTCGTGAACCAATGATTGTAAAGTGGCCAGGGGTAACTAAGAAAAATTCAACAACAGATAAATTTGTAATCATTGAAGATTTTTTTCCAACCATTTTGGAGTTGGCTGGATTAAAGGATTATAAAACGGTACAAAAAGTTGATGGAAAGAGTTTTACAAGTATTTTAAAAGGGGAAGATAAAACGGATACAAACAGAGCTTTGTTTTGGCATTATCCTAATAATTGGGGTCCACATGGACCTGGTATTGGGGCAACAAGTACCGTAAGAAAAGGAGCTTATAAATTAATTTATTACCATTTAAATCAAAATTTTGAATTGTTCAATATTACAAAAGATATTGGAGAAACTACCAATTTGATAGACAAGGAAACATCAAAGGTTAAAGAATTGGCAAAAGTTTTAGGTTCTTATTTAAGAAGTGTAGATGCTCAAATGCCTACGAATACAAATACAGGTCAATTAGTTCCTTGGCCAGATAATGCAACTGTTTTAAGTCAATTAAAATAAAAAATCATGAAAGTTAACAAACTATCACCTCCAAAAAAGAAAAAAGAATCGGTTAAAAATCCATTTGGCAGTCGTTTTGCATTTAAAACAATTTTAGTTTTGTTTTGCTCAGTAATGATTGCAAGTTGTCAGCAAAAAGAAAAACTGGTAATTGGTAAAAGTTATGAAGAACCAAAAGATCCTTCTCCAGATTTGAAAGCAGATTGGTCTAAAGTAGCTGAAGGATTGCAAGCTTCAATTGCTTCTACCAATATTCGTTTTGTGAAAAGTGTCCTTCCTACAGTTTTACAAGAAAATATATGGAGTGGTACAGCTTGGAAAAATGAACGTATTTCTGCGCAAATGGTTTTATGGTCTAAGGATTCTATAACCAATGTTTCTACAGAGGTTTCTGATTTTATAGGTGAAAATGGAGTAAAATTATCTTCAGAAATAGCACAAATTCGTTTTGTTAAGTATGTAATTACGGATGAGTTTGCTGGTGGTTGTGGTTATAGAAAACCAGAAGATTTTGCATCTTCTTTAGCAGCAGATGCTTTAGATACGGTAAGTTCATATGCCGTGAAAGCAAAAGAAACAAGACCTGCTTGGGTTACTATAAATGTCCCAGCCAATGCGAAACCAGGGGTTTATAAAAGTACAATCAAATTGCGTATAGAAGGGCAAAAGACAAAAGAATTTTCATTAAGCTTGAATGTGATTTCAAAAACACTCCCTCCTGCTACAGATTGGAAATTTCATTTAGATTTATGGCAAAATCCATATGCAGTAGCTCGTTTTCATAAAGTAAAAGCATGGTCGAAAGAACATTGGGCATTGTTAGATCCCATCATGAGAAATCTTGCAAATGCAGGTCAAAAAGTAATTACAGTTTCATTGAACAAACGTCCATGGGGTGGCCAAACGTTTGATCAGTTTGAAGCAATGATTGATTGGAAGAAAAAAACGGATGGGACTTGGGAATACGATTATACGATTTTTGATAATTGGGTTCAATTTATGATGGATTTAGGTGTGAAAAATCAAATCAGCTGTTATTCTATGGTGCCTTGGGGGAATGAATTTTATTATTTCGATGAAAGTCTAAATAAAGAAGTGAAGATAAAAGCACCTCCTGGGACAAAAGAATATGACGCTTTGTGGATTCCTTTTTTAAGTCAGTTTAAAAAACACCTGCAAGGAAAAGGATGGAATAAGATCACACGAATGGCAATGGACGAACGCAAGCCAAAGGAAATGAAAGCGATGTTCAAATTGTTAAATAAATATGCTCCCGAGTTTGGAGCTTCTTTTGCAGACAATCATAAAAGTTACAAATTGTATCCAAATGAATTGAAAGATTTATCTGTTGCATTTGGAGCTGTTATTGACGAAGAAGATCTCGTTTTAAGAAAATCAAACGGATATATAAGTACACATTATGTATGTTGTTCAGATGGTTTTCCAAATGTGTTTACATTTTCACCACCAGCAGAAGGTGTCTTTATTGGATGGTATACAATTGCAGCAAATTTTGATGGTTTTTTGCGATGGGCATACAACAGTTGGGTTGAAAAGCCTTTGTTAGACTCTCGTTTTAGGGCATGGCCTGCTGGAGATACTTATATTGTGTATCCAGATGCAAGGAGTTCAATTCGATTTGAAACTTTAAGAGAAGGTATTCAAGATGCAGAAAAAATTAGAATTCTACGAGAAGATTTTACAGCTAAAAATAAGTTGGATGCATTGAAGGAATTGAACGATTTGGTAAGCAAATTCAATATTACTTCAAAACCAGAAAATCTAGAAGAGATGTTACAAACAGCAAAAAACACTTTGAATAAATTGACAATTCAATCGAATTAATTTGTTTTTATTTCTTTGAAAAAATAAAATTCTAAATCATGAAAAATAAGCTACTTCTCCTTTGCATTGTATCAATTCAATACTCTTTTTATGCTCAAAAAGTAAGTTTGTATGATGAACTGACTCCAATCTATTCAGATACGCAAATTACCAATGAACTAGAACATATCGTGCTTCATACAGCCAAAGGAGGTGTACTTAGTGTAAATATTCTTTTGAATGAATTGGAAAAAAGAGACTTCTTAAGTGTCAAACACAATTTGGACGGATTGTTTAACAAAACGAAAATAACAAGATTGTTAGATGTTCCAGTAGAAGAAAATACAGGATTGGATAGCAGAACAGAACAATACAAAGGTAAAACCAATCCATACGTCATACGAAAAGCTCCTTTTTCAGTATATGAAGTATTGCAACCAATTGCCTTTCCTTTTTTAAGTGAAACAGGAACGCAAGCTTTCAATATAAAATGGAAGATACCAAATGAAATTTCAGAAGGAGTTTATGAGGCTTCTGTAGAAGTTAAGGGATTGAAGTTTTCAAAAGTTTTAAAAATAACGACTGTAGTACATAAAAGTACCATTCCAAGTGCGGGGTACAATACCTATGGATATACAAACTGGTTTAGTCTTAAAAATATAGCAAAAAGACATCAGGTAGCAATGTGGACACCTGAACATTGGAAGCTGATAAAAAAATATGCTGTGGTTATGGCCGAAGGGAGACAAAATGTCTTTTGGGTTACATTATCAGATATGTTTGATGTGGTGCAAGGAACCGCACAATTACAAAGTGAACGATTGGAAAAACTGATTGAAATATTTTCGAATGCAGGTATTTATTATATAGAATTTGCTCCATTGGCACATAGAACAAAAGGAGATTGGTCTTCTACAACATTGAGTTCAAATTTGAACCGCGAAATGTTAGTCAATTCAGAGGAAGGATATGTGTTTTATGAAAATGTATTCAAACAATTGAAAAAAATCATTGATAAAAATAACTGGAATGGAAAAGCAATGTTTCATATATCAGACGAACCTACTGATGAGGTTGTAGCAGATTATAAATTATTTGTAAAACATTTAAGAAAATACTTTTCAAAGGCTCCAATATTGGAAGCTACAATGACATTAGGTCTTTCCGGTACAGTTGATTATTGGTGTCCTCAAGTACAGGAATATCAAAAACACCAAGAGTTTTTTGAAAATAGAAAAAAAGAAGGAGATCAAGTATGGGTTTATACCTGTCTCGTTCCAGGTGGGAAATGGCTGAATAGATTGTTGGATCAACACAAACTAAGACAAGTATATTTAGGTTGGAGTTTGGCAAAATTTGAATTGGGAGGGTTTTTGCATTGGGGACTCAATCATTATAAAAGTCCAAACCCTTTTATAAAAAGCGTTGTAGACCATCCAGATGTTCCAAATTCAACGAATAAGTTACCTGCAGGAGATACGCATATTGTTTACCCAGGAAGTGATGGGCCATGGACGTCCTTACGTTTCAATGCTCATAGACTGGGAATGGAAGATGCGGAACTTTTTGGTATGCTGAATTTGGAAGAAAGAACCAAATTGATGGAAAAGTGCTTCAAGCTTTTTGATGACTATAAAGTAGATGTAAAACTTTATAGAAAAGTAAAAAAAATGTTGCTTATCAAATTGGATAAATAAGAAAGAACAGAAGATACAGTTGCTTTTTTTAAGATTCTTTGTATTGCGTTTGAATTCAGATATTTGAATATTTCGGTATTGAAAAAATATGTAAATTAGGGGTTTTAATATAAATTATCTACTTCTAAACATGTTGAAATTTAATAGCGTAAATGAGCAAACATTTTTGTTTCTTATATTTTTGGTTTGTGTATTTGTTTCCAATTCTACTTTTAGTCAAAAAACGGAACATCCAAATGTAATTGTAATTATTGCAGATGATCAAGGATATGGTGATTTGGGCTATACTGGAAATCCACATGTAAAAACTCCATTTATTGATCGTTTTGCTGAAAAAAGTATGCGATTAAATAATTTTTATGTTTCACCAGTTTGTGCACCTACGCGTTCTAGTTTGATGACTGGTCGTTATTCTCTTCGTACTGGAATGAGAGATACATACAATGGAGGGGCAACCATGGCTGCGAGTGAGGTAACTATTGCTGAAATGCTCAAACCTAAAGGATATAGAACGGGTGTTTTTGGAAAATGGCATCTCGGAGATAATTACCCGCAAAGACCAAATGATCAGGGATTTGATGATTCACTAATTCATCTTTCAGGAGGGATGGGGCAAGTAGGAGATATTACCACTTACTTTAAAGGAAACCGTAGTTATTTTGATCCTATATTATGGAAGGATGGAAAACAAAAAAAATACAATGGGTATTGTACAGATATTTTTACTGACAATGCAATTTCTTTTATCGAAGCAAATAAAAACACGCCATTTTTCTGCTATCTTTCTTTCAATGCGCCACATACACCTTTGCAAGTACCAGAAAAGTATTACAATATGTACAAAGATATCGATCCTTCATCTGGTTTTGAAAAAGACAAACGTCCCTTTGTAAAGATGAATTCGAAAAACAAAGAAGATGCAAGGAAGGTTTATGCAATGGTGTCTAATATTGATGATAATGTGGGAAAAGTTTTAAAGAAACTAAAGGACTTGAAAATAGAAAAAAATACAGTTGTTATTTAT
>Ga0105356_10000975_pt1 | contig 27997 bp, 24 predicted proteins | sample GOMGulsemesocosm_3_FD_83502 | JGI IMG/M metagenome (GOLD analysis project Ga0105356, IMG submission 83502) | Methane-oxidizing microbial communities from mesocosms in the Gulf of Mexico - GOM9D Gulf of Mexico | ecosystem: Environmental > Aquatic > Marine > Cold seeps | place: Gulf of Mexico... | reverse complement strand
CAATGGCAAGCTATTAAGAACTTCCAGTGCAGCCAATGTATCGGCAGGTGCAAGTTGAGACTGATCAACATTCTCAGCAAAATCGTGTGCTTTAAGAATTTCGTTAACGGTACGCTTTACAGCCAAGCGACCAAAAATAGATGTTTCAACAGATTTATCACGATACAAACTACCGATGATAGGCACCATAGCCTCTGCCGCACGTTCTCCGTCTTCCCAACTCTGTAAGTTCGAATCAACCATCTTTTCAGTCACTGATGAGCACCTTCAAATTAATATTTTTAGACTCTGCACAGACTAGCTCGTTACTAGGCGGCACAGGATAACCAATAGATTAATAGGGCGACCTTGACGCCAGTCAATTCCCTGTTAAAAAGCGGCCGTATTCTCTCATAAACGCCCCCATATCTCTAATGTTTTTTGATCCCCAAAGGCCTATAAAGTCGAGAAATATTTACTCTGCACTTCATATTTATTTTGACTTATTACGCGTAAACTACGCCACCCATATTAAGCCCCATTTATTCCGATAATATCGGCCACATTATGCACACTGTCACAACAATAAAACCCGTTCAGAACCAAGCTATTTATGGCGCCCATGAGGCCGCTTCCAGCCTGGCAATCTATGAAGCAAGTATTCAAAACGAAGGTTTCTCGCTGGTGATCACTGCCGATTCACACAGTGCTGACCAGTTAATCTCAGAATTAACTTTTTTCAGCGCAGGCAAAGCCAATATTCTTAGCTTCCCCGACTGGGAAACCCTGCCCTACGACAGTTTTTCACCGCATCAGGATATTGTTTCTCAGCGTCTGCTAACCCTGTACCGTTTGCCACAACTCAACAATGGCATCCTGATCATCCCCATCAGCACTCTGATGCAGCGCATTCCGCCCAGTGATTTTGTACTGGGCAACAGCCTGATTATCGAACCCGGTCAGCAGTTCGACATTCAGACAACACGCGGGCGCCTTACCCATGCCGGCTACCACGCTGTAGACACCGTCTACGAACACGGCGAATTTGCAGTACGCGGGTCGATCATAGACATTTTTCCGATGGGCAATAACACACCCTATCGCATCGACCTGTTTGATGATGAAGTAGATCAACTACGCACCTTCGATCCAGAAACCCAGCGAACTTTAGACAAGGTTGACGAAATTCGCATCCTGCCAGCGCGCGAGTTTCCGATGAATTCAGAAGCCATTGCACTGTTTCGTCAAAGCTGGCGTGAGCGTTTTGAAAGCGACCCAAAAAGCAGCTACATCTACCAAGAAGTTTCGTCGGGCATTACCCCCGCCGGGGTAGAATACTACCTACCTTTATTTTTTAATAACAGCGCTACTCTATTTGATTACTTACCCGAAAATACTCGGCTATTTACACTCGGCAAACTGGACAAGGCTGCCGAACACTTCTGGCATGAAATCAATAACCGCTTCGAAGAACGCCGCTATGATTTAACACGCCCCCTACTGGAACCAGCAGAAATTTACCTGCCTGCTAACGAACTTTTTTCTGCACTCAAACCTTTGCCACACTGCAAAGTTGAAAACACCGACTCGACGAGCGCCGACAGCAACAACATTGACAGCCTGATACCCCCCACCTTCAGCATCGACCACCATGCCGAAAACCCGTTGTTGCAGCTCAAATCCTACCTTCAAAATGGATCACAACGCACGCTATTCTGTGCCGAATCAGCTGGCCGCCGCGAAGTATTACTGGAGCTATTAAAACGTATTCAAATAATACCCACCGAATACGACAACTGGCAGAGCTTTATTGATGATCGCTCCGAAGTAGGTATCACCATTGGCGCCATTGACCGAGGCCTAGCATTACGCGACCCCGCTCTGGTTATCATCAGTGAATCCCAACTGTTTGGTCGCCAGGTTTTACAGCGCCGTCGGCGTGGTAAGTCGCGTGATTTCAGCGACCAGATTATTCGCAATTTGGCAGAATTAAAGATCGACTCTCCGGTGGTTCACATCGACCACGGTGTGGGTCGCTATCGTGGTCTGGAAACGTTAGATGTTGGCGGTCAGTCTGAAGAATTCCTGACCTTGGAATACGCCAACGACGCCAAGCTTTTTGTGCCCATTGCCTCGCTGCACCTTATCGCCCGCTACACGGGTGCCAACGACGAAACCGCGCCGCTACACAAGCTCGGCACCGACAAGTGGGAAAAAGCCAAGCGCAAAGCTGCAGAACAGGTACACGACACTGCCGCCGAGTTACTAAAAATCCACGCTCACCGCGCTGCACGACAGGGTTTTGAGTTTGAGATTAACGAAAGCGATTACCATCGCTTCTGTGCCGACTTTGCCTTTGAAGAAACACCGGACCAACTCGCCGCAATTGAAGCAACCCTCAACGACATGGAATCCAAACAGCCCATGGACCGCCTGATCTGTGGCGACGTTGGCTTTGGCAAAACAGAAGTCGCCATGCGTGCGGCCTTTATTGCGGCCCATGCCGGCAAACAGGTGGCAATACTCGTACCCACCACGCTACTCGCCCAACAACATTATGAATCCTTTAAGGACCGTTTTGCCGAATGGCCGATCAATGTCGAAGTGATTTCACGCTTTCGTTCCAGTAAGGAGCAAACAGGCGTTGAGAAAAAACTCGCCAGCGGTGAAGTCGATATTATTATTGGCACCCATAAGCTTATTGGCGGCAGCATTAGCTTTAAGAACCTGGGGTTATTGATCATTGATGAGGAGCACCGCTTTGGTGTCACTCAAAAGGAAAAACTCAAAGCCCTGCGCGCCGAAGTGGACATCCTCAATCTCACCGCCACCCCAATTCCGCGCACATTAAACATGGCGATGGCCGGCATTCGCGACATATCCATTATCGCCTCACCACCGGCAAAAAGGCTCTCTATCAAAACCTTCGTGCACCGCCAGGATGACGGCATTCGCAAGGAAGCCATCAACCGTGAACTACTACGTGGTGGACAGGTTTATATTCTACATAACGATGTCAGCAGCATTGAACGTAAAGCCAAGGAAATCGAAGAACTGATTCCCGAAGCTCGTGTCGGCGTCGGCCACGGCCAATTACGCGAACGCGACCTCGAAAAGGTGATGACGGATTTCTACCACAAACGTTTCAACGTATTGGTGTGCTCCACCATTATTGAAACAGGTATCGATATCCCCACCGCCAACACCATTATCATCGAACGCGCCGATAAGTTTGGTCTTGCTCAACTACACCAGTTGCGTGGCCGTGTTGGTCGCTCGCACCACCAAGCTTATGCCTATTTACTAACACCACCGCCTAAAAGCATTACCAGCGATGCCCAGAAGCGCCTTGATGCTATCGCCAGCGCACAAGAATTAGGCGCCGGCTTCATGCTGGCGACACATGATTTGGAAATCCGTGGCGCCGGTGAACTACTGGGCGATAACCAGAGCGGTAACATCCATACCATCGGTTTTGCGCTCTATTCTGAACTGCTTGATCAGGCCGTCAACACCCTCAAGCAAGGTAAAACCATTGATATCGAAAAACCCTTGCGACACGGTGCCGAGGTCAACCTACGCTTACCAGCACTGATCCCTGAAACCTACCTCTCCGATGTACACGCTCGCCTGGTAATGTACAAACGTATTTCGGAAGCCAAAGATGACCAAGAGTTACGCGAATTACAGGTGGAAATGATTGATCGATTTGGCTTATTAGTCGATCCCATCAGACATTTGTTTGAAATCACCTCCATCAAAATTAAAGCTCAGCAACTAGGTCTACGTAAAATTGATGCCAACGACCAAATGGTACGCGTGGAATTTGATTCCGATACCAAGGTCAGTCCTGAAATACTGGTTTCATTGATTCAAACACAACCGGCTCAATACCGACTCGAAGGCATGGACAAACTCAGGGCCAGCAACAATATGCCAACACCAGAAACACGAATTGAGGGTGTAAACCAGCTGCTTTCACAGCTGTCGACTTAACGCCTACCGACCGATATGATTAGCGCTATGACTCGACTCACCAAAACATTACTCCTGACATTTCTGGCGCTGTCATCAGCCCTGAATCAAGCACAGGCAAAAGCAGCCGACTGGTATCAAATTGAAGTGGTTATTTTTGCTCAGTCCGTTAACCCTTCAATCACAGAAGTATGGCGCGATACATTTGCGCCGGATTACTCCAACAACCCTCTCAGACTGGCAACTGAAGACGGCATAGTAGAATCTATTAACCCAGAGACTGAGCTTGAATTAGAAGAAGGTGCGTTTCTATCGTTACCCGATTCAGAACGCAGTCTAGCCTTTGCTGCCAAACGCATTAAAGGCTCTCCTGATTTACGTCTGCTAAATCATCTCGCTTGGCGCCAGCCAGTGCCAAAAGGCAAGCTCGTGCAACCCATTCTGATTCAAAGCGGCCAACAGTATAATGATGAATTTGAACTGGAAGGCACCCTGACAATCAAACGCGGGCGCTATCTGCACGCCCGTACGGATCTATTTTTTTCCCGCTTTGAAGAAATGAAAAGCGTCAAAGAACTGGATTGGACGATTTTTAGTGATGATGACCTTGAGTTTGGGCAACGTGAATGGAACCCTAGTTTTAATGGAACAGAAATAGCTGCGACAAAATACGTGCGAGCCACCACAGCCAACCTGAAACAATCCAGACGCATGCGTTCCGGCGAGTTACATTACATCGATCATCCGCTATTTGGCATACTGATGCAGATCACACCCTACAAACTGCCCGACCCAGCCATGGACCTGCAAGAAATTCCTTTACAGGGATTACCAACCCAACGCCCGCTACCAGATTCGGCGATTAGTCCGAACCTGTAGCTCCCGCATCCACAGTTAACCCCTGCACCGCTTGGCGAAGCAGCTTTTCCACCTTCGGCATAGTTTCACTCAGCTGCATATGTATTTCAGCCAGCGATAGCGGCTTGTCAGCGCGCCCTGATGCACGATTCACCACCACACACACAGAAGCATACTCCAGCCCCAACTCCATCGCTAACACCGCCTCCGGCATTGCTGTCATACCAACGATGTCACAGCCATCACGCTCCAAACGGTTGATCTCCGCAGCTGTTTCAAGGCGCGGCCCCTGTGTGCAGCCATAAACACCACTATCAACAACCGGCATGCTAAGTGCCTGCGCCGCAGCTAACAGCTGTTGGCGAACGTCCGCATTGAAGGGCTCAGCAAAATCAACATGTTTAACGGGCTTATTATTGCTGCCATCAAAAAAAGTATCGGCTCGCCCAAAGGTATAATCAATCAACTGATCCGGGATGCAGATGGCTCCCATCTGCATCTTATCTGTAATGCCACCCACAGCATTCACCGCTATAACTTTTTGAATGCCCGCCTGCTTAAGCGCTGAAAGATTGGCTCGATAATTCACCCGGTGCGGAGCAAAAGCACCTCCCTCACCATGACGAGCAAAAAAGATCACCATTTCGCCGCCCATCCGAGTATGAATCAACGGCGCATTAGGTTCACCATAGGGTGTGCTTGGCCACTCGTTGTCGTAAACATCCATAGCGGTCAGCGTAGATAAGCCGGTACCGCCAATAATGGCAATGTGTGGATGGTCAATCATGAGGATTCCTTACTTAACGCTAAAAGATTAAAGCTGACTGAATTAAGACTAAGCCGGATCTATAACAGGTGCTGAATTTCGATCCAAGCGCAGCGTGTCTGACAGATGAATGGTCGATGTTGGATAAGCCACATCAGCGCCATGATCGACAATTATCGCAAGAATTTTCAGTAACACGTCCTGTTTAACGTCATGAAAATAAATCCAGTCAGTCGTTTTAGTGAACGTATAAATAAAGAAATCCAACGATGATGCACCGTAAGCATTAAAATTCACAATCAGCGTTTTGCCAGCATCAATTTCCGGGTGCTGTATCAACATCGCTTTAACCGCGGCAACAATTTTTTCCAGCTGTGCAGAGTCATCGTAACGCAGGCCAATGGTTTCGTAGATACGTCGGTTGGTCATGCGCGATGGGTTTTCCACCGTAATGCTGGTAAAGGTCGAATTCGGCACATACAGAGGACGCTTATCAAAAGTACGGATACTGGTCAGTCGCCAGCCAATTTTCTCGACCGTGCCTTCAATTTCACGATCGGGCGAGCGAATCCAATCCCCGACTTTGAAAGGACGATCCAGATAAATCATTAAGCCACCAAAGAAGTTAGCCAACAGATCCTTGGCCGCAAAACCCACAGCGATGCCACCCACACCACCAAAGGCCAGAATACCGGAAATGCTGTAGCCCAGCGTTTGCATCATCACCAAACCGGCAGTGATGATAACGGAGATGCGAATCAGTTTGCCGATAGCTGATACCGTGGTTTGATCGAGCGGGTCATCAACTTTATCCGGGCAGGTTAAAGCAATCTCGGCACGCTGAATAAAACCGACCACAAACCAGGTCAGCAGCACCACCACCGTCACTTCACGAATCGGACCTACCACTTCAAAAATGGCAGCCTGGGTGTCAATTGCAACAATCTCAGCAGCCCAGCTAATGCCCAACAACCAGATCAATACACTGAGCGGCTTACGGGCCGCCAGAATCAGCGCATCATCCCAATAGTTCTTGGTTTTTTCGATATGTTTCACCACTCGCCGCAATAATTGCAGAGAGATAAAATTAACGACGACTGTGACAAATACCACCACAAAGACCGAGGCCAGCAATGCGCCTTCGCCCTGCAAACCAAGCTGTGATAACAGTGCGCTCATATCCATAAACTTTTCCCAATCCCAACTTAAATTTCCAAAAATTACTGTGATTTATGCCAATCAGTATTAAGTCACAGTTTCGGCTAATTTTTGTACAGCTTCAACCGCCGCCTGCCATTGAGGTGAGTCACGCAAACTGTCTCGATTTAATATGCTTTTCCCTGCCAGCCGGGCTAACCGGTAACTCGGCTCAAGTGCTGCCCCGTCGAGGGACTCAAGCACTTCCAACGCAGCTTCACGATTATTACAAACCAGCACCATATCGCAACCGGCATCCAGTGCGGCCTTGGCGCGCTCGGCAAAGCTTCCCGCAACGCTGGCCCCTTCCATGCTGAGGTCATCGCTAAAGATCACGCCATCAAAGCCTATTTCCTGCCGCAACAGTGTTTGCAACCAGTACTGCGAAAAACCAGCGGGTTGAGCATCAACGGCACTATAAATAACGTGGGCAGGCATTACCGCATCATAACTTTTCGACAAAGCTCGGAAGGGCTGTAGATCCTGCGCATCAATCTGTTCAAATGAACGGTCATCAACTGGAATAGCGACGTGAGAATCGGCTTTTACACTACCATGCCCTGGGTAGTGTTTGGCGGTAGCCACCATGCCCGCTTCATGCATACCGTCGATGAACGCACCACTCAGCGCAGCGGTTTCATCGGCACGATTGGAAAAAGCACGATCACCAATGACATCACTGAGGCCACAATCAATATCCAACACCGGCGCAAAACTCAGGTCAATGCCCTCCGCCAGAACCTCGGCCGCCATTAGCCAGCCTGTTTGACGAGCAAGCTCTAATGCTTGTTGAGAGTCTGTTTTGAATAATTCGCCAAAACAAAACATGGGCGGCAAGCGTGTGAAACCCTCTTTAAGTCGCTGTACACGACCACCCTCCTGATCCACGGCAATAATAATACCCCGCCGAGCAGCACGGATTTCACGGATTAATTCAGCTAATTGTGCGGGCGACTGGTAGTTTCGCGCGAAAAGAATAATCCCGCCCACCTGAGGATGAGCCAAAAGTTCTCGATCCTGCGCAGTGGTACTCAAGCCATCGATATCGAGCATTAACGGGCCAAGGGACATAACAATTTTCCTAGTTAAAGTGGGCTTATTCTAAAGATACGCACGTCGATTACCAACCTATATTGGTACTCAATCAGTCAATAAAAAGATGAACTTACAGATCATCAGTTCATCCAACGCCATACAATAATAAACAACCCGATCCGTTAATACGGGAGCGAGAGAATGAACATGGTTTTATTAAAAAACGGCTTATTGAGCCTAACGTTGACCGGACTAGCAACTCTATCCCTAGTTGCTTCAGCTGGCTCAGTTGACCCCGAACAGGTGGTTCGTCCAGCAGGTTCCACTGCGGCAACAGCCAGCCAGGAAGATTTGCTGAGCATGGGCGAAACCCTTTGGAACGACAAAGCGCTCGGTAGCAGCAAATTGTCCTGCGCCTCCTGCCACAAAAATAACGTCAAACGCTTCAAAAAAACCTTTCTTGAACCCTATCCACACAGGGTCAAAATGGCCAAGAAAAAAGCTGGTCTGAACCAGGTAACCACGGAAAGCATGGTGCAACTGTGTATGGTTGTGCCAATGAAGTCTGACCCGTTAGCCTGGGATTCCACCGAGCTTGCTGCGTTAAGCGCTTATATTGAACAGGTTGTGCAACCCACCTACGTCGAATCAAAAGCTAAAAAATAATCCATAAAAAAGGCGCTTACCTAAGAGGTAATCGCCTTTTTCTTTTGAGCAACTATTCAGTTGGAAAAGTACTGATATAAGCCACCACATTTTTAATATCGTCGTCACTTAATGTCATCGCCATTGCTCGCATCATCTGCCCGTTATCATCATCCTCATGCGCACCTCTAACACCGGCTCGAAAGCTCTCCAGTTGTGTTACCAGATACCAACTATGCTGCCCCGCCAGACGCGGCGCTTCGTTATCCTCATCACCCATCGCCTGCTCACCATGACAAGCCATACAGTTCTGAAAAACCGCTTCGCCCTTCTCGATATGATCATCGGCATTAGTCTGGCTCACGAACATTGTCGACACCAACACCACGGCTGTCAGTAAACGCATGGATATTACTCCCTTCTCAATTTTGAATATTGTTATATTTCGGCTAGCCGTTAGAATTGGTAAATAGAGGCTAGTTCAGTGTAGCTAAAGAGAATCACTCCAGAATATCAACCCGACATCCGGGCTCCACTCGATCAAATAATCCAATTAACTCAGAATTGCGCATGCGAATACAACCGTGGGATTTGGCAATGCCCATCAATTCGGTATCCGGTGTACCGTGAATGTAGATAAAGCGGCGCATGGAGTCCACGTCACCCAGCCGGTTCTTGCCCGGCTCACAACCACAAAGCCACAAGATACGCGTCAAAATCCAATCCCGATCAGGTGAGGCACAAGCTAGCTCCGAGCTGTAAATTTCACCTGTAAAACGTCGCCCAACAAAAACGGCATTCTCAGATAAAGCCTCACCGATTTTAGCGCGCACATAGTGTCTCCCGCGCGGTGTTTTTTCACTGCCAGATTGTTCACCGGCGCCTTTTTTAGCCGTCGATATAAAGTAACTTGCCACCACACTCTCATCACAATAAAGATTGAGTATTTGCTGGCTAATGGAAATTTCAATACGCGTTAAAGAAGTCATACCTGTTCCGTGGTGTCATTCCTGCTGTTAATTATTAATTGAGAGTGCGCTATGGGAACGAATAATATCCATGGCATCTTCGGGATCATCCGCCAAAGTAATCAGGTCGCGATCCGCCTGTGAGATACAGCCCTGCCCCATCAGTTGATCTTCAATCCAGTCTAGCATGCCACCCCAGTATTTTTTGCCAATCAAAATTATGGGGATTTTGACGATTTTTTCAGTTTGTACCAGCGTCAGAGCTTCAAACAACTCATCCATGGTACCAAAGCCACCCGGAAAAATAACAAAGGCAATGGCGTGCTTCACAAACATGTATTTGCGGACAAAGAAATAACGGAAATCCAGAGTAAGGTTTAAATATTCATTCGCACTCTGCTCAAAGGGTAATTTAATATTTAAACCGACAGAATGACCATCGTCTTTATCATTTGCCTGAAATGCACCACGATTTGCCGCCTCCATAATACCGGGGCCACCACCAGTAATGACCGCAATGCCTTCTTTAGCAATGGCGTTTGATAACAGCCTCGCTTTTTCGTAATAAGGGGTTCCCTCTTTCAACCTAGCGCTACCAAAAATTGATACCGCACGACCAACCTTGATCATGCTTTCAGTACCATTAACCAGCTCAGACTGGATACGTAATATTCGCCATGCTTCGGGCACTTTGTCTTCATGCATTACGAACACCCCACTCAGCAAAGATATTAATCATTATTATCGACGCTTTGCCCATAAACAAAGACGCCTTTGTATGTAGCTTAGATACAAAACTCATTAAAGAATCAGATTTTTATTTAATTAATACTGATAAGCGACGGTTCCCCACACCAAATAAGCTGTATATAATCACAGACTGTATAAACACACAGGCATCGTTATGATTAAATTGACGGCTCGTCAGCAGGAAGTACTGGAGTGCATTCGCAACGCCATTACAACAACCGGCTTTCCGCCTACCCGCAAAGACATAGCTCTAGCATTGGGGTTCCGTTCCGCCAATGCCGCAGAGGATCACCTCAAGGCACTTGCAAAAAAAGGCGTGATTGAAATTGTCAGCGGCACGTCCCGAGGCATCCGCCTACTCACCGAAAGTGAACCCGAACCAGAAGGATTACCCATAATTGGTCGAGTTGCGGCAGGTTCACCAATCCTTGCCGAGCAACACATCGAACAATACGCCGACATAAAAGCTCAGCTTTTTTCACCGCAAGCGGATTTCCTGCTCCGTGTCTGCGGTGACAGTATGATAGACGTGGGCATCTTTGATTATGATCTGGTGGCGGTAAAAAATGCACAAACGGCTCATAACGGCGAAATCGTGGTGGCACGTATCGAAGACGAAGTAACCGTTAAACGCTTTCAGAAAAACAAAGGTGAAATACTGCTAATTGCGGAAAATGAAAGTTATGAACCCATTCGGGTTGATCAGAATAGTGGTGACTTTGCCATTGAAGGGCTGGTGGTTGGGGTGATTAGAAACAAGATGTAATAACCCATGGGCGCCTGCCTCAGGAAAGCAAGGCGCTCAATTTTATAGCCAGCTGTTAATGCACCGTACGTGACAGCATTTCGTCCTCATCGGACTCAATTTCCTCTCCATCCTGCAACTGACCCACCGCACGAATGCCGGTGTTAATCATCGCTTTGGCAACATCCACGTACTGCTCTTGCAGAAAGAATTTCACCTCTTCAGAAAAGGTAATACGCACCAGCGGCTCGCTTTCTTCGTCGGCATCAGAGCGCTGCAAGGCGATTTCGCCATCGGAAAGTTGCACAATTTCGTAATAAGGGCTGCTCATGCGGGAATGCTCACAGAAAATAATCGGGTACCAGAGGCGGCGCATTCTAGCACCCTTTTCAGCGCAATAAAAATACGCCTACAGGATGCTATTCAACTTTCATTGAGCCGACTCAAAAACTCAAGCCATAAACAAACGAATTAATCGTCTGCTTTTTTCGCCTTCGACTTGGCCTTTGCTTTAGGTTTTGCCTTAGCTTTCGCTTTTGGCTTAGCCTTGGGTTTTGGCTGCTCCTCTTCCCAACGACCATTGCTGTAGAAGGCTCTCCAACCGGTAGCTTTTTTGTCCACCTCAGTCATCACGTACTGTTCTTTCGTTTTGCGACTGAAGCGTACCATGGCTTGGTTGCCATCGGCATCTTCAGCTGGCGCATCTAGCAGAAAATGATATTTAGGGTCGATTTCTGCCTTGTGTGGAATCAGCTCAACAACCAGCGGCGCGCGAGTTTCACGGTTACGTGGGAATTTACTAGCCGCCAAGAACATGCCCGCCGCACCATCACGCAGCACGAAGGTATCCTCAACATTTTCACAGGCCAACTCAAGCATCGGCACAGGGTCCATTTTTGGAGGAGCTGCTTCACCACTACGCAGTAACTTACGAGTATTTTTACACTCGCTGTTGGTACAACCAAAGTACTTACCGAAACGCCCGGATTTGAGCTGCATTTCAGCAGTACACTTATCACACTCCAGAACTGGACCGTCGTAACCTTTAATTTTGAAAGTGCCGCTTTCTATCTCAAAGCCCGAACAATCCGGGTTATTACCACACACGTGCAACTTACGCTCGGTATCCAGCAAATAACTGTCCATTGCCGTATCACACTGCTTACAACGGCGCTTTGTGCGCAACAGGCGAGATTCAGCTTCATCATCCTGATCGGCATCGACGGCTTCATCACCTGGCGTCAGGTTCATGGTTTCCTTGCAGCGCTCCTTGGGTGGCAAGGCGTAACCGGAGCAACCTAGGAACACACCTGTCGTGCCGGTACGAATTTGCATATGTCGGCTACAGGCTGGGCAGCTGATATCCGTTTCAGTAGGATCATTACCGCGCATACCAAAATCTGCGTCGTTAGCTGCATCCAGACGCTTTACGAATTCGCCGTAGAAACTATCCAGTAATTGCTTCCAATCCATATCACCATTAGCCACCTGGTCGAGATACTTTTCCATCGTCGCAGTAAAGCTATAGTCCATCAGGTCAGCAAAGTTCTCAGTCAGACGATCAGTGACAATATCGCCAATTTTACCGGCATAAAAACGTTTATTCTGAACTGAAACATAGCCGCGATCCTGAATGGTGCCGATAATCGCCGCATAGGTCGATGGACGACCAATGCCACGCTTTTCAAGTTCTTTAACTAGCGATGCTTCACTGAAGCGCGCAGTCGGTTTGGTGAAGTGTTGCTTGGGTAACAATTCAACCAGATTCAGTTTTTCGTTGAGCTTCAGGTCTGGCAATACAACATCGTCGTCCTTGCCAGACATTACCTTCAGGAAGCCATCAAATTTGAGAATACGCCCCTTGGTCTTCAGCTCAAACTCGGCTGCATTCACCAAAATACTCGAGCTGATAAATTTCGCATTAGGCATCTGACAAGCCACAAACTGGCGCCAGATCAGTTCGTATAAGCGCTCAGCATCACGTTCCATGTTGCTTAGCTGCGTGGAACGCATGGCGACATCGGAGGGACGAATCGCTTCGTGAGCTTCCTGCGCTCCTTCTTTGGAGGAGTAGGACAGCGGCGCATCGGGCAGATATTTTTTGCCGTATTCATCGAGGATAAAATCACGACAAGTTGATACCGCATCAGCACTCAAATTTGTTGAATCCGTACGCATGTAGGTGATGTAACCCGCCTCATAAAGACGCTGCGCCATCATCATGGTTTTCTTCACACCAAAGCCCAAACGCGTACTGGCAGCCTGTTGCAAAGTGGAGGTAATAAAGGGGGCACCGGGTTTGGAAGAGGTTGGGCGATCCTGGCGGTTAACCACTTCAAAAGTGGATTTATTCAGGGTTTCCAGAGCAATTTTTGTCTGTTTTTCACTGGTCGGTCGAAACGCTTTGCCGGCCTCTTTTACCACTTCAAAACGCACGTTGCCATTGCCTGCGGTTTGCAAATCAGCATGCACATCCCAGAATTCTTCGGGATTAAAAGCGCGAATTTCACGCTCTCGGTCAACAATCAATCGTACCGCCACCGATTGCACACGACCGGCAGACAAACCACGCGCCACCTTTGCCCACAGCAGCGGAGAAACCATAAAGCCCACAACTCGGTCAAGATAACGGCGCGCGTGCTGGGCATTAACACGGCTAATATCTAACTCGCCAGGTTCTTCAAAGGAAGCCTGAATGGCCTTCTTGGTGATTTCGTTAAATGTCACACGCTTGTAACGTGAGCTATCACCACCGATGACTTCCTGCAGGTGCCAGGCAATTGCCTCTCCCTCTCTATCCAAATCGGTCGCGAGATAGATAGTGTCAGCATCTTTGGCGAGGCGCTTAAGTTCATTAACGACTTTTTCTTTACCCGGGAGCACTTCGTAACGAGCTTCCCAGCCATTGTCAGGATCAATACCCATACGATTGATCAGCTGCTGTTTAGCTTTTTTCTTTTTATGAACAGCCTTGGTTTCAGGATCCATTTTTCGAGTTTTCGCCGCTTCCCGCGCACGTGCCTTAGGGTCTGAGGTGCTGGCTGAACCACTAACCGGCAAATCGCGAATATGACCAATACTGGACTTAACGATGTAATCGCTACCCAAATACTTATTAATTGTTTTTGCTTTTGCTGGTGACTCAACAATAACTAACGACTTACCCATGATTATCCGCTTAACTCTCTACACGTTTTAACGCTGTATTAAGGCAAAAATTCAAACTAACTCTATTGCCCTGTCCTTTTGTAATATACGAACCTTCCTATGACTGACACCATTAAACAGCCGCCAACCACTTGATTTCGTAGATAAAACCTTGAAAAACTGAACTACCTGACCAGATAAAACCTGCTCAATTTCTTTTTTAGCTTAAGCCACTATTTATAAAAGACACAATAGCTACGTGTAAATTTAACCTTCAAGATGTTTAATCCGAGCCAATCCCGTATAATCGCCGGCCAACGAAACAGTGATGGATTTCAAAACAAAATGACAAACTCTGGTGCACTTCGTACTGCCGTTGTAGGCGTTGGTTATCTAGGCAAATTTCATGCCCAAAAATATGCTTCTCTAGAAGGAAGTCAACTGGTTGGTGTTGTTGATAACAACGCAGAAAATGCTCAAGCCATTGCTAGTGAGCATGGTGTTGAGGCATTCACAGACCATCGCGATCTGTTTGGTAAAGTTGATGCCGTCAGCATTGTGACACCCACCATCTTGCACCATAAAATCGCCAAGGAATTCCTAAGCCAAGGCATTCACGTGCTGGTTGAAAAACCCATCACCGTAACACCAGACGAAGCGCGCGAGTTGATTCAAACTGCCAAGGAAAACAACTGTATTCTGCAGGTCGGTCACCTTGAACGTTTCAATGCCGCCATGCTTGATCTGGACACCGTTCTGCACAACCCACGCTTTATCGAAGCGCACCGCCTGGCGCCCTTCAAACCCAGAGCTACCGACGTGGATGTTATCCTCGACCTGATGATTCACGACATCGATATTATTTTATCGACCGTGCGTTCTGAACTGGTTGATATCAACGTCAGCGGCACCAAGGTGCTGTCCAACGAGACGGATATAGCCAATGCTCGCCTAACCTTTGCCAACGGCTGTGTCGCCAACGTTACGGCCAGTCGCATCAGCCTCAAGTCCGAACGAAAAATGCGTATTTTTCAACCTGACGCGTACCTGTCCGTCGACTTCCAAAACCGCATCTTCAGCTATCACAAAAAAGGCGAAGGCGAGATGTTCCCGGGCGTTCCCGACATCAATAGCACCGAAAATATTTACGAAGATGGTGATGCACTGCAAACAGAAATTGCAGCTTTTATCGACTGCGCCAAAAATGGCAGCGAGCCTCTGGTTTCAGGTGAAGACGGGCTACGAGCACTGGAAGCAGCCACACGCATCACGCAGATGCTGAAAGAACAGGATAAAGGCTAGCTATCTTCTGCTCTAAACCCTGTTAGTCAACTGCCTAGTAGCGATACGTGTAAGCACTCATGACTGCGTCAAAGCCATCATTATCACTGCCCAAACTAGCATTCGAAATGTGGCGAAAACTGACACTGAGATCGTGACGCTGGTCACTTCCAAAACGAACCCCCAAACTTATACGATTATCAAATTGAAAGTGAATTCCAAGGTCATCACCACCGACCTTGGTTTCACTCACGTATGCCAGCCCTAGACTGTAATCAATATAAGGCTGCAAACCATTTGAGCGCTGCTTAAAATCGTAGATAAACACCGAGCCAATACTGACGACCTGTAAATCATCATCAGCTCCGTCATCAAAGTCCCAGTTACTCAGAGTCAACTGCCACTGCCCCCTGACTCGGCTATCGAACCAGGTTTTATCAAAATCATCCAGCAAAGCAATTTCGTAGCCATCACTGGAGTGATCACCACTGCCAGCGGCTATTCGTACCCCATCAAGGGCATAAAGATTCATTGAAAAAAAACTGAAAAATACACATGCGCTGATCGAACAGATTATTTTTTTCATACTAATCTCTCAAAGTTTTTATTAGTGCAAAATCAAGACTTTATGACGCAAACTCCTTCTTATTATCCACCGGATAATCTAGGTTTCCAAATCACTCAAAAAAAAACAGTCAAAAATAACTACTTTTGCCGCACAAGCCATCGCCTCATTCACGTAAAATATATACCTTCGTAGTATTCAGATGACTTGCCAGAAGCATTATAATGTAGCGCATTTTGCCGAATATATGATCTTAATTGTTCACGTGGAGAAAACGTCTTGCAACTCAATCAGGCCAGCAAAGAACAGCTACAGCAATGGGAAGCCCAACTGGAGGCCCGTTACTCTGAATTAAAGGACCAAAAGCTGAACCTGGATTTAACGCGCGGCAAACCATCCCCACAGCAGCTGGACCTATCCAATGCACTTGATGGCATCCTCGCTGGCAATTACAAATCCCTGAATGGTACCGACACGCGGAACTATGGTGGCCTTGAAGGCATTGAAGAAGCTCGCCAACTGGGTGCTGACCTGCTGGGTGTTTCTATGGATGAAATTATTGCTGGCGGCAACAGCAGCTTGACCATGATGCGTCAGGCCATGACCTTTGCTTTCTTATTTGGTCCAGAAGGACCAGGTACAGCATGGCAAAACGAAGGCCAGATCAAATGCCTGTGCCCGTCACCCGGCTATGACCGCCACTTCACCATCTGTGAAGATCTTGGCATAGAAATGATCCCCGTCAGAATGACCAGTGAAGGCCCGGACATGGATCAGGTCGAAGAGCTGATCAGCAATGACCGTAATATCAAAGGCATCTGGTGTGTGCCACGTTTCTCAAACCCAACCGGTATCGTCTACAGCGATGAGGTTGTTGACCGCATTGCCCAACTGGGCAAACTGGCCTCCAATAATTTCCGTATTTTCTGGGATAACGCCTACGCCGTACACGAACTGTCCGACAATCCACCGCCCCTAAGCTGCATCATGGCTCAATGTAAAAAACACGACACAGAAAGCACCATTTTACAATTTGCCTCCACATCAAAAATCACCTTTGCCGGTGCCGGCATCGCCTTTATGGCAGCCTCTGGCAATAATCTGAAAGAATTTAAAAAACGCCTGGGTGCATCACTGATTGGGCCTGACAAGGTTAACCAGCTTCGCCACATGCGCTTTCTGCCAAACCTCGACGCGCTAAAAACGCACATGACCAAGCATGCTAATTTGCTACGTCCTCGTTTTTCTGCCGTTCTGAAGAGCCTGCAAGCTGAATTTGGCGACAATGATCTGCTGAGCTGGGAAATACCTGAAGGTGGTTATTTTGTTTCTGTGGACACCCGCCCAGGCTTGGCCAAGCAAGTGGTAAATCTAGCCTCTGAAATTGGCGTAAAGCTAACCCCCGCTGGCGCCACATTCCCCTACGGCAACGACCCGCAGGACAGCAATATCCGCCTTGCGCCCTCCTTCCCAAGTTTGGAAGATGTCAGCGCCACCATGGATGTATTCAGCACCTGCGTAAAACTCGCTTCGGTACGCCAGGCGCTTGCTGCTAGCTAGCCTATAAAGCTCAAACAAAAAGGCCGCAGTTCCCAGTGGAGCCGCGGCCTTTTTTATGAAAAATAAATATTAAGAATTAAGTCAGCATCGCCGCACCACAGGCAAACAACGTCATCACAAACAGAAACCACTTAAGCGTCTTTTGACTGACCTTAATCGCAAACTTAACAGCGAAATGTGCACCCAGCATAGCGCCACAGGCCAACATCAACCCCGGCACCCACTCGACCTGCCCTCGAACAATAAACACCACCAGCGCAATAAAAGTAAAACCAATGGTACACAGCATCTTCAGCGCATTGGTACGCACCAGGTCATAACGCAGTGAACCGGCGATGGCGGCGATCAGCATAAAACCCACGCCTGCCTGTACAAAACCACCATAAATACCGGCAACAAACAAAATCCATTTGGCCTGCGGACGATTACTTAAACGCTGCACCAACTCACCATCCTCAGCCATCACCATCGACGGCTTAATCAGGATAATCAACGCCATGATCACCATCGCGCCAAGCAGCACCGGTTTAAGGTAAGTATTCGGTAAATAGGAAGCTGCCAGAGAGCCCACTAGGCCGCCACCCAGTGTCATACCCACAATCGGTAGCGCATCGGTCAAATCCAGCTTGCCATGTCGCTTAAAGCCGCGCACACCCACTACACACTGCAAGCCAACGCCCAAACGGTTGGTGGCATTGGCAACATCAGCTGGCATGCCCATCATCATTAATGCAGGCACCGTCAGATTTGAACCGCCACCCGCCAAGGTATTAATAACACCCGCGACCAACCCCGTGATAACTAGAATAATGTAGAAAAAAACGGGATCCATTGGGTGACTACTTTTGTTAAGGTGAAGGCGAAATAACGAGTAAAATCAATCATTACCTGGAAAGAGGCGATCATAACAATGGGCCAGTTTTAATGAAACTGAATTTTAACCAGCAAGGGCAACCCCAGGGCTCTGCCCCCGCAGTTATCCTACTGCACGGACTGTTTGGGTCATTGAGCAATTTGGCAAGTGCAGCAAAGGCTCTTGGAGAAAGTTTCACTACTTACCAGCTGGATCTGCGCAATCACGGCACGTCCCCCCACAATGACAACATGACCTATCCTGAGATGTCCAACGACATTCTCGAGTTCATGGATGACCATAACATTACGTGTGCACATATTTTAGGGCACTCCATGGGCGGTAAAGTCGCCATGCAGGTAGCCTTGAATCACCCAGATCGCTTATTAAAATTAATTGTCGCTGATATAGCCCCTGTTACTTACGCCCAGCATAACAATCCTGCGCTAGATGGCCTGCAAGCTCTATCGCAAATGAAACTTGAGTCACGCAGACAAGCAAATAAAGCGCTCTCTCAATATATTAACGAACAACCTGTCCGGGCTTTTCTTCTTAAAAATCTCTACCGCGCAGAGACGGACTCGTATAAGTTACGCCTGAACCTGCCAGCCATTCTCAATCACTACCAAAGCATCAGAGAAACACTCTCCGGCAACCCTTTCAGCGGCCCCACGCTGTTTTTAAAAGGTAGTGACTCGGCTTATATCCAACAAAAACACAAAGAAACCATTCTCCATCTTTTTCCCAATGCAAAAGTTAAAATCATCAACGGTACCGGTCACTGGCTTCACAGCGAAAAACCCGAAATATTTAACCGTTTTGTTGTGCAATTTTTGTCCAAATCGTAAAGTCTTTGCAAACTCTTCCCAAACCTCCTTGACTCTGCAAAGCAGATCGCTAAAATAGCGCTTCCTTAAATCAAGCAGCAATTGTTAGGTTTAAGGGGCAGTAGTTGATAAGCGGGAATAGCTCAGCGGTAGAGCACAACCTTGCCAAGGTTGGGGTCGCGAGTTCGAACCTCGTTTCCCGCTCCAATTACTCATTGTACCAAGGTAGTTTAGGTTTAAGGCGCGGTAGCAAAGTGGCTATGCAGCTGACTGCAACTCAGTCTACGCCGGTTCGATTCCGACCCGCGCCTCCACCCTACGCCCGGGTGGTGAAATTGGTAGACACACAAGACTTAAAATCTTGCGACTTAACGGTCGTGCCGGTTCGATTCCGGCCCCGGGCACCATTAATATCAAGGCTTTCAGCCAATCATCAAATATTACCCTCCCCAAAAAATCTTCATAATAGACACATAGTAGACAGACAAATCCATCTTTGTAATCAAGGAGGGGCTGCTCATGCTTAACGAATCACCCCCCCTCTGGTCTACAGCATTTCTTGAGCAATTAGAGAATAATTTCCAACAATCAAACAATTTAATAAAAATTGTTAGTGATTGCGCTGCATTAGGTGACAGCACATTTACCGCCCCCGAATCTGCATCAATCACTCTTATTCACGCTTTAAAAATACTGTCTTCAATAGAAAAACAAATCGAAGTCCTTTTAGATGAAATCAGAAAATCCCGCACTGTAAAACTTACTCTAAACCAGCTTGACGAGCTTGACGACAACCAACGGTCAGCCTGGCACATAATTCAAATCGTTGCAGATTATGCCGAGTACGCAGACAACGTTAGTCCCAATAACCGTTCTATGTATATTTCTTTAAACCACGCCTTAGAGCTTTTAGATTTAGTTAGAAAAACAACCCTGGAATATTGGAGAGAATTGATCAATTCTATAAGCTAACCACGCTCAGCCGAATACAAGAAAACCTAAACCCTTTATCTCAAAAGATTAAATTTTTGAGATATTCACCACTCAATAGTCTATCATTGTCTCAAAATTTCTATATTTTGAGACAATGATGATAGTTTCTAAACCGAAAATAAAAGACTCCAACCCTTTTGATACTATTTCAAAAACATGCCCGGAAAAAATTGGGGAGTACATCGATTGGTATTCCCCTGTTGATCAAAAAGGTCGCTACCTTCATTACGACGCACTTAAATATAGAGTTCCTGAAGGCTTAGACCTTGACCTCGTGTGGTCGATTGTTAAGTCTGCAAGAGCCAGACAGCTAAATACGTTAATCAATATAGGTGAACCTAGGAAAGCTTGCGGCTTTCTCCTCACTCCTACCATCCAAAAAGCAATTTCTGAAACTGATAGAAATACAACGAATGCAGCCGTAGAGTGGATGAGCAGCAAAATCGGCGAGGAGAAACAAGTAGAGTACCTTTTGAACGACCTTGTGGAAGATGAAGCAATAAGCAGCAGCCAGCTAGAAGGCGCATGCACAACTACTTCTGCCGCAAAAGAGCTTTTAAAAAGAAAAAGAAAACCAAGATCCATTGATGAAAAAATGATTCTTGGGAATTTCAGAATGATGAGAGTGGCATGGGAGAACCGTCATAAAGAACTGTCTGTCGATCTAATATGTGAATTACACAAAGAAGGAACAGAAGGAATTAATGACGAAGAATACTCTCCAGGCTTTCTAAGGCAGTCCAACAATGTCTTCGTCGAAGATGGTGATGGCGATGTAGTTCACACCCCACCAACATATGTTGGTCTGAAAAACCGGATCAAAAAAATTGCTGATTGGGTGAACACCTGCCATCACGATACTGACAGTAAAGATTATTTTCACCCCTTAGTAAAAGCTATTGTTCTTCATTTTACCATTGGCTTCGAACACCCTTTTAAAGATGGAAATGGTCGTGTCGCTAGGTCGCTATTTTACTGGTATATGTTCAAGCATGACTTTTCAGCATTCAGATATATCTCGATAAGCGTGCTACTAAAGGCCGCCCCAGTTAAATATGGAAAAAGCTATTTATACACCGAAACAGATAACATGGATTTAACTTACTTTGTTGAATATCAAGCTAAAACAATTCTTCGAGCCATATCTGCATTCAAAACATCTTTCTCCAAAACTTTGAAAGATATTGAAGAGTTCAATAAGTGGCTATGGGAGTCAGGCCTTATCAGGCAATTAAACACAAATCAGCAGATCGTTTTTCAGGTTGCCAAGAGCGGAGTTTCGAAAGAGTTCTCAACAACAGTTGTCCAAGAGAATTTAGGTTGCTCATACAACACCGCATCAAAAGTATTAAACGGTCTTGTAAAACTTAAGCTATTTACAAAAAGAAAGTCTGGAAGAGAATGGGTCTTTTCTATGTTAAGCCAAGATAAAATCCAAGAAAACTGGAAGGGTTAGATCAGCCAAAAATCAACATACAACGACCGAATATGGTAACCGAAAGTTCGGCTACCATTCGCTGTTAAACATCGCTGCAACCCTTGTTTAACAACGACCAAAAGACAAAATGGCACTAGTTAGATTAAAGCCCTTAAAACAAGCTGCAAATTGCTTTGCCGTCCGCCTTAAGTCAATAGCAGACTGAAGACACTCAACTGAAGGCAACTCTTTTTAAAAAGTCTTTGAACAATACTTTTTCTTCCTTTTCGAGGGGAATATTGAAAAGCTTCTGCAAATTATCCTTGCTTAGCAGCTTAACACCCCTTGAGATTGCGTATTCTGCCCTATCCACTTCTACATCAATCGTTCCTTTCCACTTAGCCCAATGCTGGAGTTCCTTATAAGACAATTGATCAATATCAAGCTTTTTGAAAGCGTTCAGGTTTTGAGAAATATTCATGATAAGAATTTGTCGCAAATCATTTTCTTTGTACAAAACCTCAAGGCCATCCAATTGTGCAATTGGCTCATCAATATAGTGAGGCCCTTCAATTTTTCGATTTTCAATAGCTTCAATATCCTCAACTTCTTGTGCCGTTGCAATACGAGGAACCGTTATAAGATTGTTTTTTGACCGAACAAGCTCAGATACTTTTTGTGATATTGGCTTAGGGCACCCTCCATTTACTTTCACCAGTAATTGAGACTTTTTGTAAACCTCATTCGCTCCATGCTTCCCTTCACGAAGAAAACTAATTTTATTCTCAAGCTCTTCAAGCTGAAAATGAAAACCCCATAAACTTTCACGATTATCTGACTCTGTGACATCTCGATCAAACTTTCTAGATAGTGTCTCGAAATCAACACCAAAATACTTCTTTCCGCAGTCTTTACCTATGTTAGTTTCACGTCCGTCTTTAGTTGCTACCAAATAGCCTTTAGTATGAGGTGTATGACAACTAGATAAACCACAATTTACTTTGTCGCCAAAAATATAACGCCCAATGATAGTTTCTAATTCAGACTGCCTTGGATTAAGGTTTGAATCAAAGCCCGGTCTAGTCAGAATATCTTCCCAATCTTCAACTTTAACCAAACCCTTATCAGTATTTATTGTGATCAATGCTCAATTCCTTTACGTGTAACACTTAAGTTGGTGAGCTGGCGCTGATACTGTTTGTGCCGTGAAGCTGGTATAGGCATTTTTAAAACGGGAGTACGGCACTGTCCATTGCTCGTCGTTAACGCTGCTAGACTAGCCTGCTTTACTCTAGATTGGCAAGCGCCAAAAATTGGTATTCAAAGTGTGATTTTAATAAAAAAAACATAACCGAAAGTTTGGTTACTATTGTTCGTTAAACATCGCTGCAACCCTTGTTAAACAAGGGTTGCAGGATATAACAGTGACTAAGCCTCAACATCTATAGAGGACTCAGCCATCCAACCTACCCAGAAATAGGGATAAACCTATCCGGGCATCTACCTTGCAGAAGGGCTTCTATGAAATCACCCACCGTCTGAACAGTAGAGCTATCATTCAGGTTAACAACAGATTCTCCTGGCTCAAGCTGCCCCTGAAGTATTTGTTTAATTTCACATTGCCGCCCCATAAGAACCAGCGGCCTTACACTGTCATTTAAAGCCTCTGATTCATCTAGACCACCAAAAAAGCCTCGTTTTAATTCTTGCTGCTTCAACTCAACAATCTCTTCTCCTATCCCGTAATACTCATCAAGCAAGACTTCTGCTTCAGCGTCAGATGAAAATGACTCCATTGCTACAACGAAGCCATCCATGATGGTTAAATTGTGTTTATCGCTATCTAACAACTGTTTAACAGAAGCTGTAGAAACTTCAGGGCTAGGCTTCCAACCGAGCCCCGCATAATATTCCTGCAACCTCTTTAGCAGGTGGTCTTCAAGAACCAGCTTGCTTCCTTCAAACTGAGAAAGGTAGGCACGATTGATCCCGGTATCTTTAGCCACTCTCGCTTGAGACAGGTTTAATGCTTCGCGGGCCATTGCAGCCTGGTCTGGTGTTAAATAATTCATATAAATTCCTAATAGTTAAGTTTAATTTTGACTGTTCAGTTACTGGTAGCTTCGCGTACAGTTATTGACACAAGTCCAAGGGGCCGATACTCGGCCCATATAAAGAAGCGCCCCACCCTGAAGCGAGCATTTCTGTATATTCATCTTCTGAAGTTTTAACCGCCGGTGTAGGCGGCTTTTCCCAGCCAATAGTCCAGCGATAAAACCGCGACATATAAACAATGCCGTTACAGATCAACCCCATAATTCGGCCTTTGTTCTCATCACCGTATTTGGTTTCTGGCGTGTCTAAGAATTCGCCTGTTAATTCACTGATCTCATGCCATACCGCTGGCTTTATGGGGTAATCTTTACGGGGCAATGTTGGGCCACCCATCAGCATCACATAAGCCGCCCAATTAGAAGAATCAGCGGCTTCCCTCGCCTCCTCTACCAAACCTTCAGCAGAGTCCATACGGCGCAACTCACGCCATACGGTTACGCTAGGCCCCCCTATCTGCTGGAATTGACGAAGCCCCCACGTTGAAGCCCAAGCCTCGATACGCTCAGCCGCCTGTTTTGCATCATCGCCGTATAAATCCTTTTCAATTCGGGCGCCGTCGATGTTTTTGGAAATGTATTTGGCAATGTAGCCAGTGGCAGTACCTTTGGCTGGATCGATCATATTGGGCGTGAAGCGATGTTTACGTGCGCCTGGCTCGTCACCGTCTTCACTGAGGGCATAGCGTCTGAATTTATCGGTAACTCTGGAAACGTCATTCTTGTGCATGAAAAGCAAAAGATGCCAATGCGGGCACCCATCATGGTGAGGCTCTGCCACCCTGAAGCCATACACTCGAATATCTAGGCGATTAAGCCAGGCACGGAACCGCGACCAGATTGTGCACAGCCACTCTTGGGCCTGACCTGGTGTAGATCCGTCATAGTTCGGATTAGGTTTAAACTTCGTGAAGCGGTGAAAACGACTAGGGCAAGTCACGGTATAGAACATGGCAGCATGATTCAGCTCACCAGCAACCGTTTCAAAACCTCGCATTCTGACCATTAATTCAGCACGGCGAACCGCTGGGTTAGAGGTTCCCAAGTCAGCTAAATCTGCAAGCGTATACTCTTGCCCTTCTTCATTAACGGCCAACAACCCCTCAAGAATGCTTCTGTTTCTGCGTTTCTGACGGCGGCGGCGATTTAGTGTGTACTCGCTGCAATAACTGGACTTGTTTTTACTAACAGCCTGAAGATCACGAGCTACGCCCTCACACCGGCGGGCCTGTAACTTTCTAATTTGCCGCTTCCACCAGCCTTTTTCACAAACTCGGTTTACAGATGGGGCATGATCACAAAAAACAGAAGCAGGCTCGGGGTATTCAATGCCGTACATCTCACAGAGTTTTTGGCAATAATTTTTAACCTTCTCGAAGTCGCCGTGCTCATGCTTGCCTACGCACCGGGACGCACTAACTGACACGGCCTCACAGAATTGGACGATCACATCGTCATCCCAAGTAAAGTTCAGAGATGCAGGTAGTTTTGAAAACTCCCAAAAATCGACATATTCGGATACTGCATCGAACTTGTAACGCGAACGGGTCAACTGATCTTGTATAGGGTGCATTGAAAGATTGGCATCCCTTAACCTGGTAGCGAAAGGCTGCTCCTGATAAACGGAATTCCAGTGGTTAGAAATAATCGATCCCAAGGGCCGAAATTTTCTAAACAGACCATCCCGCCAGTCCTTTATTTCTCGCGGTAAAAAAGGATCATCAACAGGGTTTTTGTAACCCGCCACACCATTCGCTTGAATACTGTTGATCATTCATCTAACCTTACTTTGCTAAAAGTTGAAGTAACAAAAAAGCCCGCAGAGCTATCCCCATAGCTGCGGGCTTTTTTATGCGTGAGCGGTTTGCGCCCCAGATGGGTAGGCGGAAGTAGAGGTATAAATTCGGGATTCGATAAAAGTATCGAGGTCTTCGTGGCGATAGCGAACGGAACGAGAGCCGACCCGGACAAAAGGCACTTTTGCGCCAGCCCAACGATCACGCTCAAGGAATGCAACGCTAACACTCAGGATGTCAGCGGCTTGTTTGGTAGTTAGTAAGTTGCGGTTCATTTCAATACTCCTCAGTTGCTTGAGGAGCATTGAACAAAAAAAGATTTAAACGAGAAATGTCACTAGCGCGCTGATGACAGTTAACTACTGCTATTAGCGCGCTAGTGACACTTAATGGCCTCTATTAGCAGTACTGATAAGCTTTATTTTTTACTGCGTAGTCTCGGAAATGGATACTGCTTATTGTTTTTATGACAGTACTCTTCAAGAGTTTTTTTCAACCGTCTATGCGTTGTATCACCAATAGCTTTTAGTAGATCAATACCTGCAACCTGCTCTCTAAGATATTGTTTAAAACCAATATTCACAGCATCTTCGGTAGACCTAAATCCATGATTTGACGGCACGTGTAAAGCCCAGGAGTTGAACGCCTCATAAAGCCGCTGATGGTGCCGTGAAGGTTTTTTGGCAGCATTCTGTTTTTCTTTTTTATATTGATTTGCTAAAAGCAGTCCTTCACCAAATCCAACCGCCTGGACTGCATCAGTCCCGTAATCTTGTATGAACCTCTCTTGCTCCAAAATGGTAGGCTCAGGCCAATCATTTGGCTCATTATCAAGCTTAGGTGAAAGTGATAAATATTCCTTAGTAGGCCAAAGCTCATTCACTATATCCCCAGCAAGCGATAACGCTAACACACCAAACATTCGAGGCCACTTTTCAATAGGTATAGCATCGCTTAAGGAGAAAGAGTCTTCTTGGTAGCTAAAGGTTATTTTTGAGTAACGGTTGCTCGCCAATAAATAATCTTTTAGTGCGCCCGCACGCCCTGAATAGAGTATCCCTCCATTGGCATCCTTCTCTCTAATCTCATAGTAAAACGCCGCCATATCTACAATTCTATTAACCAAAGAGATTTCCAAAAGTAAATCATCTATTGGAGTGTAATTAACTAATTTTTTGGCCCTATGAACCGCACTGTGAAGATAAAAAGGCACCTCTGGATAACAATTATGATCACCGTCTAATGGGTCAATTCGTTGATCCTCATAAGGGTCATATGAAAAAAATGCCCTAGTAGTCCAACCAGTCCTATCCACTAGCTTTCTCCTTTGTACTCTCAACTATTTTGTTTGTTATTTCCTGCATTGGGTTTCGTATACGGTCTGTATTCGAAACAATATAGCCAGCCGTAACATCATTCGGATCACGGTGGTTTAACAGCTGTTTCAAGGCATAAGCTGGAATATCCAAGCTTTCTGCAATAGTGATAAATGTCCGTCGTAAATCGTGAAGCGTGAAATGTTTACCAGTAGCCTCTATCACCTGCTTAATGGCTCCACGCGGCTCCCTCAAATGACTATCGTATACAGGACTGGGAAACACCCAAGGACTGCCATCAGCATTAGCCTCCCGGTGCTTCAACAAATCGGTTAAATAATCAGTGAGTGGTAGTGTGTGTGGCTCACCGTTTTTAGTATCTGGAATAGTGAAAGTCTTTGCCTGAAAACTTACCTGATCCCAAGTGAGTGTTGCCGCCTCCATTTTCCGTAAACCAGTAAACAGCAAGAAGTGTAGATAATCCCGGCTTACATCATGTGTGAGCTGCATCGTAGCTTCATACCAATCAGCCAAATCATGCGCCGCTATAACCGTGCGTCTACGTTCAATTTTGTACCAAGCTCTACCCTGGCTAAGACGGTCTACAGGGTTGAAGTTTAGAACTGGCTTCCCGCTATCATCTTCATACTTAGCTATGGCGTGATTAAACACAGCCCGTAAAACACGCATTGTATTGTTAGCTCGCCCTGGAGCTTTCTGACCAATATCACGATGTCGCTTTTCCACCATTTCTTTACTAATATCAGCGAGGCGTTTATTCAGCCAATCAGAAAGACAGCCTTCCAAGCATTGCCGGTAATTGAGTAGCGTCCCATCCTTTAGGTTTTTTCGAGTAACAACGTAATTATCGAATGCTTGTTGAAGGGTAATGGCTTGTGCCCTGCTGGCTTTTTTCTTTGCAGCTGGATCTGATCCAAGTGCAATATCGCCTAATGTTTCTTGGGCTTTGATTCTGGCCTGTTGCGGAGTTATGTGCCCATAACGCCCTATTGATATGCGCTTAACTCGATTATTGATTCTGTGTTCAACAAAGAAAGTCATCGTGCCACCACTGCCAACCCGCAGGCCGAAACCGGATAGAGAATCGTCACGATAGATTACTTGAGATGCAGAGCCGTCAGCCTTAACAGGCGGGATAGGAAGTCGGTCAATATAGGACTTTGTGAGCTTTGCCAAAGTGATTCCGCTATGT
>Ga0105356_10000968_pt1 | contig 28120 bp, 18 predicted proteins | sample GOMGulsemesocosm_3_FD_83502 | JGI IMG/M metagenome (GOLD analysis project Ga0105356, IMG submission 83502) | Methane-oxidizing microbial communities from mesocosms in the Gulf of Mexico - GOM9D Gulf of Mexico | ecosystem: Environmental > Aquatic > Marine > Cold seeps | place: Gulf of Mexico... | reverse complement strand
TCTAAAATATCGCCATTTTCCACCCCAATTAGTTTACCCGGCCCTTTAATGCTTATGCTTAGCTCATGATTGGCATTCGGCACCATTGCCCCTTTGGCATCAACAACATCTATCTCTAGGTGCACTACATCACGACGATTAGCGTTAATGTTTAGTTTGTCCGCCTTAATGGCAATGTTCGCTGCTTTTCCTGCGGTCTGTACTTGATAAGTAACAACCTCTTTACCTTCAGTATTTTTTGCTACCGCAGTTAAGCTGCCTGCTTGATAAGGTACTAACCAGACAAGCTGCATATCATCACTGCTATTTGTTTCAGTTAATGTTTGCTCAGAAAAGGCTTTCTCGCCTAAACTTTTACCGTTTAAAAATAATTCAACCGAGTGTTGATTACTGTAAACCACTACTGGTATCTCAATGCCTTCTTTGCCGTGATGGGTCCAATGTGGGTCTAAATGCACCATCGGCTTTTTGGCCCACTGACTTTGATACAAGTAATAAACGCCTTTAGGGAAACCAGCTAAATCTAAAATACCAAAATTAGCAGTACGTGCCGGCCAACCAAATGATTCACCAATGTAATCAAAGGCTGTCCAGCGGAACGTGCCTAACAAATACGGTAAATCTCTAGCTAAGCGGATTTCTTCTCGAATTGGCATGCGCACCATAGAATTATCAAAAGAAGAGCCGTATTTTACATGTACCTCCGGAAAAACTTCCTGTTCGGTGAAATCGACCACGGGATAAACTTTATGCTTCAACTTCTCCCATATTTTTTGGTTGTTTCTTACTTCCCAGTGAGCTGGGTTATCGCGCGTTCGATAACGCGTTTTAGAACGGTATACGCCACGAGTATGCATGGTGTGGGTCATCTCTGTACCAATCGCGGGTAAGTTAGGGTGTTCTTTTTTAAATTCGGGCATGGCGTCTAGGTATTCACCATGAGCATTAAAACCAGCAATATCAAGATGTCCACCAGCATAACCGCGCCCTTGGGTAATAGCGCGCGTTGAATCTAATTGTTCAACAAAGGTTTTTATTGTCAGTTGTTGCTCAGGCGTATATTTAGGTACTTCATTACCAATACTCCACATCACCACACTAGGATGGTTACGGTCACGTTTAATAAAATCTTCAAGGTCACGCTGCCACCATTTATCGAAATACAGGCCGTAGTCAAACTTAGCCTTTGGTCTCCACCAACCATCAAACGCTTCATTCATTACCATAAAGCCCATTTCATCAGCCATTTGATAAAACTCAGGGGCAAACGGGTTATGGGTGGTTCGTAGCGCGTTTACTCCCATCGTCTTCAACGTGGTTAAGCGCTTACGTAAAACATCATCAGGTACGGCAGAGCCAACAGGTCCCGCATCATGATGCATGCCAGCACCTTGTAAAATTATCGGTTTGCCATTGAGCACAAAACCTCGTTTGGCACTTATTTCAATGCTACGGATACCTGTGGTGGTATCGACACTGTCTAATACTTTATTACCTTTAACGATCTTAGTACGCACGGTATATAAGTTAGTGTCATCAGTTGACCATAATTTAGGATTTTTGATGGTGAGTTTTTGCTCGCTCGACTGTTTTTTTTCTGCTGATATAGTTACCCGAGTACTGGTCGTTGCAACCAGTTTATTTTGATTATCGATAACGTCAGTACTGAGGATAACGACTTGCTCATTCGTTAAGGTATTGCTAATTTCAGTGCTTACTTTTAAATCTGCTGAAGAGTCGCTCACATTTTCACTACGCACCCAAGTACCACTATAAGGAATATGCACTTTAGCTTTAGTGGTTAACCAAACATGGCGGTAAATACCTGAGCCGGTATACCAACGACCGCTCGGCGCTTTAGAATGATCTACCCGCACGGAAATAACATTGTCACCTTTTTTCAGATACTTGCTTAAGTCATAGGTAAAGCCAATATAACCATACGGGCGTTTACCTAACAAATGGCCATTAATCCACACTTGGCTATTCATATAAACGCCGTCAAACTGTATTTCTAGCTGTTTATCTTGCCAGCTGTCTTGCCACTGTAGATGTTTACGATACCAAGCAATACCGGTTGGTAAATAACCACCTCGAAGACCTGCTGGGTTATCTTCTTTATATTCACCTTCGATACTCCAATCGTGCGGAAGGTCGAGTTTACGCCAGCTTTTATCATCAAAGTTACTGTGTTTAGCCTTAGCGTCATCACCTAAATAAAATAGCCAATCAAAATCTATGTTGATGTGTTCACGGTCAGATGCTACCCCTGGTTTTGCATAACTGCTGAGACAAAACAGTACCATCAAGGTACTGCTTAATAGTCTTTTAAAGGACATTAACCCGCTTATTGAATTAAAGAGTGTGTGCATTACTTTCATACCTAATAATAAATAATATTTCATAATTACAATGATGAGCCTTTGATATTGTTTTTCGCCCATGCTTGATATTTATTCTTCAGCTCAGCCACTACTTTTGGGTGAACCTTAACCAAATTCGTTTTTTCATCAGGGTCGTTATCCATGTCATATAAAAACTCGCCAAGTTGTAATTCAACTTGCTGCCTTTTGGCATATTGACCATCTTTAGCAACACGATATTTCCATTTACCCGAGCGCACGGCAACCGCATGCCCGGTATCCCAGAATAAAATATCATGGGCTAGCTTAGGCTCTGCTCCACTTAGCAAGGGGCTAAGGTCTTGACCGTCAATATGCGTTGGTGAAGTAATGCCTGCCGCACTTAATATCGTTGGATATAAATCCATAGTGCTAACCATATTATTTAACACTTTGCCTTGCGGGTATTTTTGCGGCCAATGCATTATCATAGGCACACGAATTCCCCCTTCATATAAAGTGTATTTGCTGCCACGTAACGGGCCATTATCGGCATAAATCGAGGTAGAGCCGCCATTATCACTGAGGTATACCACTAAGGTACTCTCCGCTAAGCCTTGCGATTTAAGCGTGGCAATAATTTTTCCTACTTCGTTATCAAGGTAAGATAATTGCGCTAAATAATACTCACGTCCTTGTGGGTTATTTGGATGCATGGTGTTTTTATACCACTGGGTAAAGGTTTCTTTTTCAGGCTGCCAATCTTGGCGCGCTTTTAGTCCCATTTCTTTGATATATTGCTTGGGTAACTGGTGAGTAAAGTTGTGAATGGCATTGAACGATACTTGCAAGAAAAACGGTTTTTGTTGCTTATCATGCTCTTTTTTACCGGTCTTCTGGCTAAAGTCAGTTAGGTATTTTTGCGCTTGCTCGCCAAACAGTTCAGTAGAAAAACCTTGTTGGTCAACTTGTTTATCGTTCACCCACATAGGTTCAAGTTTAAGGGATTTGGCTGAGCCAACACTTTTTCCGGCTTTTTTTGATGCTTGCTTAACACGTTGCTTAAAATCGGCCGCTTGCTCGGCATTGTGAACCATATAATGTTTACGGCCACCGGCAAATCCATACAAGCTATCAAAACCATGGCGCAGCGGGAAATTACGATGTTTGGTCGACAAATTACTGCCGTAATGATATTTGCCAATATAGCCAGTTTGGTAGCCATTTCTTTGCAGTTGCTCAGCCAAGGTTGAAAACTTAGTATTTTCTAAACCTTTACCGCCATACCAATAACTGCCGAAACGTTGCGGGTATGAACCAGTGATTAAACTGGTGCGTGACACATTGCAGATGGGCGCTGTGACATAAGCTTGAGTAAAACGTGTACCTGATTTTGCTAATGCATCTAAGCTTGGGGTTTTAACATCGTCTGCCAAGCCAGTAACACCGATATCGGCATAACCTTGATCATCACCAACAATCAGTAAAATATTGGGTCGCTGTTGCTCATTGGCAAAGGCACTTTGATTTATAAATACCGCCATCAATACTGCGCTTAACTCGAGTCTTTGTTTTAACATAAATAGTTTCTTTTTTTGAGAAGCCAACAATGATAGCCAGCTTCTATTAAATTAAAATGCCTGTCAGACACAGTTGGATTTGACAGGCAAAGAATATTTAAGGTTGGGGGGGATATTCTGATGAACTGTATTCTTTACCCTTTAGCCAACGCTGCAGGAATAGTCACTTTGCTTTTATCAGCCTTAATGCCGATTTTATTAAAGTAAGCAAATTGATCGGTGCCCGTCGCTTTACCCCATAACCAAACACTGTCATTGCCAGTAAAGGTAAAATCATTCGTTGGCACTAACTTGCGTTTAAATTGAAAATAGCGGGCTACAACATCACTGCCATAGTGCTTTTCGAAATGTTTAAGGATATGTAGATATTTACCGTGAGTGACTTTTTTACCAAAGGCAATGCCTTCTTTAGCACTCATATTCACGGGATCCCAGCTAGCAAACTGAGGATTTTTTAGTGCAACATCAATACGTTTTTGTAATCCTTCGGTCCCTGTAGTTATGCCTTTTGTATAACCAATTTTTTTAGAAGCTAACGCTTGAGTTTTACTACCGACATGAATAGCAATGCCTTCCCCTGATAAAGGCTCACCATGCGGCGTTACCCATGAGTGGGTTAGTTCGTGCCCTAAAATGCCGAAGTAGTTATCGTTAAACATGCTTATACCAATACGTTTACCAAAAGAGACTCCACTACCTTTGGTCGCTAATAAATCAATGGTAAAGGTTTCACTATGACCACTGCCCGCGGCCATAGGAACCCCCATGTATTTTTCTAAAATAGGGTAAATCACATCATAATCTTTCAACACAGCATCAACGATATGTGTCGAGTAATCGGTATAACGTATTTGAAAGGTGCCCATATCTTTCACTTTATCAGTCGGAATACTGGCTAGCTCCTTACGCTTAGTAACTTTTTTACCTGAAGCTGTCTGCTGTAAAATAGGTTGCACTAATGCATAGTTTGGAAATTTAAAACTATCAGGAAAATTTTTTCCTTTAGTCTGAATGCGCTTAAACGGTGAAAAACTTGCAACAGTGATATGACCTTTACCTTGCTTTCTACTAGCAATGACAGGGTTATTACTTTCATCTGTCGCTAATATGTCCCATTGATATTTACCATCGAGTACCAGAGTATTTACTTCATCGGCAACCTCATACATTTCACCATTGGCACTAATAATGTTGCCTTCCGACATATCTTCAGGAACAGTAACTCCATATTCACTTAATAACGCACGAGTATTTGGTGACTCTTGAACAAGCTCGGTATTAATTAAAAATATGCCTCCACCGCCAGCTAAATAGTTATTTAAATGGTTAATATCTTTTGTGGTGTAAGGTAAATCATACTTTGCCCCTAGTACTAGGTTAAAAAGGTTAATTTGTCTCAAGTCAACAGATGAAATGGTTGCCTGGCTTTGCTGAAACTGTTGATTATTCTCCCAGTCAACATAGCCATGTTTACCACCAAAACTATTTGGGTTTTTCCAAGCAAAGAAAAAGGTATATTTGTGACTAACATCATTAATCATATTAATTTGCGGTGAAGCGGCTTTAGCTGGCATTAAGACAGCAGTGCTTAATAGCAAAGCGGTTGATATACATTTTTTCAATAGGGGGCTCATAGCACTCTCTTATTTATATTTGATTTAATTTCATTATATTACTCGGCGTTAAAGCAGAAGCTACAAAGTAACAACTCACTTTCAATCACTATCACTGCATTTCAAAAACTTTACATAAATACAATATAGAGCAGTTGAAAGCACAACAAACAAACCCTTAAAACAAAGGGATTACAAGCGCATTTACATTACTTTACACTACTAAGGCGCAATTTATTCGTGATTAAAAATAACACGTAACGAAAGCTTGTGAAAGACAAAGTATCTGTTATGATGAAATGGAATAGACGCGGATTTAATGAATATCCTTGTAAACTTAATCACCATAGGAAAGGAACATATGAAAAGCTTTACAGCACTAGCATTATTAATAGCGTCTTTGCCGTTAGCTTCTATGTACGTACTGGCGTCAACAAAAGATACCCAGCCAAATATCTTGGTGATAATTAGCGACGATGCTGGCTATAGTGATTTCAGTTTTAGTGGTAAAGCAAACTTTAATACCCCAAACATTGATCGCATTAGCGAAAAGGGCGTACATTTTCCGCAAGGCTATGTTACCGCCTCTGTTTGTAGTCCTTCTCGTGCCGGCCTGATGACAGGTAGAAATCAACAACGTTTTGGTTACTTTGATAACTTACCGCGTAAAGTACCCGACATTTATTCACAGGAAAATGCGGGCATACCTGCAAGTGAAATAACATTGGCAGAAGCCTTAAAGCAACAAGGCTATCAAACGGCAGCGATAGGTAAGTGGCATTTAGGATATGGTGAAAAGTTTCACCCTAACGTAAAGGGCTTTGATTATTTTTATGGTATTGAAAGTGGTGCGCGCTCGTATTGGCCGAATAAAAAGGGTTTAGGTCCCGCCCAAGAAAATATGACCACTGTTAAAGATGAAGGTTATTTCACTGACACTTTAACCAATAAAGCCGTTAACTACCTTAATAAGAAAACTAATCAGCCTTTTTTCATATATTTATCTTATACCGCCCCGCATACACCGCTACATGCAAAAAAAGAACACTTGGCTATGTTTGCAGATATCAAAGATAAAAATCGTCGAGCACTTGCTGCAATGACCTACTCCTTAGATGAAAATATAGGCCGTGTTCTAAATACCCTGAATAACAAGGGCATTGATAAAAACACCCTAATATTTTTTATCAACGATAATGGTGGCACCGAAGCAAATTCTGTCGGAAATCGCCCACTTACTGGCTATAAAGGGACCGTATTAGAAGGCGGCTTAAGAGTTCCTTATGCTGTCAGCTGGCCAGATAAAATTCAAGCTGGGCAAGTGCTCAATATGCCTGCTTCTTCGTTGGATATTTTTACCACTGCCATGGCCGCAGCTGGTGGAGAGCTTGCGAAAGATCGTGAATACGATGGCATCAATTTGTTACCTGTGATGACGGGTGACGCTGATGAAGTTGAACGTACTCTATTTTGGAAACGTCATGGTTACGCCGCTATTCGCCAAGGTGACTTCAAATTAATCCGCTTAAGTGACCGCCCTGCGCTGCTATTTAACGTCAATGAAGATGCTGGTGAGCATATAAACCTTTCGAGCAAGTTCCCGGACAAAGTGTCCTCTATGTTAAAAGCGCTATGGCAGTGGGAGCAAAAGCACCAACACGCTAAATGGCAAACCAAAAAAAAATTTAACAATGAATATATCAATAAGCTAGATAAAGCCTTTAAGCAAGTATCTCAATAATAACTAACTACTAACTAACACTTAAAACTAAAAGTTTAATCAAGAGCCAATTATGCCTAACTATAAAAGATTATTATTAGCGGTAACGATCAATTCGCTACTGTTTTCCTGTGGAAATACCAACACAGAGATAGATTCAGTCAGTGCTAGCGCCGACTTTTCTATAGCGCAGCTTAAAACCTACATATCCAATGAACAGCTTATTAATGAGAATAAAGAAGACCCACGCGCTTCTTTTACTTCATATAGCTCTGTCACTAAAGCTATCAATGATGACGCCAGTGAAGCCCGCTTTCATCAATTGCTTGATGGTCAGTGGAAGTTTCATTGGGCAAAGAGTCCAGATCAACGCCCTTTAAACTTCTTTAGCCCTAACTTTGATGTAAGCCAATGGGACGATATTACTGTGCCAGGTAACTGGGAAGTTGAAGGTTATGGCATACCGTTATATGCCAACCATGCTTATCCTTTTGCCGACAAAAAAGCGCCACTATCAACTGAGATGGAACACATAGGTAATGTGCCTAAAAATCCAGGTCAAGTACCAATGGATTACAATCCCGTAGGCTCATATCGTCAAGATTTTACCTTAGCGGATGACTGGTTAGATAAAGAAACCTTCCTTAGGATTGGCGGCATGAAATCAGGTGGTTTCATCTGGCTAAACGGCAAATATGTCGGTTATTCACAAGGCAGTAAAACACCAGCAGAATTTAACTTATCTAAATATGCTAAAGCGGGAAAAAACACTTTAGCCATTCAAGTATACCGTTGGACCGATGGTGCTTATTTAGAAGATCAAGATTTTTGGGATATTTCAGGTATTGAACGTAGTATTAGTGTTTATGCACAACCGAAAGTACGTATTCAAGATTTTCAAGTTACTTCTACTTTAGACAGCAATTACCAACACGGTAAGTTTGCCTTAACGGTTGATCTTAAAAATCACTTAACCAGCAGCAAGAGTGTAACTTTTAACTACAAAATAATTGACGAACAACAAAATGTTGTCGCCAATGGCGGGCAAAGTGTAGAAGTAACAGAGCAAGCTAGTTTAAAGGATTTCACCGCCACTATTGATAACGTCAAACAATGGAGTGCCGAACACCCTAATTTATACACTCTAGTATTAGAGTTACAAGATGATAAGGGTGAAACGCTTGAAGCAACCAGCAACCGCATTGGTTTTCGTAGTGTAGAAATCACCAACGGTTTACTTTTAGTCAATGGCGTACGTGTAACGTTAAAAGGGGTAAATACCCAAGAGCACAATCCTGATACAGGTCATGTCATCAATGCTGAGTTGATTGAAAAAGACATACTCATGTGGAAAGAAAATAATATCAACGCAGCACGCTTAAGCCATTACCCACAACCTGATATTTTTTATAAGTTGGCCAATAAACATGGCATTTACCTAGTTGATGAAGCAAACATTGAATCACATGGCATGTATTACGGTTCACATTCATTAGCGAAAAAACCTAACTGGGGCAAAGCCCATTTAGATCGCATGATGAGTATGGTTGAACGTGATAAAAACCACCCTTCGGTTATCATTTGGTCATTAGGTAATGAAGCCGGTAATGGTATTAATTTCTATAACGGCTATGACGCAATAAAAGCAGCCGATCACAGTAACCGTCCGGTGCAATATGAGCGTGCGGTAAGGGAACAAAATACCGACATTATTGTGCCGCAATACCCAAGCTTATCGAAATTTTTACATGAAGGTAAAAACCCAGGCTCACGCCCTTATATTCCAAGTGAATATGCTCATGCCATGGGCAATAGTAGCGGTAACTTCCAAGATTACTGGGACATTATTGAGCAATATGACAACCTGCAAGGTGGTTTCATTTGGGACTGGGTTGATCAGTCTATTTGGAAAACCGATGAAAATGGCAATAAATACTACGCCTACGGTGGTGACTTTACCGGTGAGTTTGGTGAAAACGTACCAACGGATAATACCTTCTTAAATAACGGTATTGTTTTCCCTGATCGTACACCGCAACCAGGTTTATATGAAGTACGTAAAGCTCATGAGTTCATTAACTTTAAAACGATTAAACAAGACAAAAACACTGTTGAGATATCGTTAGAAAACCTTTATGACTTTACCAACCTAAGCGATTTTAACTTCACTGCGCAAGTTAAGGCTGATGGCCAAATAATGAAAACCATTGATTTAGGTAACATTGAGTTAGCGCCACATCAACGTAAAAACCTGACCATCGATATTTCAAAGCTGAAGTCACAATCAAATACTGAATACTTCCTGCACTTTTCAGCTCATTTGAAGCAAGACTGGGGGATGTTAAACGCTGGCTTTGAAGTGGCTCGTGAGCAGGTAGCATTGACAGCACGTACCACCTTAAAAGAAAAAGCTAAATCATCACGTAACACAAATGCTGACGTGAAAATCACCTCTAACCAGCAGAGCTTATTCTTTACCTCGAAGCAACTAAAACTGGTTATTAACAAAAGCAGCGGTCAAATATCTTCTTATCAATACCAAGGAAAAGAGTTACTAAAAGACGGTCAAGGTCCACAACTGAACTTCTGGCGTTCACCAACAGACAATGATGTTGGCAGTAAAATGATGGTTAAAAACATCAACTGGAAAAAGGCTACCTTAGAGCAAAAACTGATCAAACTAAGCCATGAAAGGTATGGTAATGGCTATCAGGTCACTGCGACTTATCAATTACCGGGGATCAATACCAAAGCCACAACCGTCTACAGCATTAGCGGCAATGGTCAAATTACCGTGGATAATACTTTGTCTGCAAGTAAAGAGAAGTCAGATATTCCACGCTTTGGTATGCGTATGCAACTAGCGAAGCAGTACAGTAACTTGAGCTATTTTGGTCGTGGTCCTTGGGAAAACTACCAAGATAGAAAGGCTTCAGCCTTTGTTGACCTTTATCAGTCAACGGTTTCTCAGCAGTACGTGCCTTACATCAGACCACAAGAGAATGGTTACAAAACTGACGTTCGTTGGTTAGCGCTAACCAACGACAACAATGATGGTTTATTCATTGTTAGCAAGGACAGCACGGCACCGGTTGGTTTTAGCGCTTTACACATGCCAAATGAAGATTTTGATTTTGCTAAAGGCCTTGAATACAAAGGTATTAACCGAAACAAACATCATAAATATAATGAGGCAGGTGAGTTGGTTGGCGATTTGAGTAAACATACAGTGGATATTGTTGAGCAAGATTTAGTGCAACTTAATATTGACCAAATCAATCGCGGTGTTGGCGGCAATAATAGTTGGGGTGCTAAACCAGAAAAGCCTTATCTTGATTATGCCAAAACTGACTTGAGCTACAGCTTCATTATGATGCCGGTAACAAAAGCCAATACCAATACATTAATCAAATTAAGTAAAAAACTGTAAAGATTAACGATCCAAATGACACTCAGAAATACACTGAGTGTCACTTTATAAAAGGTAAAGAAGAATGCAAAACAAGCTATCAGCGCTCAGTTTGGGTTTATCGGCATTACTGACATTTTCCGTTCAGGCCAACAATACGTCATCACCTAATGTGATTTACATTTTGGCAGACGATTTAGGTTATGGTGAAGTAGGTGTTTATGGTCAAACAAAAATTAAAACGCCTAATATTGATCAACTATCAAAAGATGGTATTCGGTTTACGCAGCACTATTCAGGCTCAACCGTCTGTGCACCAACCCGCTCAACCTTATTAGAAGGTAAACATACCGGCCACTCAACAGTACGTGGTAACGGGAAAATGGGTAAAGGCCGTGACCAAGGTAACCACCCACTTCCTGAAGGCTCTCGTACTATAGGTCATATATTTCAAGAGAAAGGCTACACCACCGGCATTTTTGGCAAATGGGGCTTAGGCGGAAAAACCTCAACCGGCCACCCTGCAAAACAAGGCTTTGATGCTTTCTCAGGTTATCTTGATCATAAACATGCCCATAACTATTATCCCGATTACATTTACCGTTTTGGCAAAGAAGTTGAGCTAGACAACAAGGTGAAAGTACATGGTTTAGGTAAAAACCGTTCTCTGGATTATAAAAGCTACCTAGGTAACGAGTATGTACCTGATTTAATGCTTGAAGATGCCTTAACCTTTATCAACAAGTCAAAAGATAAACCTTTTTTCTTATATTACCCACTCACTATTCCCCATGTTGCCTTGCAGGCAACTGAAGAGAGCTTGAAAGAGTACATGGGGAAATTTGAAGAGGTTGCTTATAAAGGGAAAGGTTATACCCCACATCAATATCCACGTGCTGCTCATGCTGCCATGGTTACGCATATGGATAAACATATCGGAAAATTATTAGCCGAATTAAAAAGCTTAGGTCTAGATGAAAACACCATTGTGATGTTCTCTAGTGATAATGGTCCGTCAGTTGAAGGTGGTTATGACAACGTCTATTTTGATGCCAGTGGTGGTTTAAGAGGTCGTAAACGTGATCTATATGAAGGCGGCATTCGTGCTCCTTTCATTGTTAAATGGCCTGGCGTAATAAAAGCCAATACGGTTACTGAGCATATTTCTGCGCAATGGGACTTAATGAGCACTTTTGCCGATATTACTGGCAATAAAACCAATAAAGATAGTAATGGTATTTCTTTTCTACCCACCCTATTAGGACAAGCTCAAAAGCAACAACAACATCCACATTTATACTGGGAATTTTGGGAAGGAAAAGGCAAACAAGCAATACGTATGGGTGACTGGAAAGCTGTCCGCCTTGGTGTTAAGAAAAACCCTAACGCCCCGATTGAGCTTTATAACTTATCCATTGACCCTAACGAGCAAAACAACGTTGCTAAGCAAAACCCGAAGATAGTTAAACAAATAGAATTGGCGATGCAAGACAGAACGCCATCAGCCAAAGCATCGTGGAATCCGAGCACGAATTAAGATTAAAGGTTAAAGGAAAGAAGATGAAAAAATTATTAATTCCCTTAGTCGCCAGCTTAGCATTAAGTAACACTGTGCAAGCGGCTGACATCACAAAAAACACGGCCATTAAACAGCCTAATATTGTCTTTATTATGCTTGATGATTGGGGCTGGCAAGATGCTGCGTTTATGGGCAGTAAATACTATAAAACACCCAATATGGATGCCCTAGCACAAACCAGCTACCGTTTTAATCAAGCCTATAGTGCTTCACCTAACTGTGCGCCAACTCGTGCAGCTTTGATGTCGGGTCAATACAGCCAACGTACTGGCATTCACACCGTTAAGAGTTCAGCACGTGGTGATGCCAAAAAACGTCGCCTGATACCAACCCCTAATAAGATCACCTTAGCTGATGAGGTCATTACTTTAGCGGAGAGTATGCAACAATCAGGCTACCATACTGCCTTTATGGGCAAGTGGCATTTAGGTGCTGGTGATGAAGGTGGACCACTGGTTCAAGGATTTGATGTTAATGTTGCCGGAAACCATACCGGAACTCCTAAATCATATTTTTCACCTTATAAAAACTCGACCATTAAAAACGGTCCTAAAGGCGAATATTTACCTGATCGTTTAAGCATTGAGGCGACTGAGTATATTAAAAGTGATAAAGGAGATAAGCCATTCTTCTTATTCTTATCTCATTACGCCGTGCATACACCAATGAAAGCACCGAAAGAAACCATTGCTAAACATAAAAACCGTAAAGGGGATAAACATCACAAAAACCCTATATATGCCGCCATGATTGAACATAGCGATAACAGTGTGGGCAATATTCTTAAAACGTTAAAAGAGCAAGGCCTTGATGATAATACTTGGGTCTTTTTAACGTCAGATAACGGCGGACACGAAGGAGTTACGCAAGCACCTGAACTACGTGGTGCTAAGGGCATGTTATATGAAGGTGGTCTACGTGTGCCTTTGTTAGTTAAAGCGCCTAAGCAAAGCAAACAAGTGGTGATTGAAGAGCCTGTATCAACCTTAGACTTCTACCCTACCCTTGTTAAATTGGCTAATGGGCAATTACCAACCAACCAAGCAGTTGATGGCGACAATATTTTACCGCTAATGTCAGCAGAAGCGTTTGACCGCGAGGCAATTTATTTTCACTTCCCTGCTTATTTACAAGGTAAAAAAAGCGCAAATACCTTATGGCGTGCAACCCCAAGCAGCATGATCCGTATGGGTGATTACAAACTGATTGAATATTTTGAGTATGGTCAGCTTGAGCTTTACAACATTGCCGATGACTTAAAAGAAACCACCAATTTAGCACTCGCTCAGCCACAGGTAACAGCTAAGTTATATAAAAACTTGGTTAACTGGCGCAAATCTACTCAAGCACCAGTACCTACAGAGCTAAATGAAAAGTTCAGTAAAAAGTATGAGTTACCTGCAAAAAGTTACGTGACTTGGCAACAAGTGCAAGCCAAATTGGCTAAGTAATTATCGGTGCACATGGCTCAAAAAACTTATCGACTGATTGTCGGCTTTATTATCTGCAATCAGTCTTTAACGCTGAGAAATTGGCATAAAAAGCAAATATTACAATAAAAAACATAACGATATAACTAAAAACACAACAACTAAAGGTCCCCCACTATGAATACTAAACTTATGATTATCGCAGGCGTAATGGCTAGCATTTTGATTGCACAACCTGCAATGGCTAAAAAAGATAAAAAAACGAAGGGCAATACCGAAGCTACGTTTAAAAAAATAGACAAAAACAGTGATGGACACTTATCACTAGAAGAGTTTTCTAATCGTGGTAAAAAAGGCAAGGAGCTTAGCGCCAAAAAAGCAAAAAAGGCTAAGAAAAAGTTTAAGAAAGCTGATGCTAATAAAGACAAAAAAGTGTCATTAGAAGAGTTTTTAGCATAAAAGATGGTACTTACATCAAAAATAAATGCACTCCTTGATTAAGCACTTTCATTAACAATGTAAACGAGGCTAAGTTATTACGATAAAACATAACTTAGCCTAAACACTCACGAACGGGTAAACATATCACTCAATCGATCTAAACACCTTGCTTTATTCTTGCTCGTTTATCTTTGAAGAAAGACAAAAACCAGACTATATCTGATAAAAAATTTATCCAAATTCCATCTCAGGGATTTCACCTTCAATAACTAGCTCACCTTGAGTAAGCTTTATGATTTCTTCAACCGATACACCCGGTGCACGTTCAAGTAAGTGAAATTTACCTGACTTTATTTCAATAAAAGCTAAGTCGGTTAGTACTTTTTTAATGCAGCCTTTACCTGTTAAAGGTAAGGTGCAGTTAGTCAGTAACTTGGACTCACCATGTTTAGAAGCATGGGTCATGGTGACAATAATATTGTCAGCGCCAGCTACTAAGTCCATTGCACCGCCCATACCTTTGATCAGTTTTCCAGGGATCATATATGAAGCAATATTACCATTTACATCAACTTCAAAAGCACCTAAAACGGTTAAGTCGACATGACCACCACGAATCATGGCAAACGATTCTGCCGAATCAAAAATTGATGCGCCTGTTGCCATAGTTACCGTTTGTTTACCGGCATTAATTAAATCCGCATCAACCGTCTCTTCTGTTGGAAAAGCCCCCATACCTAACAAACCATTTTCTGATTGCAACATCACTTCTATACCTTTAGGAACGAAGTTTGCCACTAACGTTGGAATGCCTATTCCCAAGTTAACGTAATACCCATCTTGTAATTCTTGTGCAACACGTTGGGCAATTTGATCTCTTGATAAAGCCATGGTTACTCTCCTGATGCTCTGATAGTGCGTTGCTCAATGCGTTTTTCAAAGCTACTTTGAATTAAACGATTAACATAAATGCCAGGGGTGTGAATTTCATCAGGATCTAACTGGCCGGGCTCAACAATTTCTTCTACTTCAACAACGGTTATCTTGCCCGCTGTTGCCGCCATAGGGTTAAAATTACGGGCTGTTTTTCTAAAAACAAGGTTGCCATATCTATCCGCTTTCCACGCTTTAACTATGGCAAAGTCTCCCGTAATAGACTCCTCTAGGATATATTCTCGACCATTAAACTGACGTTCATCTTTACCTTCAGCTACCGGTGTGCCAACACCCGTCGCAGTATAAAAGGCTGGAATACCTGCTCCGCCAGCACGCATTTTTTCAGCAAGGGTTCCTTGTGGTGTTAACTCAACCTCAAGTTCACCTGACATCATTTGTCGCTCAAACTCGGCATTTTCTCCAACATAAGAAGCGATAATTTTTTTTATTTGCCTGTCAGGTAATAGCAGCCCTAAACCAAAATCATCTACACCACAGTTATTTGAAACAAGCGTAAGGCCGCTTTTCCTTTTACGCTTTATTTCACTAATTAAATTTTCAGGTATTCCACATAAACCAAAACCACCGGCAATGATGGTCATATTATCCGTCAACCCAGACATAGCTTCTTCATAACTATGCACAACTTTATCAAATCCTGACATCGCCTCTTACTTTCCAGTTTTGTGAAAAGTCCTTAGTAAGTTTTAAGTGTTTAGCAGTGTTAAATAATTGCATGGATTTGTGAAATTGATTAATCTTATCTATTGATAACTTTAATTTATAAATTAATAAATAGCTTCGGCATTTAAGGAGAGCAAACAATGAATATCACTTTAAAACAAATTCGCGCATTCCTTGCCGTTGCCCAAGTTAAGAGCTTTGCTGAAGCTGCTGAATTAATCCATATTTCTCAACCCGCACTTAGTACCACCATTAAAAATTTAGAAGAAACGGTTGGTGGTAAACTTTTTTCTCGAACAACAAGAACTTTAGTGTTAACGCCTGAAGGAGAACAGTTTTTACCCGTGGCAAAGCGACTTTTGGCCGACTTTGATAATGCAATCATAGATTTACATGAATGCTTCTCCCTTAAGCGTGGCACACTCTCATTTGCTGCTATGCCCTCTTTTGCCAGCACTCACTTATCAAAACAATTAGCTTCCTTTAACAATCAGTACTCTGGTATTAAAGTAAAGGTTCATGATGTTATTGCAGAAGACGCGGTAGAAATGGTCCGTGGGGGGAAAGCTGAGTTTGCTATTAGTTTTGATCCGGGCGGCTCAGAAGACTTAAACTTTGAAACGCTTTTTACTGATGAGTTCATTGCTGCGTTTCCAGACACACACCCACTGAACCAGATTAAAAATCCACAATGGCAAGACCTCAGTCAATATGCTTTTATTACGTTACAACGACCATCTAGTATCAGGTTATTGTTAGATGAGACTTTGGCAAACTATGACATTTCATTAAATGTTGCTTTTGAGGCAAACCAACTGGCCACTGTAGTACAAATGGTCGCGAATAATATTGGTATTAGCTTAATTCCATCACTTTACAAACAGCAATTTACTGCCTTAAATCTCAATTATTGTGAAATGGATGAGCCAAGAATCAGCCGAAGAGTAGGTATTATTAGCAAAAAGCGCCATAGCTTTTCAAACACTGCTAAAGCATTTTTAACTGTAGTTAAGCAATATTACCAGTCAACTCCACAAAATTAATAAAGCTTCCCTTCTTTTTTATCTCAATTTTTCTAGAGCAGCTCAACAGATGCTCCTGTCATGGCACTAAGGTAGTAAATCAAGCCAAGTTAAATTCAGTTAAGGTATTTCTATCTCAAAAGTTGACTTCCTCTGCAAGCCAACTTATCTAGCCTGCGCCCTTTTTCAGCATAGGGACATGCTGTAATTTTACGCTATTTCCAAAGGATAAAATATGTTTAACCTAACTTCACTTACCAGCAAAACAGCGCTGATTACTGGTTCTACTAGCGGTATAGGTCTAGCTACAGCCCATGTACTAGCTAAACAAGGCATTAACTTGGTTTTACACGGGTTAATGAGTGATGATGAAGGCAATGCTTTAGCAAAGCAGTTTGCTGATAAATATCAAATAAAAACCATATTTGATAGCGCTAACTTAATGGACAGCAATGCCATCAGCAACTTTATGGCGCGCGCTATAAAGTATATGGGTTCAATTGATATTTTAATCAATAACGCTGGCATTCAACACACCGAAGCGGTTGACACCTTTCCCAAAAATAAATGGCAGGCCATCATTGCCATTAATCTAACAGCAGCCTTTCATACTATTCAGCAAGCTTTACCTGGAATGAAAACAAACAACTGGGGGCGAATCATCAATATTGCCTCTGTCCACGGTCTAGTAGCCTCAAAAAATAAGGCCGCTTATTGCGCCGCCAAACACGGCATTATTGGTTTAACTAAAGTGGTGGCACTTGAATGCGCTGAAAATGGCATCACCGCAAATGCTATATGCCCTGGCTGGGTCGATACTCCGCTGATTAATGATCAAATCAGTGAAATAGCTGAAAGAGAAAATAGTCCTTTTGACGAAGCAAAGTATCAACTTATTACCGCTAAACAGCCATTGCCAGAAATGATGGACCCAAAGCAAATCGGTGAGTTTATTTTATTCCTTTGTAGCGACGGTGCTCGCAGTATTACTGGCTCATCATTACCAATGGATGGCGCATGGACTGCTCAGTAAACCGTCATGAAAAGTTAACTTACGAATAACTAACATCATGTAAATAAATTTTAGCTACATAGCACTTTTACGTACATTAAAATAAATCTGATTAAGAGAAAAGAATATGTCATCAAAAGACCCTGTTGTTATTGTTGCAGCTAAACGCACCCCTATGGGCAGCTTTCAAGGCTGCTTTAAAACTGTACCTGCGACTGATTTAGGTGCGTCAGCGATTAAAAGCTCACTAAGCAGCATTCACCTTAACTGTACTGAAATTGATGAAGTGATTATGGGTTGTGTATTGCCTGCCGGACTTGGCCAAGCCCCTGCAAGGCAAGCAGCATTAAAAGCGGGTCTTGCTGAAAGCGTTGGCGCCACTACCATCAATAAAGTTTGTGGCTCGGGTATTAAAGCAATGATGTTTGCTCACGACCTTATTCAAGCCGGTTCTATGAATATTGTTATAGCGGGTGGCATGGAAAGCATGAGTAACGCGCCTTATATGCTAGCCGAAGCAAGAACAGGTTTTCGCATGGGTCACGGCAGCATTACCGATCATATGATGAAAGATGGTCTTGAAGATGCTTATGAAAATAAAGCCATGGGCTGTTTTGCGCAAATAACAGCAGATGAAAATAAGTTAACTCGCCAAGATATGGACAGCTTTGCCATTAACTCTCTTGATAAAGCAAATCATGCCATTACAACTGGCGCTTTCGAAAATGAAATTGCACCCTTTACCGTATCATCTAGACGAGGCGATAGTCTTATTGATACTGATGAAGCACCATCAACAGTTAATAAAAATAAAATTCCAAGTCTAAGGCCCGCTTTTGCTAAAGACGGCACAATTACCGCAGCCAACGCCTCCTCCATTTCAGATGGCGCTGCGGCATTAATCTTGATGAAAGAGTCAATGGCAAAACAAAGAAGTTTAACACCTCTTGCTCGCATTGTTGCTCATACAAGTCATGCACAAGCGCCTAAAGACTTTACTTTAGCCCCCATTGGCGCCATCAACGCACTATTAGAGAAATCTGGCTGGCAGCATAGTGACGTGGATTTATGGGAGATTAACGAAGCCTTCGCCATGGTAACCATGTTAGCCATTAATGAACTTGACCTAGACTCAAGCAAAGTCAATGTAAATGGCGGTGCTTGTGCACTAGGACACCCACTTGGTGCAAGTGGCGCACGTATAGTTACCACGCTTTTACATGCCCTAAAAAATAGAAAGTTAACTAAAGGTGTCGCTAGTTTATGTATTGGTGGCGGTGAAGCTGTCGCAATTGCCATTGAAGTTGAGACTAAGGAAGTTTAATGATGAACAATATCGGTAAAGGTGAAGAGATCCGAAGAAAAGTGATGGGTGATAGTTTTGTTGATAGCGCCCTAAACAAGGCAACTGACTTTGCTCAACCAATGCAAGATTACATTAACGATCATGGTTGGGGCTCAACTTGGCAACGCGAAGGGTTAGACTTAAAAACGCGCAGCTTAGTGACTATTGCCATGTTAGCCGCATTAAAAGCGCCACAAGAGTTAAAAGGCCACATTCGCGGAGCATTGAATAATGGCGCAAGTATCGAAGAAATAAGAGAAGTACTACTACATAGTGCTGTCTATTGTGGCGCGCCCGCAGCACAAGAAGCATTTAGGGCAGCGCAAGAGGTTTTACAAAGCTTCAGTTCACAGCTTTAATATTGGAATTTCACTTCCATATACCCAACGGTTAAAGAAAGGCGTAAGATCTTGCTCACTTACCTGTTCAAATGCCTTCTTTAAATCAGAGGTTGTCACTGAGGAATGTTTATTCCTCATGCTATAAAACTTAAGGGCTTGCCAAAAAACATCATTTCCTAGTTGTTCTCTGAGCATATAAAAAACTAGCGCTCCTTTGCTATATGCCATAGTTCTATTAATATCTTTTTCGTTAATGACTGCTTTAAAGGCAACAGGTGAAACTCTCTGTTCTTTAACGGCTCTATTAACTCGAGCAATGGCAATGTTAATTTCCTTTTTATAAGCCGATTCTCCAAATAAATGCTCTTTATAAGCCGCAACTAAGAATTGCACTAACCCTTCGTTTAACCAGAAGTGGGAAAAGTTTGCACAGGTAATATTATTACCCCACCACTCATGTGCTAATTCATGCGCAATAAACCAATTTTCATTTACCTCATCAAGCACAGTATGAACATATTTTTCTCCGACCAAGCTAAAGCCTGCGGCTTCTTGTGCCATATAACCTTTTACCACAACATAGCGATAAGCTTGGTTAGGTAGAGAGAACCCGGCTTTGCTTTCAAAAAAATCAATCATATCTGGTACATCTGTAAATGCCCGTTCTATATCTTTTTTTGATAACCCCGAGGTGGACTGCTCTCGATAAAGGTAGGAAAGTTGTAAGCCCTTATATGTATGTTGTACTTGCTCAAACTTCCCAAGTGCAAAACCAAAGGTATAAACCGGCATAGCAGAATCCTGCAACCAGTGTGATATAACCTTAGACTTACTTATTTTTCGTTTCGAGAGTAATTGACCATTCCCCACAGAAATGAGCTTAACGTTATGAGTAAGCAATAACTCAAAACTTGCTTTATCTGCAACTTCGCTATGTGAAATCAACCAGTTTTTTGTATGGTAAACAGTGAAAAGGTGATCATCGAATACTTTCAGGCCACGCTCAGGTGTCGCTTGGTACTCTACAGTGATGGTATAGGGTTTATTTATTATTAATGGCTCTTTAAAATTAATAATTAATTTTTCATTATTAATATGGTGAGTAAGTTTTACCTGGCGGCTAAGCACTGAATAGATTGTTTTGTTTTTAGAGACAAATGCAAGCTCATCCACTCCTTCAATCTTGGCTATGAATTTAATATCAACCCTTCCGCTGATAGATTTAGCGTTAACATTTGCCGCTAAATCCGCTTTATAATGGAGAAAGTCAACCTTAACAGGAGTTATTACATCTGTTTGAGCAACTCCGTTAAAAGACACAAACCAAACTACGAACAACATTCTGATTGAACTGATAACGTGCATGCTTATTTTATATTCCTACTATGCCAATTAGTGCCTAATACAGTGTCTGTACTTGCTGTTTGATACCGGCAGCAAAGTTTTCATATGAGTCACTATATTTTGGCGCCAATTTCGCAGTAACTTGCGCGATTACCTCAGCTTGGCTTTTACCACTTTCCTTAGCGACTTTCACTTGCTTGATAACTTGCGATAATAACGCTGCATCACGCTTTACCGACTTTACTGTTGTAGGACTGCCATGTCCTGGTAAAACTATGGTAGGTTTTAACTTAGTCACCACAGAAAGGCTAGCAATTAAGTGTCCGACATTGCCGTGGTCAATAAGAATTGGCATCCACTCTGAATTGAGCACATCACCGCCAAAGATAATTTTTTGTTTAGGCAACCACATCATAATATCGCCCGGTGAGTGACCATCATTTGAAAAGATAAACTCAACATCTACACCACCAAAGTTACGTTTGCCTCCTTGTTCCACTAGGGAGTTTGGGTACATCAAATGAGTTTTACCGGTAGCCCCTTTAGTGACTTTAAAGAAAAAATCAGCAGACGGTTGGCCGTCAGTTTTCATTGTCGCTAGCATAGCTTTATTTGAAATAACTTCAACTTTGCTACCACTGTCACTAAAAGCCGCATTGCCTAGCCAGTGATCCGCATGACTATGGGAATTTACTACCCAGCGAACTGGTTTATCAGTAACCGCTTCGATTGCACGCTTGATTTCATCACCAATTAATTCAGAAGAGCCTGTATCAAACACCAACACACCCGTATCAGTCACTACAAAATAACTATTAGAGTTCCAGCCTTGATTCTCAGGCGTTGGCAAGCCATAAGATGGCGCTATTACACTGTAAATATTTTTGCCAACGGCTATAGCCTTAAAATCAGAATGAATATTTGCAGCTAACAGAACATTATTCATTAATATCATGAGTCCAAGTGTAAATAAAATTTTATAACGTACCTTCAAAATTAGCTCCTGTGTGGTTAGTAAAATTGCAATTGCAGGTTATCAAGCTACATCGCGCTCTGGCAGTTACATTTTTATAACAAAGCATTAGATTTAAATGAATGACTTTGAGGTGAACGAGTAGTTTATTAAGTTGAAAATTAAATTTACTCTCAAATGAGCATCATGCTTTAAGATTATTATGTCAGCACACAAATATAAAAACCGAGCTAATAAGCTCGGTAAAGTTAAAAATATATGCTAAAAGTTATTTCTTATTGCAGGCTCTTTGAACAAAATCACTTATCAAAGAGTACGTTGCTAAACACTCGTCGTGTACTAATTCATCAAGTAACATATACGCATGAGTCATGCCATCAACTGAATGATGCTCAACGATTACGCCTGCTTCAGATAGTGCTTTAGCATAAGCAATACCTTCATCTCTTAGCGGATCACAACCTGCGGTTATCACTAAGGTTGTTGGCATATTAATAGAAAACTCACCATGTAAAGGTGATGCTTGTTTCACCATAATTCCCGTTAATTCATCAACTTGGAAATATTGCTGGAAGTACCAATGGATTTTATCTTTCTCTAATAAAAAGCCCTGACCGTTTTCATCAATTGACGCTGTGCTCATGGTGTAATCAACACTGGGGTATATCAGTATTTGTTTATCAATACTGACTGAGTCGTTGTACTGATTATTCATCACTAAGCTTGTACAGAGTGCACCTCCCGCACTATCGCCTGCTATAAGTAACTCACTATTATGTTTCATATCAAACAATAAGCTTTGATAGTTCTCAAGGAGTTGCTGACAGTCCTCTAACCCTGCCGGATAGGGATGCTCAGGGGCTAAACGATAATCAACACAAATAACAATGGCCTTTGCAGCAATGGCAAGTTTTCGGCTTATGGGGTCGTATAATTCAACGCTGCCACACATATGACCGCCACCGTGAAAATGCAGTAACACCGGCAAAAAATCATTGGGCGCAGGGTTATAAATGCACACAGGCACATTATGAGTCGGCGTTGCTAAGTAACTTTTTTTCACAATATTCATATTTGGGCCTGAGCCAATAAGCGGCGCTAAATTATCTAAGCCCTGCCTTACTAGTTCAGCACTAAAGTCCTGCCCCGCTGCTTTAAAGTCTGCAATCGCTACATTGGCATGCTCAAGAAATCCTACTAACTTAGGTGATATTACTCCGCGCATAATGCTTCATCCTTACTTGTTTGAGATGCTTTACCCGTCTCAGGTAAGAAGAAACTGCCAATAAAAAAGGTCGTGCTAATGAACGAGATTAAGATAAACGATACCGTGTAATCTCCCTGATTAAGATCTACTAGCTTGCCAAATAACCATAAAATCACCGTAGATAGCAAATAGCTGATTGAATAGAATAAGCTAAAGACCACAGTAATTCTTTGCCCTGTCATTTTCGGTAACTCATGGGGAATTGACACCAAGGCGGTAATAGGGAAAAAAATAAAAAAGCCTAACACTACAGCTGACAGAGTTTGTAACCATTCACTCGTACTAAAAGACAAACCAATAATAGTGAGCACCATCAATGCGCCTGAGAAACGAATAACCGGTAAACGTAATGGCATTTTTTTACTATACAAAATTCCTGCTAAGGTGCCGACAATACCAAAACCAATAACCCACTTACTTTGACTAATGCCTGCTTTAGGATAAAAGGTAAATAAACAAATATAAAAAGCCAATAATCCTGAATAAGTTAAACCATAAGCCCAGTTAAACTTATCTTTTAATCCATCCATATAAGTGTAGTGTTCAGGAGCTTCCTCACTTTGGCCTTGCTCTGACGATGTTTCAAACTTAACCAATAACCAGGCGAAACTCAGTAACAAGCTGGCAACTGAAAAGGCAATTAAGCTTATTTTCCAATCTCCGGTGATTTCATTAATTGCTGTCATTTGCCATAAAACAATGCCGGTTCCGACATTAAAGGCAACTGCATTTAGGCCGTTAATGACTGGGCGTTCACTTGGTTCAAAACAATGCATCACAATGGGGTTAAAATAAACAATCATAAACGCACCACCTAAGCCCATTAAAAACCGACTTAACAGTAACAATTCATAATTTGGCGCTAATGGTGTTAACAGGCCAATAGCGATTAATAAACTGGCGATAAAAAATGCGTACTTAATGCCAAACTTTATTGCAACCCATGCTGCACCGAAGGTACCCACTATTTTAGCTAAGGTTACTGCACCACTAATAAAGCTTGCTGAGGCCAAGCTATCAATCTGCATCGCTGACATAATTTGCCCCATACTTGCTGTGCCACCAACCCAAGCCATGGCAAAGAGTACATAACTAATAAAAACAAAGGCTTCGACTAAGTATTTGTTACTAATTTTCATATATGATAATTTCTAATCGGTAAAGATAGCTTTAGGTTAACGTATGAACTTGGCTAAATAACTACTACCTTAGTTCACTACCCCGCAAAATAAGGCGTGGTAAGCTAATAACACTAAATAATCAGTGTTAACTTATCACAGCAATTTACTGCATTAAGTTATCGCATAACTTAATGCTTCATCACCCAATAAAGGACAGCGATTGTTAGTTTGGCTTTCTCTTGATACTTGGCTCATTACCGTACTTTCCATTGCTTATTTAGCACTGCTTTTTGTTATTGCTCATTGGGGGCAAAATCAGTCCGCTGAAAACTGGGCCTGCAAACCTTGGGTGTATAGTTTATCGCTAGGGGTTAGCTGCACCTCTTGGGCGTTTTATGGCACGGTGGGACAAGCTGCCACTACAGGAGCTTGGCTTGCGCCAATTTATATTGGTTCGATTCTTTGTTTAGTCTTAGCTTGGCCAATGTTGCATAAAATTTTGCTGATTGTTAAACAACAAAACTTAACATCAATTGCTGACTTTATTGCCTTTCGCTATGACCGCTCTCCTAAAATTGCTGCAAGCGTTGCCATTGTCGCGCTAATAGGTACTATTCCCTACATTGCCTTACAACTTCGCGCCATTAGCACCAGTTTTGATCTTTTAACAGGTACCTACCAATCTGGCATCAGCACCGCCTTTGTGGTCACCATAGTGCTAATCATATTTAGCATCATATTTGGTACTCGACAAATAGCCGCCAATAAGCAAAACCAAGGTTTAGTACTTGCTATTACCTTTAGCTCAATTATCAAATTATTTGCACTGACTGCTGTTGGTATCTTTGCTACTTTCTTTATCTTTGATGGCTTTACAGATTTAATCAGCCAACGAGAAAATATCAGCTCGATTACAGGTAATAATTCAGTATACCTTGCCATAGCCCAAGCAGTTTTAGGGGCTATAACTATATTTATTTTACCACAGCAATTTCACATGATGATGATTGAAAACCATCATCAACAAGAGTTAAAAACAGCCCGCTGGCTGTTTCCTTTGTACTTATTGCTGATTAATATTTTTATTTTACCTATCGCTATTGCCGGACAACTCACCTTTCCTGGCGGCAGTGTTGATGCTGATACCTACGTATTAACTATCCCACTCTTTTACCAACAAGCATGGTTAGGTATAACAGTTTATATCGGTGGGTTAGCTGCAGCTACCAGTATGGTGATTGTCGCGGCGATTGTGCTAAGTACTATGGTGTCGACTGAAGTACTTACTCCTTTGGCATTAAAATTTCGTTTATTTAACAGCAAGCAAACAACGCAATTATCAGGGGTATTACTTAGCTTAAGACGTGGCTCTATCGCCATCATTTTATTGTTGGCCTTTATTTTTGAGCGCATTATTGACCATCATAATCACCTCGCCACCATAGGTTTACTATCGTTTGTATTACTATCACAATTTGCCCCTGCCACAATTGGCGCGCTGTACTGGCGAAAAGCTAATGGTAAGGCTGCATTAACTGGTTTAATTGCTGGCAGTTTAGTGTGGTTATATACCCTGTTATTACCTGCCCTAATGCCAAACAGTCAGTGGCTATTAACAGGTTTGTGGCAAATTTCTTGGCTAAAACCTACCGCACTTTTTGGTATCGATTTTTTAGATGCGACCAGTCACGGCGTTTTTTATAGCCTATTAACCAATATACTTTGTTACCTTTTGGTTTCTAACTTTGGTCAGCGTAGTGTTGGTGAGAAGTTACAGGCAGAATACTTTGTTAATAAAAGCCAGCACCAATTTGAACGGCACTTATCTATCGAAGACTTATACAGTTTATTACTGCGCTTTATCGACAAAAAAGCTGCCGATGCCTTAGTTAGTTTTTCTAAGAGCAACATGGTAAATGATAATAAAAATGAGCAGATCATTGAATATACTCGCTTACAACTATCAGGAGTTTTAGGCTCAGCATCTACTCGCATGGTCATGAAAGCAGCATCTACCTCACAAGAAATGCCACTTGAAGATGTTGTCAGTATTGTTGATGAAGCCAACCAAATGTTTCGCTTTAACCGTGAGCTTTTACAATCTGGCGTAGAAAACATTGAGCAAGGCATCAGCGTAATTGATGCCGATATGCGCTTAGTTGCTTGGAACCAACGCTATATTCAATTACTTGATTATCCTGAAGGTTTTGTCATTGCTGGAAAGTCTGTCGAAGAGCTATTACGCTTTAATATTGACAAAGGCATCATTTCTCCAACGCATGCTAACACAAGTACTAGCGCAGAAAGTGAAGCGTTAATTGCTAGGCGCATTGAGCATATGCGCATGGGGCACAACCACTATTTTCAACGCACCATGCCCAATGGTATTGTTTTAGAGATTAGAGGGCAATCAATGCCCGGCGGTGGCTTTGTCAGTACTTTTTCTGATATTACCGCTCATATTGAAGCAGAAAAAGCACTACAAAAAGCCAATGAAACCTTGGAGAAGCGGGTTGAAGAAAGAACCCTAGAATTGGAAATTGCCAAAGCAGAAGCTGAAGCTGCCAACAGTAGCAAGACCCGATTTTTAGCGGCAGCAAGCCATGATTTAATGCAGCCTTTTAATGCATTATCACTATTTACTTCCATGCTAAAAAAGAAAGTTGCCAATGAAGATTTAGCGCAATTAGCTAATAACATTGATGACTCTCTTAATGTTGTCGAAGCCCTACTCTCTGATTTAGTGGAGATCTCTCGCCTTGATAATAGCTCTGAAAATATTGAACAAAGCCACTTTGCTATCGATGATTTATTGATACCGTTAAAAAATGAATTTACCGTTTTAGCAGCGCAAGACGATATATTGTTTAGCTCCCCAGTTAGCTCTGTTTGGGTTAATTCTGATAAACGTATGTTACGTAGGATAATCCAAAACTTTTTATCCAATGCGGTACATTACTGCCATGATAAACAGGGAGATAAAACTAACATCACCAGCAAAATTGTTTTGGGCGTTCGTCATAAACGAAACTCGATACGAATAGAGGTTTGGGATAACGGCCCTGGCATTGCAGAAGATAAGCAGCAAACCATCTTTGAAGAATTTGAACGACTAGATCAAAACCGTGAAATACCGGGCTTAGGACTAGGTTTAGCCATTTCTGAGCGTATGGCTAGCTTATTAGATTTAAAAATATCCGTTAAATCCCGTGTAGGTAAAGGGACAGGATTTATGATTGAAGTGCCACGTGTTAAAGCTAATGTAGTTAAACTAGAGACAAAAATGGTTAAATCGTTTGAAAAACAAGGTGATACAAACAGGGAAAGCTTTGCCGATATGACCGTATTAGTTATCGACAATGACGCACTGATGTTAACCGCAATCTCATCACAATTAGCCGAATGGGGTTGCGGTGTTTATACCGCCATAGACCAAGAAAGCGTAACGGCAGCCGCGGTAAAAATGCAACACTCCCCTCATTTTATTGTTGCCGACTACCACTTAGACAACGACGCTAATGGGGTTGATTTAGTTACTTCGCTATTGCAACAGCAGAACTGGAAAATCCCCTGCGTTATCTGCTCCGCAGATCCTTCAGAGCAAGTGAGGCAGCACACCAGTGATGCCAACTTCATGTTCTTAAGAAAACCCGTTAAATCGCTAGCGTTAAAACGATTGATCAGGCAAATGACTGCTGAATAACTAAAACCTTATAAGGTATGAGCAATGTTTTCTTTGGGTGCCAGCATCAACTGCTGATAAGCCAAGCCTGCTAAAGTACGATTATTCACTTGTAACTTTTCTAAAATCGCCGAAACATGTTTTTTCACTGTAGTTTCTTTGATATTTAAATCATAAGCAATTTGTTTATTTAACTGACCACCAGCAATTTGCGTTAATACAATATATTGCTGCGGCGTTAATTGCGTCAATTGCTTAGCTAAACGTTGGTTAGCCAGT
>Ga0105356_10000965_pt1 | contig 28200 bp, 26 predicted proteins | sample GOMGulsemesocosm_3_FD_83502 | JGI IMG/M metagenome (GOLD analysis project Ga0105356, IMG submission 83502) | Methane-oxidizing microbial communities from mesocosms in the Gulf of Mexico - GOM9D Gulf of Mexico | ecosystem: Environmental > Aquatic > Marine > Cold seeps | place: Gulf of Mexico... | reverse complement strand
TAACATTAGCCATATCTGATAAACCAGTAACATTGCCACCTGGTTGTTTAAGTTGTGGAACAAGTTTCGCCGCAAGTGGATCTGTTACAGCTGAAAATACGACTGGAATTGTTTTACTGGCAACTACGGCAGCTTGTGCTGATGGTGTTGCAATTGCAACAATTACATCTGGCGTATCACCCACCATTTTACGAGCAATTTGCGCTGCTATATCTGGTTTTCCCTGAGCACTTTGGTAGGTGAATTTTAGTTGCTCACCACTGTAACCATTTTCATTTAATGTCTGCTTGATTCCATCTCTTACTGCATCCAGCGCTGGATGCTCAACAATTGCTGTAGTCGCAACGTGAACTTGTTTAGCTTGAAGTGAAGCACTTATTATTAGCGTTGATATAACCGCACTTTTAACAATCGAACTTAATTTCATATTGAATCCCTTAGAATGAATTTATTATTTGCTTAAAACTTTAAAAAATCTTAATCATCGATTTTTTGAAAAGTCTATGAATCTTTAAAATAATTGTATAGATTTATAACTAAATGACTACTTAATACTTAAAGATAAGTAATCTATATCTTGAGCCTAGCTTATTTCTATATATCTGAATCTCTTAGGTAAACTAATTTGAAGATAGAATATCTTATATGAAGAAGGTGTGGGAAGTTTAAAAATTAGGCATAAAAAAAGCCCGATGTAAACACCATAAATGGTATCTATATCGGGCTTTCCTAATGGTACGCCTGGCAGGATTATCTAAATGAGCATATAAAAAACCACAAATACCATCAAATGGCACTTTCTAATTTTACATTTCATCTAATTATCGTCAAATAGAGTCATTTTTGGCGCAAAATTGGACCAATTTCTAAGGCATTCTTAGTATGTTAATATTAAGTAATGAGCTAAACGTTTCGTAGCGAATTATATTTATAAAATATAATTCATAAAAATTTAAAAAATCGTAACACTAATTTGCAGTAGCTTTAGGCATAATTATAAATTATACTCTCTTTATATAGTAATAATTTAGTTTTAATTAATTAGTAATATCGTATAAAAATCGTAACACTTATTTGTAAATTAAAATATTAATATAAGTTTACTAGACACTATTTATAGACTCTTGTAGGCTAAAAAGAATAAAAGTATTTTTCAACTTACCTAATATTTTCGTAACATTAATTTGTGATATTTTATTGGATATTCTATTTTTTTATAACAATATCTCAATAATATAAATTTTAAATAATTAATGATATAATATTAAAAATCGTAACACTAATTTGTAAATAAAAGGTCTTATAAATGAGTAAAGCAGAACAAATCAAAAAATTTATTACTAAACTTCCTTTTCATAAAGATTTTACTTTTAAATTTATTCGGGAGAATCTACCAGACTTATCTACCGATGTTATACGTATAAATCTACACAGACTTCATGATAATGGATTAATCACTATAAAAGGTAGAGGTTTTTTCTCAAAAGAGGATGAGTACTTTGAAGTTTTTCTTTTTGTATATGGATCATTAAAAAAAGGATTTGAAAATGAGCATATCCTTAATAAAGCTAAATACATTTCAAAAGCTACTACAGTTAGAAAATTTGCTATGTATTTAGCAAAAGGCAGAGAATATCCATATTTATTAAAAGATAGACCATTAAATACTATAGAGGGAGAACTGTATAAGATTGCACGAAAAGATTTACTAAAAAAAATTGATATTTTTGAAGGAAGTCCTGATTATTATACTAGAGAATCTATTGAAGTCAAAAGTAGAAGTTTTGAAACAAATAAAAGAGTTTTTACATACTTTTATATTAATAAAAAAGATCATAAAAAAAAGAAACCTATTACAAAATGGAAAAAACAAGAGCCATTTGATATTGAGGCTTATTATAAGAAAATTATGGAAGGAGATACTTAATGGCTAAATATACTACTTTACAATTTGGATGTGAATTTGAGTTTTATCCAAATACAATGTTAGAAGATGAAATGATTGAATCTCTTTCCAATGTACTTAAAGATAAAACAAGCCTAAAAATTAATCTTGATAGTAACGATGATAATAATATGAACTATAAAAATGAACCATCGCTTAGCAGTATGGGAGGTAAAGAAATTACAACGCCTATTTGTTCTTATGAAGATTTAAAACACTATATCGCATCTATTTGTAAAATTATTGATGAAAATGCTCAAACTAATGAAGACACAGGTTTTCATATACATATTTCTACAATAGATAAAAACAAAGAAGTAGACTTTTACAAATTCATGCTTTTATGTAATGAATACTCACTATTTAATAACTGGGGTGATAGAAATATATATTGTTTAAATGTAATGGAGATATTAACAGTTCTTGATATGGAACAAGCAAAAAAGCTAAAAAATAAAAAGGGGAGAGTCTGGAATCTTGAAAAAAGAAAAGAGACTGGAGCAAATAATCATATAGAAATACGTACTATTGGAGGTACTAACTATCAAAGAAAGCAAGAACAAATATTAAATGAACTTGACAGATTTATTAAAATCTTTATTAGATCTATAAATGATGGAAAGAAAGATGAAGAGTTTAAAACTATTTTGGGAAACCATATTAAAATTCTTAGATCTGCCACGCCTGAAAGAAAAGAAAAATTTTTACAGCTCCTTAGTTAGCAGTTACATTTTAGAGTATGATCTCATTTTGAATAAAATCGAATAATTAGGTATTACGTCCCCGGAACTCCAATTGGCTATATTTTTTGAAAGATGATTAGATGAAACTTTAAATATCTGATTTAAAGGTCTCTTGATTTGTTCCGTAATCCCTTAATGTTTGTGGAACTTTGCAGTTTTTACTTTTTGAACACTTTGTGGAACACGGAAAACTAACATGAGTGCTTCGTGTTCCAAATATAAGAGGTTTAGGAAGAGGCTGTTCAGAATTTTGTGTTATTTTTAGAGTAACCAGATCAGAAGGAGTAGAGACAAAAGAACTGTTAAAGTTTTTTGCTGTGATTTATCAAAGGTTATTATTTCTCTAAACCATCGAGAATAGAGGAATTAAAAAAGTAAATCAATTAAAGATAATGTTTGATATAATACCAATGCGATATTTAATATTATTCATCTTCTTTTTTGTATTTTCTGAATCTTCTACATTTAGGCTTAATGAAAAAAATGTCATATGAAATATTAGTAGGATTAACGTCAATAATGAAGATATATACAAAAACTACAGAGAGAAAATGACACCAATACTTGCTAGTACGGAGAATATTTTAGTAATGATATTGAAGTTTCTGAAATTTTAATATCAGAATATACTAAGAATGAGTTTTAATGATTAATTTTCATACATAAGGAATATAAAATGAATAATAAATTTATGCTGGGGTGTCTTGCTGGACTTTCAGCCGCAATTATATGGGGATTATGGCCAGTACTTACTAGAAGTGGTGTTACAAGTTCATTTTCTCCAAATGAAATTGTGGTACTTCGATTTATTGTATGTGGATTATTGCTTTTCCCTATATTTTTAAAAAATAAATGTTTTCAAAAAGTAAGTGTCATTAAATCAATTGTATTAACATCTGGAGCTGGAGCTTTATACGTATATGCTTCTGCCTTAGGATTGAAATTTGCTCCTGCAGGTCATTTAGGGGTAGTAGGAACAGGATCAATGTTGTTATTAAGTGCACTAGGTGGATTTCTAGTATTAAAAGAAACAAAGAATAGATGGCAAATATTAGGTTATATTGTTGTTATAAGTGGAATGATATTAATCAATATACAAAACTTGTTCGTTTCTTACAGTAAAGATGTTCTATTTGGTGATTTATTTCTTGCAATAGGTGGTGGACTTTGGGCTATGTATACCGTTTTTAATAAAAAATGGTTAATTTCATCTTGGGATGCGGTTAGTATTGTTTCAGTTTATTCTTTTGTTATTTTTGTTCCAATTATTTTTATCATGGATTATGAAAATATAAATTTATTATCTAAACCATTAGATGATTTACTTGTTCAAGCTATTGGACAAGGAATTATAGCTGCAATTGTAGCTTTATATCTATTTACTCTTTCTGTGAATTTGCTAGGTGCTTCAAAAGGTTCTTCTTTTGGTGCTTTTGTCCCAGGAACTGCAATGCTAGGAGGTTTTATTTATTTAAATGAAGTTCCGACTTATTTAGAGGTATTTGGAGTCTTATTTGCAACAATAGGTATAGTATTGATTTTAAGTGAAAGAAAGAAAATACTAAAGTAAGAATTTTTCGTCTCATTATAAAATAAAATATAAATTAATATATTTTACAAATTATTAAAAACTCAATCACTACTAGCCAATTGTAAAACTGGAATGGTAACATTAATTCATACTTAGAATTTAAAAGTATCTAAGTTAAAATAACAAGTTCAACAACCTGTATCTTATGGAATATGCTCCAAAATTAAACTCTATTTGGAACAAGTGGAGTGCTAACTGAAATTAGAAGAGTTTTTTATGGTTCCGTTATTTTATACTCTACAGCTAAGTTTTATTTTTTCGCTCCCATTTAATTGAAAGAAATAAATATGTTAAAACTCAAGAGTTAGCATATTTCTGCATGGAAGAGAATAAGTAGTCTTTAATAACATATATATAAATATTATTACATTATATGATATTTATAAATTAATCTTATTGCTTACACTATACAGAGATAACAAGTTTTAATTCATTTATATTCTTATTAACAAAAGGATACAAGATGAGATATTATACAGAAGTAGATAGTGTTGGGGTAAAATGTGAGTTTAGCAGTGCTGCAATGCAAAGAGATGTATTAAGTAGATTAAATACTTATATAAGGTCTATCAATGGGCTAACGGTAATAGCAAAAGAGAAGATGTTTGGTCATGGTGGTAAAAGAATAGAGTATTTTGTATATTATAAAAATATAACTATTTCAAGTATTATAACAGGTGCATATAAACCTGACAAGAGTAAAAAAGATAATATTTATTATTTAAATTTAGTTTGTGCAGGATTGAAAAGTCACGATGAGTTCATTGATGAGCTTAGATATGATTTTTTATTAACTGCATGTAGCTGGTTCAACGATAACAGAATTGGTTTCAGAATACGTGAGTTAGATCCCAATATTGATGCTATGTGTTCCTATGAAAACTTTCATGTAATGCAAATTAAAAGAGCACCTAAAGGCAAGTACGATTCAAACGATGAACAGATGTATGCCACTACACACTATATGCAAAATAAAACGAAGTATATATCTACTGGAACATCTGCACTCTTTTACGATAAGCAGTTCAAGGAAGGTCTAATTGAAGCTGTTAGTAGATTTGAATTGAAGTTATTACTTAATGCCAAGCACACTAAAGATACATACACCTTACATAAAAGAATAGTCAGTATGTTTGATCGTTATGCAGTTTTTTACTTTGAGGATATAAACGTAAAAAATGAAGTAATGTGGATTGAAAAGAATATTGAAAACGCTAATGTCCCAAATAAAGCAATGGAGTATAAAAAGTTAATGTCACAATTAAACGTGTACAGACTATATCCCAATATAGAGTACATTATGGGGTATATTCACAGATTACACACTATCAGAAACTTTAAGATGATAGTAAGGGATAAAGAGTCTGAGAATACATCTATTGATGAGACAAGTGTAGCATTTGATTTTGATGAAATATTTAATTCTTTGTAAATTATTAATAGGAGGGAAAATAATCAAGCCAGTCAAACAGACCATAGGTATATCAAAACCTCTTAGGGTTAACGATACAACAATGCGAGACACGTTTCAAGACCTTTCGTTTACTTGTTTAGCAACAATAGCCGATTGTCTTGAAAACTATACTTTTAGAGACTAAATAAGGAAAGGTTAAAAAATGAAAGTTGGTTATGCAAGAGTTTCTTCAGTTGGACAGAATTTAGATTCACAAGTTGTTGCATTAAAAGAAGCAGGATGTGAAAAAATATTTAAAGAAAAGAAAAGTGGTTCAAAGATTAAAAATCGTCCAGTTCTAAAAGAAGCATTGGACTTTGTAAGGGAAGAGGATATCTTTATTGTAACTAGGCTTGATAGGTGTAGTAGATCAGTTGCAGACTTGCATAATATTATGAATCAATTAGAGAATAAGAATGTGACATTTAAAGCTACTAATCAAGAGTTTGACACCTCAACATCAACAGGAAGACTTATGATTGGGTTATTATCAGTAGTTGCTGCATTTGAATTAGATTTAAGAGCAGAAAGACAAGCTGATGGAATTGCAGTAGCTAAAAAGAAAGGTGTTAGATTTGGGAGAGAATCTAAAATGAAAGAGGAAGATGTATTTGAGGCTTTAAAATTAAAAGATTCAGGACAGAGTAATCAAACTATTGCTGATCAGTTCGACGTTGGTAGAAGTACTTTACTTAGGTATTTTGCTGAGCATAAGAATATTAACAGAGAATGTAATTAAGGTAGATGATTAATTTCAACTACCCTTTTTTTTAAATTTTTATAAGATTCTACTTTTGATATCAGTGAACTTAATCAGTATATTATTATTTTTTTCGATATAATCAAATCAAATTTGATAAATGATATTTCAAAGGTTAGGGTAGATGAAGTTTAATGAAGACTCACGAGTAAAAATTCCTACAATTTTACATTTAATGCGTTTAGGTTATAAATACTTATCTTTAAAAGATTCAAAAATCACTTGGGATAGTTCAACAAATATCTTCACAAACATTTTTCATGAAAGTATTAAAAATATAAACCCTCAACTAAATGATATTGAAGCTAATCAAGCTTATGATGAAGTTTCACTTTGTTTGGAAAATGAAGATTTAGGAAAAGCATTTTTCGAAAAATTAGCTGATAAATCTGGTACTCGTTTAATCGACTTTGAAAACTTTGATAAGAACACTTTTAATGTTGTAACTGAACTTACTTACAAAAAAGATGATGATGAATTTCGTCCTGATATAATTCTATTAATCAATGGTATGCCTCTAGTTTTTATCGAAGTTAAGAAACCAAATAACCAAGATGGGATACTCGCAGAACACAAACGCATTCAAACACGATTTCAAAATAAGAAATTCAGAAAGTTTGTAAATTTAACCCAGTTGATGATTTTTTCACAAAATTCCGGGGACAGTATACATATTAATAAAATGTATTAATATTTAACATTTGTCTTATTTTATCTATTTTGTAGTTATTTTGTCTTCAAGGTGTGATATAGGTGTGAAAATATTTTTATTAGGCATAAAAAAAGCCCGACATAAACACTATACATAGTGACTATATCGGGCTTTCCTAATGGTACGCCTGGCAGGATCCGAACCTGCAACCGCCGGGGCCGAAACCAGGAAGTCTATTATTCTATATAATATATTTTACTTCTTATCCCCTATATAATAGTCTTTGTTTTTCCTTTTAATTCTTATTATTGTATACTAATTCTCTTAAAGGGAAGACCCAAAGGAAGACCCAATCTAATAAGGAAATTTGATGGCAATAAATAAAAGTGAATTTACTATAAAAATAGAAACAAATCTAAAATCAAATAAACAATATTCTAGGTTTTATATTAACTTTAAAAAAGACTCTATAAGGACAGAGAAAGTACTTGACTTCACAAATAAAGAATGGGATAAAAGAACTAGAGTTACAAAAGCAAAACAAACACTTATGCAGATGAAGGACAAACAATCAAACTTTGGGATTAATATTAATGATAACTCTACACTAAATCAAATAGCAGAGGTTTATTTTGTTAATCGTGAAGTTTCTAAATGGACAGAAGAACTAAAAAGTGTTTATAAAGTTCATATTGAGAAACCTTTAGGTAAACGAAAAGTAAAAGATATTCGGAGAGTACATCTAGATATTTTAGTTACCTCTATGAAAAAGAAGGGACACTCTAAGCAAACAGCAAATGGGTGTAGTAATAGAACTATAAAAAAGGCTATCATTGAAACGCTAAAGCCAATCTTTCAGTACGCGGTAGATAATAACATCTTACCTCAACTACCATCATTACCGACAATTAAATTAATGAGAAAGAAGAAACTGGTTACCAATGGAGGACAAAAACTCATAACATTATTCAATACAATTAATAGTTTATATTTAAATGATCCCTATTACCATTCCTTATTTCTGTTTTTGTTATTTGGAAGAAGATGGAATGAAGTGAGAACACTTAATTGGTCAGATATTAACTTACTAGAAAACAAATATACTATTAGAGCTGAAAATAATAAAATTGGAGAAAATCAAACTTATGATTTAGCAGTTTACATTGTAAAAGCATTACTGCAAATAGAAGATGATAGAATGGGGCTTGTTTTTAAATCTCCTATCACTAAAAAAGAATTACATCCACCAAAGGTTCAACTTTCTAAAATTAGAGATAAGTCTAATATTGAAGAATTGACTTTACATTACTTTAGACATATCTTTGTTTCTGCAATGGGGGAAATGGGTACGGCAACGACCGTGTTAAGTGCTTCTTTAGGACATACAAATTTACAGACAGTAAATGAATTTTATCTATCTGCAAATCATGAGAAGTCTTCTAAACAAGCGAATGACACTATTATTGAATTATTTCAAGGAAATACGAGTGATCATATTTAATATTTTTATTTTTCCTGTTTTATATTAGAATTATTGGAGTGAATTCTTTGGTGGACTAAGTGGATTTGTATCTACTTTGATAGTTTAATCATAAAATAAGAGCTTCAAAGATAAATGTAGTAAAAATTTTACTACATTCTGAAATAGAACTGACAAGTATTATTGCCGAACCTCTAAAGATACATTTGCTTCTTTAAAAGTTTTTATGATAGGGGATATCGTTTTAATTGTACTTTTTTGATGATAATGTTCTCTATGACTAATAGTAAATATAATTCTTTCTTTTGCTCTAGAAAAAGCAACAAAAAATCCATTATTATCAGATGTAGGGTTTTTAGCATAAGACCAGTAAACATTATCTTCAAGTCCAACAAATATGACAGTATTAAACTCTAGCCCTTTACTTTTATGCATAGTCATAATTTTTATACAATCTTTACCTTCAAATTCATCTATCGCTTTAATCCAGTCATTGTTATTTTCTGTAAGATAGTTAAGTAAATATTGAATTGAACTTTTTTTAAGATCTCTAAGGTAAGAACCTTGTGAATACTGTTTATATATTATTTTTAATGTATTTTGATTTAAAAATTTAGATATCTCTTCCACTATATCGGTAATACCTTTTTCTGAATATTCTCTTTGAGATATACTTTTTCTAAGCGATTCAATAAATTCAACAATATATTTTTCATTATCTTTAGGATTATTTGAATATGCAGTTAACATATAGTGATTAATATTTTTCCAACTTTCTACTGATCTTTGCATGAAAATCAGTCGTAAAATACTTATTATAAGTTTAATTAGTGGTTCTGACAATAAGTCTTGTAACTCATTTTCAACTCTGGATTTAATATTCAATGCTTTTAATTTTGTTTGAATATGTTGTGTGAACTTTTCAGGTTGTTGTTTTGTTAATATACAGATTTCATTTTCAGGAATTGATTTTATTGAAACTAATTCTTGTATTAATGTAGATATATCATTTGCTTCTGCACTTTCATTTATATAAGAGTATAGTTTACAACACTCATCTGTTGTATTACTTTTTTTAGAGACTGTTTTAGTAGTAGATATTCCCATTAAATTTTGAACAATAATATTCTGGATATCTACAAGATCAGGAGACGACCTATAGTTATTAATCAATGGATGTTCTTTTGCACTAAAGTCACGTTTATAAATATTAAATATATCTGTTAAAGCACCAGCCCAGGACATAATAGTCTGTTTATCATCTCCCACAGCAGTAATTTTTATATCAGAATTTAGAAAGCATGTTTTTATTAAATCATATTGAATAGAAGTTGTATCTTGAAATTCATCTAAGAAAATATAGTTGTAAGTAGATTGTAAAGAATAAAGTAATTTAGGATTAGTTCTAAAAATTAGTTCGATTAGTCTTCCCATCATGCTAAAGGAAATTCTAGCTGGAGTACTTTGTTTTAATAGATAATCCCATAAAAGACTGGACGCTTTAGTTTCTGTATTAGTTATATTAAAAGTTGAGATAGGTAAAGGTTTTGATGTCAAATGATATTGTTCAAATGAGGAGGGGCTTAAGGATTGCCTTTCTGCTTGAGATAGTCCAATATTATCTAATAATAACCCCATTTCTTTTCCATTTGATATAGAAAAATCTAATTCATAGTCACTATTGATTTTCCAATTAGTTGGTAATGCTAATTTAAATCTGTCAAACATGCTTTTTGAAAAAGAATCAAATGTCATTGAATCAAATTGTTTCGATAATGTATTTCCGCATCTTAACGCAACACGTTCTTTTAAGTTTTTCGCTGCATCTTTTTTAAAACTAATTGCAAGTATCTTTTTATATTTATTACACGAGCCAGTCTTTAGAATATATGCTACCTTTTGTGCTAATAACTCAGTTTTGCCAGCACCTGGACCAGCTGTCACAATAATATTATTGATAATATCTTTTACAACTAATTCAGCATTATGTTCAAGATTTTCTATTCCTTGAGGTTTCCAATCATCTGGATTAATATTTATCAATTATAACTCCACTTTGGATTTTATATTATCCATTATTTTCTTTAATATATTAGGACAATTGTCAGATATATCTTTTGATGAAAGTTCTGATAATCCATTGAGATGAGAAGTTGGTTTTCCTTGACCTAAAAATAAATATCTATACCAAAAATAATCATCATAACTTTGTCCTGCCTCAACTTTTATTGCTTCAATATCTTCTTTTTTCTTTTTCTTTAAAACAGATGCTATCGCAACTTGTGTGTTCTCTTTATATTTATCATCACCAGTTTCAGGAATTGATGGACCATTTTGATTACTATTTAGTTTTTTATATTGTGTAGGGAATTTCTCTAACATCATAAAGTCAATGTCTAATGGATATGAAAAATATACATCAAAAGATTCTAAGTAATCTATCCACGTTTGTTCATTCTCATCTGGGCTCCATGTATGCATTTTTGATAAATCTTCATCTGATAAAATATTCTCATCTGAAAGTTTTAATAACTTATTTTTATCTTTACCAATTTTAATTAGTTGATTTAATACATATTTAACTCTGCCATAACCACCATCCGTTCCACGATCTTTATCATAATCTAGTAAAGTAATATAGGGTACTCCTAATTGATTCAATAATTTCCAAAAATGATTTACAAATCTTCCTCCCAGAGGAACAATAGAGATAAAAGATTGATCAATTAAAATATCAAAAGACTCTGCCACTTTTGCTAAAACAAGTTCTTCGCTATCTCCTTCTCCAAATAATACTAACTTAGAAAAATAAAGTTCAGGATATGATTTAACAGCTTCTTTAACATATTTAAAAGCTTCATCAGCTTCTTCTGGTAAAATTATTGATGATACTATTGATTGTCTATTATTTAGTCTTATATGTCTAATTTCTTCAGGCTCAATACGTTTTATTATTGTAGGAGTATGACTTGTTAAAAGCACTTGCGCTCTATCTGAATCTGATATAGTACGAAATACCTTCATAATTCGACCTAAGTAGTGTGGAGAAAGATGATTTTCAGGTTCTTCTATAGCAAAAATATTAAATATTGCAGGATCTAATTTATCCTTATCTATTTTCAAATCTTCATTATTGATTAATTTATTTTCTATTTCAAAAAGTGTACCTATTAAACTAAAGTAAAATAGTGATTTCATTCCATCACTTAATCTTTCTAAGGACTCCTCTTCTCCTGTAATTGAAGGAGTAAATGTTATTTCAGATTTAGATAGAAATTTTTTAAAATCTGTATCAAAAGGAGATATATTAACAGATTTATAAATCTCTGAAGTAAATAGATTATTCCAAAATGAAGTTAACTCATTTTCTATTGCATTGATTGATACTTGAGCCTGAAATTTAGATTTAATGCTCGTAGAAAAAGCTTCAATTTCTGTTTTTAAGTCTTCACTCCAATTTATAGACATTAGCAATTTATTCATTATTGAATTAGAAGATTGTTTTAAATGTTCTAGAGGGTTTCTTGTAGCAGGAATATAATGAAGTTGTATTTTTGATCTATCATGATTATTCAATAGCTGCTTATTTGTTTCATCTACTACATCACTTGATGTTGTTATCCAATATATCTTTTGTTCAATATCTCCTCCTGGGATACTAGTGTTTATCCATTTTGATTCTAGTCTTATTCTACAATATGGTTCACCCCCATATTCATCAATAATCATTTGTTGAAATGATGTAGCTATTGCACTGGTATCTCCATCATTAGATAACTCAGGAAACGTTATTTTAACTTCAATAGATAAATCTCTTTCTTCTTTATCTTCAATTTTTTCATCTAGAGGTATGTAAAAGTCATCTGAATTAATATTTCGTAAGTTCTTTTCGATTGAGAATAAACGTGTTAATGCCTCAAGTACGGCTGTTTTACCAACTCCATTAGATCCAATAAAAGCAGTTAAATTATCTAACTTGATTTTTGTTTTATCTTTAAAACTTTTGAAGCCTTCTATTTTTATAGAATCTATTTTCATTTCTTTCCTTATATTTATTTAAATTTTTGAATAATTTTTGGAAAACATAAATTATCAATCTTTATTAATATAGCCATCATATACACCTAGATTCTTAAGTTCTGTCTCTTTTATTTCAAAGGCTTCATGCTATCTTAAGTTCTTATTCATTATTTCACACTCACTTGCCCATTCATAAGCATTGGAAGGAGCCAATCTCTAATTTCAACTAATTTTTTATTCTCTTTTTCTAATAACTCTTGTTTTTCTAATATTGCTGACGTTCTAACATTAAATTTACGTATTACCTCTTTTTCTGCTATACAGATTTTTATATCTTTTAGAACACTCGAAGAAATCTCTTTAAATGTTGAACCTGAAGCATTATTTATAATAGTTTGTAAGTTTTGTTTAATAGTGTAATATGTAAAAGTTGTAGAATAATCTTTATATGGGAGAAAAGATTTAAAACCCTGATTCGTTGTTAAATCATTACTAGCAATCGCCATATACCCTACTGGTGCTCTAGAGCTTAATAAAACTGTGCCCTTTGGTAGAGTTTTTAAAGAAGATTCTTTTTGCCCTTTAGGTGTAAGATCTATTTTCCCCTTTAAAATAAATTTCTTTCCTCTATTTAAAGATAAGTCTTTGGGAGTAATCCAACTAATTCCATTTTTTGTAAAATTTGATGCATCTTCTCTAAATGGAGTACTACCACTAATTATTTCGGCAATATCATTAAATGTTCCTAAATTCCAACTTTTCGGAATTTCTCTTTTTAATTTATTATTATAGATCATTTCCCCACCCGAAGATTTATATGGGTTCTCGTTAGTATCAGGAAAATCTAATTGTACAAACCAATAATTATAAAGTAGAGTTATTGAATCTTCTAACTTATTATTAATTTTCTCATTAAGTATAATTTTATTGTCAAGACAAGATAGAATTTTAATTAGTTTTTGTTGGCTAGTAAGATCAATTGGTAATATGATTGGATACTTATTTAACGAAGTTAGATCAACTCCAGTTTGACCTCCTGTTCTAGCAGATAATTTATCAATATATTTAAATACACTTTCTTGTTTTAAAAAATAGTAAAGATATTCTCTATAAATATTATTTTTAGGTTCTGCTTTTAATAATGCAACATTATATGATCCAGATAAACCTCTACAAATTTGAAATATTGGTGGTCCATAACGGCCTATCATAATATCTTGTTCATTACAAAACTTTTTTGCTAAGTTTAAAGGTATATAAGTTTTAAAAGCATCTGATTTATAATCTCTTGTTTGTATTAATCGAATATATCCTTTTTGATATTCATAAATAAAAGCTAATTTTGGAGGCTGACTTCCACCAATAAAATTACAAACATCTTCAATCTGTAATTTAATTACCTTCATATGTTAATCCTACTAAATATTTATTTATTTCTAATTCAATTTCTTTTGATTCATCGAACATAGACTTTAAATCTTCATTAAAACATTTCATTTTCGAGTCAAATTCATCTTTTGAGATATCTGTATGTTCTATTTTAACATTAAAATATTGACCTGCACTAAATGAATAGTTTTTCTCTTTTACTTCATTGTAACCTACAACCACAGAAAAATTATCAATTTCTTCTTTTTTATTAAAAGTGTCAACAATCTTTTGTTCTTCAGCAGGTTGTAAAACTGTCTTCTGGTTCTTCCCTTCTTTAATTACTTTTCCTAAACTAGATGCATCAATTAATACAATTTTTTCATTATTCATTTTATCTATAAATAAAATTGAAACATTTGTACCAGTTGTTGCAAAAATATTACTAGGCATCGATACAACACCTGCTAACATTTTATTTTCAATTAACGTTTTTCTAATAGTTTTTTCAATTTTTGATTGTTTTGTTAAGAATCCAGTAGGAATTACTATGGCCCCTTTCCCTTTAGCTTTTAAGGAAAATATAATGTGTTGTAAGAACAAGGTATAAATGGCCATACCTTCTTTTTTTGTTTTAGGAATATTGGGTAGGCCGGCAAAAAATCTATCAGTATTATCTTTTGTATCTAAATCATCTTTAAAGTCCGAGAAATCCATATTGAAAGGTGGATTTGAAACAATATAATCAAATTTTTTAAGTTTTGTTCCTTCTTTATGAAATGGATGCAACATTGTGTTACCTTGAATAATATTTGAAATGGAATGAACAAGGTTATTTAAGATAAGATTCAATCTCAAAAGGGATGATGATTTTTGAGAAATATCTTGTGAATAAATAGAACACTTGTCTTCACCAATTGCATGAGCAATATTCATAAGTAATGTTCCTGAACCTGCGGAGGGATCATAACAAGATACATTTTTAACTCCATCATCTACCATAATTGCAGCCATGATTTTAGCTACTGCGTGAGGGGTGTAGTACTCAGCATATTTTCCACCACTATCTTTATTATAATCTTTAATTAAGTACTCAAATATTGTTGCAAAGAAATCATACTTTTGAGTAAAAATTTGTTCAAAACTAAAATTAGCTACTTTATTAATTACTGCTCTACAGAAATCATCTCTTTTTGAGGTATCAGTAATAAATTCACTTACTCTATCAAATAGTGTTACTTTTGCTCCACCCTCAGTTTTTACGGCAAATATATCATTATTTATTATTGCTATATCTCTTAATGTATCATCAAATAGTTTGGCAAAATCACCTTCATTTTGTCTCTCGAATAAATATGATATTAAATGCTCAGGTTTTAATATAGCTGTATCAGCACCTAATGAAAAACCTAGCATTTCTCTATTTTCATCAGACATATCACTAAACGTTTTTTCCCATTTATCGGATTTTGCAATGTTTACATCAACTTGTTTTAGTTCATATGCGAATTTATCATTTAAAAATTTATACAAAAATATTTGTGTAATAATTTTAAATTCATTTCCATCATTCCCTAACCCATAATTTGCACATGTCCCTTTTAGACCATCTATAAGTTGTTTTGTCTTTGTTTCGAACTCTATTACCAAGCTGTTTCTCCATTAAATTCATCTATATATTCATTAACTACTAAACTATTTATATATCTAGTAGCATCTGGTGTTAATTTTATTTTTTGTTCTTTGTAAAATCTATTTACAATATTTGTAATCATTAATTTTTCAAAATACTCTTCATTTTTTAACATTTCAGTATTAGATAACACTTTCTCATCTGCATCAGTTTTTACACTCTGTAATGCTTCAAATATTTGTATTTCTCTTTTTGAAATATCGCCTCTTTCAATAAGTCTTTTATGTATTCTTGCATATTTAGGATCACATTGATATTTTCTTTTTAACTGTTCATTTTGACGATTAAGTTCTTTTATCTTTTCATGTATTTTCTTTAAACTATCAATATTCTCAAGCATCTCTTCTTGTGAAACTTCATTAAGATTTTTCTTTTTAAATAGTCTTTCTAATTCTTCTTTTAAAGATATAAACTCTGGGTCTTTTTTATCATAATTACTTGCTAATGCTTCCCTTGTTTTTCTTAATGTATTTTTTAATTTATCTGCAATAATAAGTTCTGCTTCACCTCTTTTATCAAAAGTAAAAATGATATCTTCTAACGCAGTATTTAGTAAAGTCTTAGTGTCAAGGGTACCTTCATCAAGTTTATTCTTCAAATTGATTATAGCTAACCTATTGCTTGCTTCTCGATAGAGGATAGTCAACTTCTTAAAATCAAGTTTTTCTAATAGTTCATAATGCCCAAATAATCTAATTAGGTTATAAAGACTTTTTGCATTATCTAGAGCTCTAATTACCTCCTGCATTTTTTTTGGGTCATCAATTTGATCTATTTGTTGCCTAAAAATTTCTGCATTACCAGTCTCAAACCTAAATAATACATTTTTTATTTCTAAAATTTCTTCTTCAATCTCATCTTTTGATTTAAACAGATTAGAGTAATGTTCCATTTCATTGCCAAGTTCACTTTGGAGTTCATCAAAATAGGCTTTATTAGTTGCATCAAATTCACTTCTTATATCTGCAAAATCTACTACATATCCATACCTAAAATTTTTGTATATTCTGTTAACACGAGTTAGTGCTTGAAGTAAGTTATGCTTTTTAATTACTCTCCCTAAATAAAGTTTTTTAAGTCTTTTCGCATCAAAACCTGTTAGTAACATGTTATATACAAAAAGGAAATCTATTCTCCCTTCCTTAAATGCTTCTACCATATCTTTTCTCTCTTCTTTAGATCCTATATCATGAAGAATTAATTCAGCTGTTTTAACTGTTTTTTTATCAGTACTTTCCCTATTAGCATATTTTTCTGTGAAGATTTCATACATTTTTCTTGCTTGTTCTGAACTATCACAAATCACCATACCTCCTATAGAATTATCTCCAAACATAATTCTACTTTTTTCAAAGTCCGTAACTATATATTCAAGCATAGGATCTACAAAACTTTCATGAGCGTATATTTCTTTTTTATCAAGATCTCCTTGAAGAACTTCAATATCATCTAAAGCTTTTTCAAGAACCATTTTATAATTTGTTTCTATATCTTCACGAATTAGTCTTAAAGTATACCCATCAGAAATTGATGCATTATAATAATACTTATGAATATACCCACCAAATAAAGCTTTAGAGTTATAATCATCTCCTAAAAGGGGTGTTCCTGTAAGACCTATTTTAATAGCATTTGGATCTGATTCATTCATGTTTGCAAGAAAACTTCCTTTTGGATTATAGCTTCTATGAACTTCATCTAAAAAATATACTCTTTGTATTTCTATACTGTAATCTTGTGTTGAAACTACATCTGGATCATCTTTGAATTTATGAATATTAACAACTGTAATTTCACTTTTACCACTATCATTATGAATAGCTGTAGTATCTTTAATATCTCTTGCAAAATCGTCTCTTGAACTGATTAAATGTACTATTAATCCTCTACTTGTAAATTCTCTATGAGCTTGTTGTAGTAAATCTAATCTGTCAACAATAAAGTAGAATTTAGGAATTACCTTTTTCTTCTGAAAATAGTCGGTTAAATATTTTACATTATAGTAAGCAAGGGCAGTCTTTCCACTCCCTTGAGTATGCCAAATTATGCCTTTTTTTACTTCATCATCTAGTTTCCTCTCAATTGCTTTAGTTGCAAATATTTGGGGGTATCTCATAATGTGTTTTTCAAGAGTTTTTTCTTTTACATATGTAATAGCATATTTAAGAAGAAAAGCTAATCTTTCAATACTGAATAAAGATGTAGATAGTCTATTTGTCGGTGTATTAGGATCTTTATTGGTTAAGAATTCTGGACTATGTTTTATTACTGGTAAATTATTATCTTTTAGAATAAAATTTTCTATTTCGTCATCAATTGGATTAAGAAGCTTAGCTAAATCAAATGTTTCTTCTTCTCTAAAATAGTTAAATATTGGCTTATAATAAGAAGTAGTGGCATAGAAAGCACCTTCAATTGGTTCTGGTGACTCATCATCATATTCCATATTATTAGAGAAAACCATAAGTTGAGTTATGTTTACAAACTTTTTAAAAGCCTTATTTTGGAATCTTGTCTCAATTCTGTTTCTTTCGGCTAATACACCTTCTTTATTATTAGGTTTTTTAACTTCTATAAATGATAAAGGCATACCATTTATAAGTAATATTATATCTGGTCTAAATTCATCATCACCATTTTTATATGTAAGTTCAGTAGCTACATTAAAAGTATTATTTTCAAAGTTTTCAAAATCAATTAGTTTAATTCCTGATTTTTTAACTAGCCTATCGTAAAAAGCTTGACCTAAATCTTCATTATCTAATAATAAAGATATATCTTTAAAAAGCCTATCTATATCATCCTTATTTAGTTTTAAAGCAGTATTGATTTTTTGGATACTTTTAAAAAAAATATCGTTAAATATATTAGTTTCTTCATCCCAAGATGCTGTTTTGAGAGATATATAGTTATATCCTAAACGTGTTAAGTGTAATATAGATGGTATTTTTACTCTTGAATCTTCATTAAACTTCATTTTAAACCTTTAGAAAATTATTATATTTTTTATCTCACTATTAAAGTTTAATTAGACATGCCTCTCTTGGCATTAAAGTCTCCTAAACTATTAAATATAAATATTAATTATTTTATCTAAATAGTAATTAATACTATTTAACTTATATAATAATCATAATTAAATAACAAAAATTTCTACCTCTAAAAACTACCTAACTATCTACAATAAAAGTGAATTCTAAAAGATTATAAACATATATTATAAGTTTGGAACTTAAGACAAGGAGAAAATTTAATGTTACGAAAATTTAAAGATGAATGTTTTTCTGGTAAGACAAAAATTATCGTAGATGATTTGGTTTATGAGAGAAAAGGACAGATTGGACAAAAAGGAGGTGTGCTATGCAAAACAATAAAGGTTTAGCTTATGAGGAAAACATAGTAGAACCTCAAAAAAAGTCAAGAGAAGATGAAGTTAAGGATATGTCAAAAGTGTTTTGGGAAACTATCGTGTTAAGGACTCATCAAAAACCTTTAAATAATTTAAACTACAAGTCATTCCCCTACGGAGCCTAATATGAGTTGGGGAACAATCTTAACTATTGCAATAGCCGTAGGAATGGCTATTAAAGATAATTTACCACCAGATGAAAAATAGATTTAGTCATTAGACTTTTAATACTAAATAGTCAAAAAGGAAAATAAAATGTCATCAAACCCATTAACAAATGTACAATTAAAACAACAAGCCCCAGCGTTATTTACACAACAAGCGCACAGTGATGTATCAGACAAATATCACTTCATTCCTACTATTGATGTAGTTGAAGAAATAAGAGCAAACAATTGGTATCCTGTACACGTTTCACAATCAAATGTAAGGGATCAAGATAAAGAAGGATGTCAGCAACATCTAGTAAAATTTAGACACTTAGACGATTTACTAAACCCACAAGAAAATGCAGTGGAAATATTATTATTTAATAGTCACGATAGAAGTAAAAGCTTTTCTATTAGTGCAGGGATTTATAGATTTGTTTGCTCAAACGGCCTTGTAGTAGCCGATAGTATTTTTGAAACGTATAAAATTAAACACTTAGGAGAAAGAGATAATGATGTAGCCAATGCTGTTTTGAATATTATTTTAATAAAAGAAAAACTAATGAATAAAATTAAAACGCTTGAAAATATAAAACTATCACAGTTAGAAAAAGAATCCTTCGCAAAAACAACAATACCACTAAGATTTGAAAAACATCTAGAAATAAATCCCCTTGACCTACTTATTCCAAAGAGAGAGGAAGATCAAAAAAATGATCTATACACTGTACTAAATGTCATTCAAGAAAACCTCTTAAAAGGCAATATTCAAGGCTTTAATAAAGAAACAAAAAGAAAATTTACAAGTAAAGAGATTACCTCAATCAGTAAAGATGTTGAAGTAAATAAGGGTATTTGGAATATTGCAGAAAGAATAGCTTCCATTAAAGAACCAGAGTACTTAATAGCAGCATAAGGAGTGAGCAATGAAACTAATAAACTACCAATTACAAACCCAAATTGAGTGATTAAAAGATATTAAGTCAAGCAAGTTCTTTAAAGAATACCTACAAACCATCTTAGAAGATACCGTAAAACCTTACCATCAAAGATGTGATTACATAGGTCTTTCTCTTTATGAAATAAAATCAAAGATAGACTTTCTTTCAAAAGATATTACTGAGCTTCAAAACCTAAAGAAGAAACTAGCAACTTCACTAGATATTGCAAAAGAGCTTACAGCAGAAATATTCCTCGAAAACGGGATTGATCGTATTGATGGCAATATCATTAGCTCACTTACTCTAACTAAAGCATCTTCAAAAACGAATCATGTAATAACAATTATTGACGAAAACGCGCTTATGGAATTAGGTCACGTGACATTCTCTGTTGATACTCAATCAGTAGAAGATGCAATTAAAACAAAAGATGGCCTTGAAAAGCTAAAAGATTTTATAGAGATAGATAGTACTACCGTTATTACACCAGTAAAAGTAAAAGTCAATACCAAAAAATCATCTACAACTACACGTAAAACAGATGAAATTTTAAGTATTGAAGAATCACAAGCAGCATAAAGGAGACAATGTTATGTTTAACGAGAATCAAATAACTCTTTTAAACAATGAGTTAGATGCTAATAGAATTAAAACAAGAGAAAAAGGCAACATAAGTCTGTCTTATCTTGAAGGATTTGATGTAATAGAAACAGCCAATAAGATATTTGGATTTGGTAACTGGGACTATAAAATTTCTAAGCTTGAACAAGTGTCTCAAGAGACTAACCAAAATCAGAACATAGTTGTATGTTACAAAGCCATTATTAAAATAATAGTATATGACAAAGAACACTCTAGACAGGTTAGTAGAGAGGATGTAGGCTTTGGTAAGGGAATCTCAAAAGCACTTGCTGAGGCGCATGAGGGAGCGGCTAAAGAGGCAGTAACAGATGGACTGAAAAGAAGTCTAAAGAGTTTTGGTAATCAATTAGGATTAAGCTTATATAACAAAAGTAAGAATCATCAAAAGCCAGCCCAAAATCAAATTACGAAACAACCACATACTCCAAATCAAAACTTTCAACAGTCACTACACCAAAACTATACACCTAGTGATAATAACAATCTACAGAATTATGATTCTTTATATAACTTAGGGTTACAAGTAGTAGAAAAAGACAATAACCTAATCGTTGTTGGTGAGAATATCTTTTCTAAAAAAGATGCTATTAAAGCAGAAGGATTCCATTGGGATGGTATTAATAGGTGTTGGTTTAAAACAATAGAACAAAGGGCAGCATAATGAATAAATTAATTAATGAAGTACAATCAAAAAATATACCAGCTTTACATGATACTGCTGATGTAACTGATCCCCTATGTCAAATAAAACTTTTTACTCCTTCTTCAAATTGGACATGGTATGTTATTGAACTTTGCAAAGAAGATAAGACAACTTGCTATGGCTACGTGCAAGGCTTTGAAAATGAATTGGGTTACTTTTCATTAGAAGAGTTAGAATCTGTTAGAGGACCCTTGGGGCTTGCAGTAGAAAGAGACTTATCCTTCATACCAACCTTACTTTCAAACATAAGAGGTAACGATAATGAAAAACAATGATATGGGTAAAAAGAAAGTAAAAGAATTATCAAAGATACTAGAAATCAAACAGTCAGTTACGTTTGGTCATAACAATCTATTTTATGAACTATTTGATAGTAGTGAAGGTGGTTATATAGTCAATGTTTATTCTAGTGATAAAAAAGATGAAGATGAATGCTATTTAGATAAGTATCTTGTAGATGGTGGTCTATGTACTGGAAGTAGTAAAGATGCAATAGAGTTTATGTTATAACTCTGTTGTCGTCTTCATGCTTACATTAAATCCCAAATAGATTTTATTTTTTATTTAATCTATTATATGAGGATTCTCTTAAAAGAGGGAAACCTTCAAGGAAGGGAGTTTGATTCTAATATTAATTATATAATACAATCAAATACTATAATTAAAATATAAACCTAAAGGAAGAACTCATGCTGCAACTTACACTAGGTGACCTCATGATGTCTCTAATAACTTTTCAATTTTAAAACAAGAAACAGATCAACCTGTTCGTATATATCCTCCTCATAGGATATAATGCTAGCTTAGATAACTTTCTATTCCAATTTATCATTGCTTAGTTCTATGCCTATCTCTGAGATATTATGAGATCTAAATGCAGTGATGGTATTGATAGTTTTTATCATATCTTTCATATCCATTGATCGACATATTTGGATTACTTTCTTAGTCTTTCCTTTCCCCCATATATAGGGGCTAACGCCCCTATCCCCCTATCCTATGGATAAGGTTGTTACACTACGTTTCACTTTTCATTGGGTTGTTCTAGCCTCTTCCCAGAATGCTGTCTGGGTCATCGCTTAGCCTATTATTCATAGGAGTATTCACTTTACATCGGGAGTTCAACAAAATTTTATTATCGTCAATATAATAGTACTAAAAAGTTTATATATATATTTTAATTTCTTTGTTTGATTAGTTCACAAATATCTATCTCCAGTATTTCGGAAACCTTATGTAACTGTTCAAGATTAAAATGCTTCCCTTTATAACATATCTCTCCACTAGACACCACAGACACAGACTTGTATCCCATTGCTAAGGATAAGTTTAATTGTGACATATTTTTTTCTTTTCTGTATTTAGCAACATTTTTACCAACGTGATGATAAAGTTCTTCTAATGTCATTTTTTTCATTCTATACAACCTACTATCAGTGATAATTTTATTGTAAGTTTATCTTCTGTAGAATATTCATTCAATCACTATTAGTACAATGTCTAATGGTAGATTATATTAACAATAGGAGTAATGATGTCTGTGTTATTAAATTGTCCTTCAGATGATGAACTATGTAAATATATAGGTAGTTGTGAGAATTTTCATATTGAAGGCAGAAAACAAAAGGAAAGTGTTTCTCAAGTAGAGAATCTGCTTGAAAGTAAAGGGTATACAGTAAGGGTTAAAACAAAAGGAAGAGAAGCTTCAATGCTTTTAGTCCCATTATGGGCGATAAACGTAACCCTACAAGCTGCGCATACCATAGCAACTTATGACCCGGATTGGGTTATTTATAAGAATTTGTTTGGTTCAAAAATTGAAGTTAAATACTTTAAAAAGGAATCATAATGTTTTTAAATAAATTAGATAAACAAGCAAAAGAAGTTTTTTTAAATTTAGCACATCATGTAGCTAGATCAGATGATTCATTTTCTGATATACAAAGAATAATTATTGATGGATATTTAAAAGAAATGAATATTGAAGATGTTGATTTTAAAGAAGATAAGTTTTCATTAGTAGATTGTATTTCAACTGTTACAGATAAAGAGTTTCAAAAGGTTATTTTGATTGAGCTATTGGCAATAGTATATACAGATAATATTATGCATGAGGCAGAAAAAGAGATTATTGATACCCTAGTCGACACTTGGGCTATAAATTCAAGCCTTGTTGTTGTTTATGGGGAATGGTCAAGAAGCTTATTATCACTTTACATTCAAGGTGAAGCATTACTTGAATTAAACTAATAAAAGTGGGAGAGTTTTAGTTATTGGAAGGAGAAGAAGAGTATTAAAATTTCAGCTATCTATTTACCTCTAAAATCTATAGTTCATTGATATTTTTAGAGGAATATAAATAAAATGCAGAAAATCCAGGTCAAGTCCTAAGTAACGCATTTTAGTTCTTAAATTATATAGATATTTATTAGCACCTACGTAGCAATTATAACTTGGACTTTACAGCTAAAGCTATCTTTAAATTGCTACCTAATTTCTGCCTAATTTTTAAAGAATTAGGTTTACTTCTCTCTAACTATAACCGGTAATATACTCTACCATTGTTATTGAAAGTTTTAATATTGCAAAAAGGCTCAGTTGTGTTACTTATGTCTTTCAAATCTTCAATAAGCGCTCTATTACTTTTATATATACCTGTGCCAAATAAAGAGGTAAAGTACTCAATCAAATTTTTTCTATCAACTCTATCTTTTTCAAAATCTTCTATAAGTTTTTGATGTAATTTTTCATTTTTTGTTTTTAATACCTCAAATAGAACTTTGTCTTTATTTCCAATAGATTTATAGAATACATCTAGTTGAGTAGCATTACCATCTATAATTTCACTTTTACTATCATCATAATGGATCAAATTACATGTTTCATTTAATCTATCCATATCAATATATTTTAGAATACAAACAAAGTTATCAAGATCATTTTCGATTAAATTAGATATGGAAAAAGAACCTGATGTTAAGTTGTACTTTTTGCAAAAGTCATCTAAACTTGATTCAACATCTACGAATAAGCTAGAGACATCAGCACCTATAACGGGGATATAATAAGTTGTTGAAGTGATAAGTATATTTGCAGAAGTTGTTACAATTTTATTTCCTATTTTAAGATCCTCTTTATGTAGTAATCTATTTGTAAACTCTTTAGTTGAACCATCTAAAACTCTTGGTGTTGTTACATTATGGAAATTATAAACTGCCTTTTTATCCAAATTACTAGATAGCGATTTTTTGTTAAAACTGTCATTAGTGAACTTTTCACAGTGATATGGATTTAAAAGAGGATTAATAATCTCTTCATAAAAAAGCTTCATAACTACATCATTAACAGAGTGAAGAACCAAGGTAAATGGTAACTTCTTTACAAAGTTAAAAGTATTAGATAACCATACAAAAATCTTCATTGCTTCTTCAAGATTGTTTTTTGCCATAAAAAATATGAATAAAAATATAAAAGAGTCATTTAAGTTATACCTAAAAAGAGGATTTAACATATACTTTGTTGCTATAAAACTATTTTTATAAATCAAACCTTCCTTAATAAAAAAGGCCTGGTTTATATGCGGTCGAAACAACTCTTTATGAACTATTGGTAATTCATTTATAGATATAAAATAAGTTTTCTTATTATACTCTAGTTGATATACAGAAAGATCAATAATCTCTTTATGTAACTCTTCTTGGCCATTTGAAGACCCTTGGGGGGTTTGTTCATAAAATAACTTAGATTGGGTCTGATAACGATCAAAATCAGTTACATCTGATTCACCTAACTTTAATTGTTGAGAATAGCTATTATATTCGTTATATTTTTCATAATCTAAAATAGCTTTATTTACTCCTATAGTTGCAATAGTTACTTTTTTCAAAGACTCTTTTACATTGTTGACTACTTCAACATTATATTGAAAGTGACTACTAAGAACATTCCCAAGTTTAGTTGCACTTGTAGTGGAATATTCCTTATCTAATATATTAAAGCAGTAACAAACATTTCCATTTAGATCTTGCCAAAGATAGATAAACTCATTGTTTATTTCCAATCGTCTAATATGACTAATAGTAAAACGTCTATACATACTAGTATTGCTGATAGAATTCTCTATTTTTGATATAAAGTTATCATATGCATCATTTCTAATTAATTTATCTCTCATATGTTTAGAATTTAAGTCAACATTTTTTTCTATAGAGTTTCTTCTACTTTTTATTCTAAATTCTTGATAATATTCTTTTTTCATAATTGCTCCTTTCGAATAATTTGTTCTACTTATTTTTACTATTATTTCTAATAACATGAGGTATTCCACTCAAGGGGTTTACAATCCCTGTTTCCTTCGTGAATCTAACAAACTCATCACACTGAGCTGAATTAAAACATTGTTCTAGATACCATTTCAATCCGTATGCTTTAATTCTAACTTCTTCTGCCCATTCATCAGGGTCAATTCCACCACTGTAATTTTCTCCTATTTCTACAGCACATTTTTCAAGTTCTGCTACTAAAGTTGCTTTTTTAACTGCTATTATGTATGCTATTTTTTCAATTCTATCCCATGACTTATACATATTTTCAATACCTAATATATCTTTTACTAGCTCTGCTTCTTTTATTTTACGTATTAGATCTGTAAAATCTAATACGTCTTTACTTGTTTTCATTTTTCTCATTAACTTTATTGCATTTATCATTACTTATCCTTGTATCTTATGTTCTTCAAGCCATTTATCAATGGCAACTCTGTCGTATCTAATGTATTTACCAACTTTACTAAATGGTATTTTTGAACCATTATTAAACATTCTCATTTTTGCTTGAGATGATTTACTAAATTGGTATTCAGTTTCTAAATCACTTGGGGTTAGCCAACGTTTTGAAAATTTTGCATATAGTTCAGCAAAATCTACTTCTTCTAAATTTATCGACATGTTTTGTCCTTCTTTAAATCTAGAAATCGATTTCTCTTAGTATAGGAAAGTTATATTTGGATCCTTTTCTTTCCTATTAATAAAATTATTACATTTTAATTAAGTTTAGTTGATACCTTAATTTTTGATTAAAGTACAAGCTTTATTTTTTCTTAATTTTGTTATAGATAGAGGTGGGGATGAAGATTTATTTCAGGATAAACATAAGAATACGTAGTTAAATTTACGGGGTTATGTTTTAGACTCCGTCCCAATAATAAGCTCTTTATATTTGGAGTGAGTGATATATTTACGCATAAATTGTAAATATTTTTTACATGTATATGCAGTGATATCATGTTCAGATAATAAACCAATTAATACCTCTTTCGTATGAAAAGTTTTATATGAAGACTTATATTTATTTTTTATTTTTTTTATGTCTCTTTCTTTTTGATTAGTTAGCTTTTTCTTTTTTATCTTTAAATCTTTTCTAAATTCTACTTTTGATTCTTCTTTATTTTTTATAGAGGTTGACAAGTTCTCGATATCATCTGTTGTTTTCTTTTCTTGTGTCCTAATTTCATTTACAAAATTATTGTTAATTCTCTCTAATTCTTTATCTTTTATTATCTTTAATTGGTTTTTTTTAATTTGAAATGCCACATCTATTGCTGTATATAAATCATAAACAAAAAATGCTCTAGACATAGACTTTTTTGTGAATTTAAAAGATATATTCTTTTTCCAATCATTTATTAAATAATTTTTATCAAACAAAAAACCTATAGATGTTTGTACAGATCCACTATCAAATTCATTTTTCAGTTTACTAATTAAATCTAATATTACTTTTTTTGATAAGTTTAAATTTATTGTAACATCAACATTTGCAGATTCTTTAAATCTTAATAATGGTCTTGTATAATTAAATGATATTTTGCCTCTTATATTATTTGGTATTGATATTTCAATATGTGTTAAAAACTCATTTTCCAGGGCATGTAAGGAGATATCATTGTCTATTTTACTTATTTTATGTTTGTTATTGGGGTTTTGGTAATCAAATTTTGCAGGAATATAAAAATCTAATGGATTTGAAAGTATGTCTTTATAGGTAGCATTAGTATCTGTTTTATATTCAATTTCTGTAATCATACCAATCATATTTTCTGTATATTTTACTCTTCTAAATATTTGCTTTTTCTCTAAATAAAAATGAATTAACTTCTTCATTCCATCATGAATATCACAAATTCTTAAATCATAGTTTGATTCTGAAAAGTTTTTTTCTACTATATTAAAACCAGCTCGTCTTGGATTATTTCTTGTCTTAAAACTACGTACTTCATATAAATCAACACCTAGTTGATCTAAAGACCTAGTTTTTTCTTCAATAGTTATTTTGCGATTCTTATCTATTTTTTTATATTCAATAGTTCGTATTAGCATCTCGTATGAAATACTATTTATGTAATCATAATCAGGAAATCTTTCGATTTGATTATAAGTATTATCATATATTTTTGGTAATGAACTAGTATCCACATAAAGCTGAATATTATCATGACCTTCTATATTTACGAAAGGAACTGGTCTTACCTTCGCTAATCTATGTGACCTATGTTTATACTCATTAGATTTATGGTATTTATCATCAAATTCTTCATAGTTCATACTGTAATATCCCCATTTTAATAAATTGATTGTAGTATAAAGTTAATTT
>Ga0105356_10000960_pt1 | contig 28247 bp, 27 predicted proteins | sample GOMGulsemesocosm_3_FD_83502 | JGI IMG/M metagenome (GOLD analysis project Ga0105356, IMG submission 83502) | Methane-oxidizing microbial communities from mesocosms in the Gulf of Mexico - GOM9D Gulf of Mexico | ecosystem: Environmental > Aquatic > Marine > Cold seeps | place: Gulf of Mexico... | reverse complement strand
GCCCTGCATTATGTGCGTAACAAATTGACCTTTGACAAATTACTGCAGGGTACGCCAACCACTGCCAGTAACCGCAGTATGGTAAGAGGTTAAGATGGCGATTAATGAAACAGTATTAATTAATGCAGCGGTGCAGATGCAGATATTTGATAATGACCAAGTGTCTGAGTTTCGTCAGCAAGCCCGACGAGAGCGTGTTAATTTATTAGATGTATTAAAACGGGAGTTGCGTGTACCACTGACCGCATTTTATCAGTCACTGGCTGCATTACGTAATATGCCATTTTTAACACTCGCTGAACTGAATGTGGCGGTAGATAAGTTTGAGAAATTACCTGCAAATTTATTGAGTCGTCGTTTGTTACTACCCGTGTATAAAAACGACAAGCTATATTTAGCCATTGCAGATCCCGATGATCAAGTTTCAGTTGATAGTGTAAAACGTATTTTAGGTGATTCAGTTGAAGTTGCATTGGCTGAGCCAATTGCACTGCAGTCAGCTTTGCATATCGCCATGGGAGAAAAAGCTGCTCAAGCAGAAGAGGGCGAACCCGTTGCACTGTTTGATAATGTAATGCAGGAAGCCTATATCCGACGTGCTTCCGATATCCATTTTGAACCTATTAAAAGTGGCCTGAAAGTACGTATGCGTGTTGATGGACACCTACAGGATTACCCGCGATTTTTTAGTCGTCGTGAAGCTGAAGGGTTATTAAACCGTATCAAAGTACTCGCTAGCCTGGATATATCAGAGAGCAGAATGCCACAGGATGGTGGTTTTAGTTATGCAATAGCCGCCTGGGATAAGCCTGCGACTGAGATGCGTTTAGCGACTATTCCTTCACGCTTTGGCGAGCGTGCCACGATGCGTGTTTTAGGGCAATCCGATGGTGCATTGAGCCTTAATGACTTAGGTATGCCTGCGGAATTATTACGCTCTTTTCGTGCTGGTTTAAAACGTGCCCATGGCATTATTTTAGTCACCGGGCCAACGGGTAGTGGTAAATCAACCACCCTGTATGGCGCGTTAAGAGAGATAGATAAACAGGAACATAATGTACTCACAGTAGAAGACCCGATTGAGCAGGTGATCGAAGGTGTTTCACAGATACAAACCAGCAACAAGGTAACCTTTGCCTCTGCACTGCGTTCGTTCCTGCGTCATGATCCCGATATTGTTTTAGTAGGTGAGGTACGTGATTTAGAAACGGCCGATACTGCATTAAAAGCGGCCATGACCGGTCACCTTGTTTTATCCACATTACATACCAATGATGCTGCCAGTGCACCAACGCGTTTAGCGGATCTAGGCTGTGAAAATTTCCTCATAGCATCAACATTAGTGGGTGTCTTAGCACAACGTTTAGTCCGTCGTTTATGCCCGCATTGTAAAGAATCAGAGCCTGCAACCCCAAAACAGCAAAAGCGTTTAGATATTACTGAACCAACACCCTTGTATATCGCCAAAGGTTGCCCAGCTTGTTTAGGTAAAGGGTATAGCGGACGTGTAGGCATTTATGAAGCGATGTGGGTGGATGAACCCTTAGAGCTTGCTATCGCTAAGGGGGAGAGTGCATTGAGCTTAACCAAACAAGCAAATTACCTGCAAAGCTTATGGCAGGATGCGCGTCAAAAAGTATTAGCGGGAACAACCAGCTTGGATGAGGTGATGATGCTTGCACCTCGTGAAGAGGGGGTCATGTGATCACCTTTCAATATGTTGTTATGGATGACAAAGGCAAAGAACAAAAGGGCACGCTAGATGCAGAGAGCAGTAAAGAGGCGAGTGCCATTCTACGTGCACGTTCTCTGTTTGTACTCTCTATCAGTGAGGGGAGTAGTGGCTCAGGTTTTGATTTCTCAATTTTAAAAAAACTCAATCCAAGGCTTTACCTACGTGTGGGTAAGTGGCATCTGGTGATGATGTTTCGTCAGTGGTCATTAATGCTAAAAGCCGGGCATACACTGCTGGAATCATTAGAGTCTGTTTCTAAATTGATAACACATCCTCGTTTACAGCTGATTTTGAAAGAGCTGGTGGTTGATATTCAATCGGGCAGTAGTTTTTCTAATGCACTTAAAAAACACAAAGCTGTCTTTTCTACATTTGTAGTGAATCTTGTTGCTAGTGGTGAAGCAAGTGGGGAATTGGACAAAATAATGCAACGTATTGCCGATGATATGGAGCGAAAAATGGAGGTGCAACGCGAGGTGATCACCAGCATGATCTACCCAATGATCATCCTTATTACCTCGTTGGGTGTTATTGCCTTCTTAATGTTAGGCGTTATTCCTAAAATGGCAGACATGCTCGAAGGTAAAGGGGTCGCAGTGCCTGAAAATACCATGCGTATGATTGAGCTTTCTGAGTTTTTTCAAGAAAATATAAAGATGATTGGTATTGTTGCCAGTATTTCTATCTTCTCTGTTTTAGCCAGTTATACAACAGAGCGAGGCAAGGTGATTATCGACCGGTTGCTACTCTACGTGCCTATTATTGGTCCTACTATTCTTTATTCCACTATGGCGCAACTCGGCTGGACCCTTTCAATGTTAGTGCGCAGTGGCTTAACGGTACTTGATGCGCTTAATATCACAGCACAAGTGGTTGAAAATGAAACCTATAAACGTTGTTTACAGCGTAGTTCGCAACGCATCCTTTCGGGTGACTCTCTTTCAGTAGCGTTGCAGGAAAAAATTATGCCTCCGCTACTGTGTCATATGGCAGAGGTGGGTGAAAAAACAGGCCAAATTGATGTGGTCATGAATGAGGTTGGGGTTTATTACCATAAAAACCTACAAGCGCGTATTAAACGTATGACTGCAATGATTGAACCTGCCTTAATTTTATTTGTTGGTGTCTCTGTATTTTTTGTAATGGCTGCTTTCTTTTCGGCGCTATTTGCCGCTTCAACGGGAGGGAAATAATGATTGCTGTTTTCCGTTGTTGTTTATTAAGTCTCTTTGTTTGGACTTTACCTAGTTCAGCAAATGAAACGATTGATGCCTTGGGCACAATAAATGCCTTAAGTGCTGAACAAAATGAGGGTTTAAAAAATAATCTGAAAAAAATAGAGGGTTATTACGACAATATTAAAAAAGTATCTCACCAAACATTAGCTGTTGATAAACCGCTAGCAAAACAAAAAACAAGCGCTGAAACAGCAGATCAGTTGGCTGGATCTGACACTAAAACAACAACGACAGTGCATAGCAATAGAAGCGCCGGTCCGCGTGACCCTTTTGCTATCACTTCACGTATGTTTGGTTATCGTGCGCCAAAAGATGTGGGTTATGACTTCAGTCCGGTGCTGGATGTAAAAGTACCTGAGATTAAACTAAAAGCGGTGATGCGTGGTCCTTCTGGGCAGCTTGCCGCATTGATTGATGTTGAAGGGCAGAGCGGCATTATAGTGCGCGAAGGCGATACCATTGGTTTGGATGCGGCCCAGTCTGGGCATGGTTTACGTATCAAAAAAATTAACCGCTCCAGCTTAGTGCTTACTACGGGTAGCCTAGGTGGCGATGTGATTGTTCGATGAGTTATCAAGGATGAAAAACAACATGCAGGTTTTAAGAGGCCAGTGGGCCCGATCTTTTTATATATTATTTTTACTTAGCTGTAGCGCCATTTTTGTTACGCAACAGGTGCAAGCGCAACGTGCCGATCCAAACAAGAAATATCAGCTAGACCTGAATGATGTCAGTGTGGGTAATGCGGTAAAGATACTGGTGGAATTAAGTGGTATTAATATCATCGCAACCCATGAAGCCTCAGAATTACGCGTTTCATTTTCAGTACGTGATCTTGCTATGCCCGATGTGATTGATAGCTTATGTCGCGTCGCGGGGCTTTGGTATCGTTATAACAATGATACCGGTGTGTACATTATTATGACTGATATTGAGTATAAACAAGATGTGGTTATCTATCGTAAGGAAGAAACCAAAGTATTTGTCTTAAAACATCAAAATGTCGCTTATGCAGCTGAAGCGATTGAAGCTTTATACGGCGACAGGGTTTCAGTGACTGAGCCTGCTAATGATGCTAGTTATAAGCTTGATGGTGAGTTTGGAGAGGGTGATAGTAGCGATGGTGGCAGTGATAGTAACAGCAATGATAGTGACAGTAGTAGTGACTCAGGTGGTAGTAATAATTCGCAGTCAGAGTTAAGTAGTGAAGACTTAAGTTTATCGCAGCTCGCTTTTATTGATCGTGTAGATGGTATTCGCCGTGTAAATGAGCAGGTTTTAAATCAAATATCACAACGTGTTGAGCCTGAAATTAACATTACTTATAACTACTTACATAATTTGTTATTAATTCGCAGTAGTGATGAAGAGGCGTTGCTGGATATCGCCGAGTTGATTGTTGATTTAGATAGGCCTGCCAAACAGGTGTTATTAGAGGTTAAGGTATTAGACCTTGAGCTAGGTAAAGATAAACGCTCTATCTTTGATTTGACCTACACCAGTGCGAGTACTGCTGATGGCCCTAATAGTAATAATAATAGCAATCCACTGGGTGGCGATCCTAATGTGGCAACCTCATCGGTAATCGCTGGTTTAGGTAACTTTGCTATGGAGGCGGGTAACACAGGTATTTTCCAAGTCATTAATGACAATGTGTTAGCACGTGTGCAGTTATTAGAAGCAAAAAATCGTGTTCAGGTTGTTTCCAGTCCTTTGCTGCTTGCTTCAAATAATAAAGTCGCACGTTTGTTTATTGGTGAAGAGCGCATTATGACAGAAGGGGTGCGTAGCACCGGTGGTGGCGTTTCTACCGATGGCATTATTCAACCCTTATATATAGAAGCGCAAACTAAAGTGGTACCTGTGGGTAATGATTTAGAGATTTGGCCACGTATCAATGATGATCGTACCGTGACACTGGATCTAACCATGTCGAACTCTATTGTGTTAAAAAATGCAGCTACTATCCCTGTTACTGGTGAAGGTGGTGTGGTGCAGCAATTTCCCATTGATAGCATTAATACCACTACGATGGATCTGACGGTTATTGCAGAAGAGGGTCACACCATTGCTGTTGGTGGCTTGATTCGTGAAGAAAAAAGTAGCAGTGAAGAAAAAATCCCAGTGTTAGGTGATATCCCCTATTTAGGCACCCTATTTACTAAATCGATAGATAATAAAAAGCGTAAAGAAACTATTCTACTGATCACGCCTTATATATTTGAAACCTCCGATGAAGCGCAAGCAAAGAGCTTAGAGCTACTTAGCTCCCAGTCTGAAAACGAGATGGCAGCAGATATTTGGAAAGAGAAAACTCAAGTAGATCCCACTGCAGGTGTTAATCACGCAGATGTTGATCAAAAAACAGTTCAGCTGGTGGTGAATGGTTTGCAATATGCCGCCAATGTTACACATGGTCTAAAAACCAATTTACCAGCAGGGTTAACTGAAGCGGCTGCTGACTTTAGTCGTTGGCAAGTGACAGCAGATATTGAAGCGAGTGCACTGCAGGCATGGTTATACCAAGGTAGTTATATAACGAGTGTGTTAGTAGACAACCATAGTTATACCAATAAAAAAGTTGAGTTAAGTTGGTTTGGTTCAGGCTGGCAAGCTGTTTCTATGGGGCAGGAGGTATTAGCGGCAAACGATCAGGCGATTATCTATCTTGTTTCACCGCAACCTGCTTCACAGCTGCTTGCACAACAGGGAAAAACATTTATGTATACCGCTGCTGGACTGATGCAAGCCTCTGAATTGGAAACTAAATAATGAAACTTATATTGCTATCAAGCCTATTACTGCTGACAGCCTGCAGTAGCACTGGACAACCAGAGCAGCAAAGTAGAGTAACGGATCTACCTCAGCCCAGCTCTTTGAAAACCTTCATATATAACCAAGATGGTAAAGGTTATTGGGTAGATATAACGCTAGCTGAATTAAAATAAAGGAAAATAATATGTTACAAACTGCTGAAAAAAAACAGATTATCGAAGGTAGTGAAGCTATCAAAAAAATTATCAATCAGTTAGAAGAAGTTGTGGTGGGCAAAACCGAACAGCTGCAGCTCGCACTGTGTTGTATTTTGGCCAATGGTCACCTATTAATTGAGGATCAACCGGGAACGGGTAAAACCGTTACCGCAAATACCTTTGCACGTGTTTTAGGGCTGGACTATCAACGAGTTCAATTTACTAATGATCTACTGCCAAGTGATATTTTAGGTGGATCTGTTTTTCACCGCGATAAAGGTGAATTTGAGTTTAAGGCAGGGCCTATCTTTAGTCAGTTACTATTGGCTGATGAGATTAACCGTGCCACCCCCAAAACACAGAGTGCGCTATTAGAGGCGATGGAAGAGAAACAGGTTTCTCTGGATGGCATCACCCGACCACTGCCTAAACCCTTCTTTGTTATTGCAACACAAAACCCGCAGGATCAATACGGTACCTTTCCTCTGCCAGAAGCGCAGTTAGATCGGTTTTTAATGCGTATTGAGATGGGTTATTTAAGTCAGCAGGCTGAGTTAGACCTTTATGCAGGCATTGATCGTCGCGAGTTATTGTTGCAGATCAAGGCGGTGACGAGCACCAATGAATTATTGGCTTATCAACAACAGTGTAAAGCGGTGCATACCAGTGAGGCTATCTACCAATATATCTATGCATTGGTGAATTTTACTCGTCATTCGGATCTCTTCCAAAATAGTTTGTCTCCTCGCGCTGGTCTTGCACTGTTAGCCTGCGCTAAAACCTGGGCGTGGATGCAAGGTGAAGAGTATGTATTACCACAACATGTTCAAAAAGTATTAACGGCGGTGATCGGTCATCGTTTGCGCTTTAAAGAGGGTGGTACAGACCCTTTGCGTGCGGGAAAAATTGTTAAAGAGAATGTCGCTGTTCTATGAAAGTTATTAATTCAAAAACTAAACAGCAAAGAAAGGTACGCTTAACAAAGGCGGGAACAGGTTGGATGATCGCATGTCTCTGCTGTTTTTTGTTAGCGACTAATTACAATAATAACGTTATTTTTATGTTGGCATGCCTGCTGTTTGCGATTGCTTTACTGAGTGCGGCTTTAACTTATAAAAATATGCTTGGCATTGAAGGTGTTCAGTGGCGTGTGAAACCTAGTTTTGCTGGTGGCAAAGCAAGCTACCAGTTACACCTTGTTGAGCAAGGCAATACAGACCATTATGAATTGTATTGTACAGAGCAAGTGGTTGCTAGGCTTCAAAAACAACAAAATGCCTATCTAGAGATTGAATTAAACACCTTTAAACGTGGTTATTTTGAAGCTGAAGATCTGTTTTTGTTTTCTTGTTGGCCATTGGGTTTATGGCGAGTTTCATTAGTCTTGCCATCTTTACCACGTTGTTTGGTTTATCCAGAACTACGTGGAGAGCAGCCGTTACCGCTGCAAGATCAATTTAGTTTAGATCAGCTTGCGCTTGATGAAATATCAGGATTAGATGAATACCAACCTGGCGATAATACCCGCCGTATCGACTGGAAAGCGAGTGCGCGTGGTGAACAGTTATTAATTAAGTCCTTTGCGGGTGACGAGGCCCAGCAAACATTATGGTTAACTGATAAAGCGGTCAATCATACCGATAAGGAGTTAATACTCAGTCAATTAGCTGTATGGGTAGTGGAGTGCCAGCAGGCAGGTTTGCATTACGGGATAAAAGTTGAAGGCGAAAAATGCCAGCCAAATAGCGGTGAAGGTCATCGTTTAACCAGTTTAGCGATGTTGGCATTATGTTAAAAAATTCACTGACACGATTACAGTTCAGCTCTTTACTTATTTTATTAGTGCTGGGCACTCTGCCGGCCATCGTGCGTTTGCCTTGGTTGGTTTCTGTGGTGTGCTTATTACCGATTATCATACATTTTATTAAACCACTGCTATATCGGAAAATATGCACATTACTTTTACTGCTGTTATTAATAGTCACTATTCTACTGAGCTTTGATTCATGGTTTTCCGGTGATGCGATTATCGCTTTTATCTGTGCTTTATTATGGTTAAAAAGTGTTGAAATTAAAGGTCCACGTGATGTGTGGATACTCATCTTTGCTGTGTGTGTGGTGATGGCTTTGAATGCGCTGTTTGGCATCGGTTTATGGCAAATGTTACATCTTTTTGTAGTGGTATGTTGTCTGTTATTTACCATGATCTGTTTGCAAAGCAGTGCTGATGGTCTCGCTAGTAAAGTGATGTTACAACGTAGTGTGTTGTATTTTGTGATTGCGCTGCCTTTAACCGCTATTTTATTCTTTATGCTACCACGTGTGCCTGGTCCGCTGTGGGACATGGGCCTTGCAATGGGGTTGCCCGTGAAAATGGTATTAGAGAAAAAACCAACTGCCGCCATTGAGGGCACCTTGAAGTCGGGTGTTGTGAACAGTTTGCAGCTTGATAATAGTGCAGTGCTGGTGGCTGAGTTTGAAGGGGCGGTGCCTAGTAAAAGTCTACTTTATTGGCGTGGTGCTGTTTTCTGGGATTATGATGGTGAAAAATGGTCACTGCCTGAAAAGTGGTCTACACGAGCTAACTTAGTACGTAACGCAATTAAAGGTAAAGTTGCCCGTGAACAAGCAATTGCGCAGGGCAGTGAACAAGTCAGTTATAAGATGCGTGTTTCAGCTCACGGTGGACATTGGTTATATGCGCTTGATATGCCTTATTTGTCGGCACCTGAAACCTTTCTCAGTAAAGAATATCAGTTAGTGAGCATGCGTAAGGTGAATAAAGAGTTTACCTATAACATGCAGAGTTACCTTAATTATTCAGCACGTCTTCCATTAACTGAATCACAGAAAAAACGAGCATTATTGTTACCTGAAAATAGTAACCCTGAGATTATTAAGTTAGGCAGGAAACTCTCAATAAATGATCAAGGAGAGCGACTTAAAAGTGATGACGAAATTATTGCTAGCGCCTCTCGCTGGTATGCAAATGCTGGATTAACTCACAGTGCCAAACACAGTATTAGCGCCGATAGAAACAGTCTGGATCAGTTTCTGATAGAGAAAAAGCCGGGCAGTGTTGAACATGTTGCGGGTAGTTTCGTAATGCTGATGCGTGCTGCGGGTATTCCTGCTCGCCTAGTATCGGGTTATCGAGGGGGAAATATTATTGCGTTAACTAATTTTGTGATTGTAAAACAAGGTCATGCACATGTTTGGCCGGAAGTGTGGAGTCGAAGCAAAGGCTGGCAACGGGTAGAAGCAAAAGACTTCATTATGAGTGTTTCTCAGCAAGCGCAAGCCCCTAAAGCTTTACCTAAAACTAAAGCAGAAACCGTTAAAAAAGAAAAAGCGCCAGTAAAAAAAGCACCGGCGGTTAAAAAGTTATCAGCACAGGAGCAGTGTCAAGCTTCGTGGTTATGCCGATGGATGCAAGGCACGGAACATTGGGTAGTTAATTTTGATGCGGATAAACAGCTACAAGCGATGAATAGTCTAGGGCTAGTGAAAGGTACTGTAGGTCGCTTAATGTTATTTACTGCACTGAGTATTGTGCTGTTATTACTGATTTATCGCGCTATTGCTTATTGGTTGATACGTCGCAAACGATGTTTGCGAGAAGTCGGTTATACGCTGTTTTGTAACACTATGACTAAACGTGGTTGCGCACCTGAATCTGATGAGTGCCCTGCAAATTATCAGCAACGTTTGATGGTTAAATTTCCACAACATGAACAGCAGTTGCCTTTGTTAATGAAAAGTTATTTGCATGGGCAGTATGGACAAGAGCAGCAAAATAAAGTCTACCTCACCATGGTAAAACGCTTCATTGCATTAAGTAAATTAAGGGATTAAACATGTTAAAACGAGTCATTTTTTGTTTGTTATGGTGTTGTTCATGGTCTGCTTTAGCAGCGCAAACACCAACAGAGATAATCGAACAGGTAACCCAACAAGGAGACCAGTTAGTCTCTCAGTATCAACCAAGCAATGGGGTTAAAACGGGTAATGCACTATCTCGTTTATATTTTGATCAATTTGAATCGCAAGGTTTAGAGTTCAAAATTGCACAGCATAGCCAACAGATGTTGATGGAGATTGAACTTTCGTTCAGTTTTTTGATTAGCAAAAGCATGTCACAACAGTCTGTAACAGAGCTTAGCAGTCAATGGCAAATCTTACGTTTGCAACTGCAACAAGTTGCGCAACTAAACCTCGCTGCTGATGAGGGTAGTAATTGGCAAAGCTCCTTTAGTAGTGCATTGATTTTGGTATTACGAGAAGGCGTTGAAGCACTGTTGATTGTTGCTTTATTGCTAAGTTATTTACGTGCTAGTGGGGCAGCCGATAGCCAATGGGTTGTGTGGCTTGCGGTTGCTGTGGCGATAATTGCAAGTTTGGCTGTGGCGTTATTAATTTACTTTGTTTATGCGCAGCAAGCTGCCATGCAACGAGAGTTGATGGAGGGAGCCGCCATGTTGTTAGCCAGTGGCTTGATGGTGTATGTGAGCCATTGGTTATTAGCTAAACGTGAAACGCAAAAGTGGCAATCATTCATTAAAACAGCACTAACTTCAGCAATTGATAAAAAGCGTTTATGGGTGGTTGGTTTGGTGGCCTTTTTAGCAGTCTTTCGTGAGGGTGCTGAAACCGTGTTGTTCTTTATGGCCATATTGGCTAAAGGTGAGCAGCAAGTTAGTGCATTAGCGGGTGGTTCATTAACGGCGTTACTGTTAATTGTGATCAGCTATTTTGTATTAATGTTTGTATCGGTGAAATTTCCACTTAAATATTTCTTTATTGGCAGTGCATTTCTACTCTATTACTTAGCGATTGGTTTTGCTGGAAAAGGGGTGTTAGAGTTGCAATTAGCTGGCCTATTTTCGACCACACAAATCCCCTTCGTACCTACCATTGCGTGGTTAGGAGTCTTTCCAACGTTAGAATCGATAACCTTACAAATGACCATTATTCTACTATTACCACTGGGATATGTTTACACCCGATTGGTTACGGACAAACAATAATAACTATCAACAACTAGATCAATGTCACAAATTGTTATATTATAACAATTTGTGACCCCCCTATTTACTGAGATTTTTTATGTTGTTGTTTCTAAGTATCCTTGCTCTTTTTCTTGGGCCTATTACTTACCGTTTATTTCAGCGTCAGCCAGGTTGGTTAGATCTGCTTGATGCGTTTATTTTTGTGACTATTTCAGGATTAGTACTCTTTCATATTCTGCCAGAGGTTTTGCATAGTGGCGGTCTGATTGTATTAGTATTAATGGCAATAGGGTTGCTGATTCCAAGTTGGATAGAAAAATATTTCCATAAAGTCGCTAACCAAGCGCATCAAACAACGTTATTTTTGGGTGTTTTTGGGCTGGTATTACATGCCACCATTGATGGTTCGGCTTTACTTGTTGAAGCGGGTGATCATACGGCATGGTTATTGGCATTAGGCGTATTATTACATCGTTTTCCAGTAGGTATAACCGTCTGGTGGTTATTACGTCCACAATATGGCCGAGTATTACCCCTTGTTGTGTTAATTGCGATGTCACTCGCAACACTGACAGGCGCATTTTTTGCTGACTATTCTCTTGCAAAGTTAGATGGTGAATTGGTTGCATGGTTTCAAGCCTTTGTAATGGGCTCTATTATGCATGTTGTTTTACATCGTCCCTACCTTAATAAAAGTAAGCACTCTCATGAGTCTCAAGATGAAGATCCAGAAAATCGTTACGCAGCTGGCATAGGTAGTCTGTTAGGTGTGCTTGTTTTAGGTGCTGTATTATTGCCACACTGGTTAGGTTATATAGAGCATAATCATGATCATGGTGCTAACAAAGCTGCAACAGCTCAAGTAGCAATGATTACGCAAGAGGAACATGATCACGGTGCTGCAAGTCATGAGGAACATGAAGGACATGAAGGTCATGAAGGACATGAAGAACATGAAGGTCATGAAGGACATGAAGGTCATGAAGGACATGAAAATCATGAAGGACATGAAGAACATGAAGGTCATGAAGAACATGAAGGTCATGAAGAACATGAAGGACATGAAGGACATGAAGGTCATGAAGGACATGAAGGACATGAAGGACATGAAGGACATGAAGGTCATGAAGGACATGAAGGACATGAAGGACATGAAGGTCATGAAGGACATGAAGGACATGAAGGACATGAAGGACATGAAGGGCATGAAGGGCATGAAGGGCATGAAGGACATGAAGGACATGAAGGGCATGAAGGGCATGAAGGGCATGAAGGGCATGAAGGGCATGAAGGGCATGAAGGGCATGAAGGGCATGAGGGTCATGAAGGACATGATCACGATATAGCAGGTCATCAAGATCATAGCTCTAATACTGTATTAACATTAATCAACGTGACTAAAATTGCGCTGTATAGTGCGCCAATGCTATTATTTGCTTATTTTTTAAGCGCACTAATGCACTATTTCAAACCTAAGTTTTCTGTGATGCCAATGCAGGGCAGCGAAAGCTTTTTTAAAGATAGCCTTAAAGGTGTTACATACGGGTTACCATTGCCAGTGTGCTCGCCAAGTGCCAGCAAAATGCATCAACAATTATTAGGTTTAGGTGCTAACCAAACCTTTGCAACTGCCTTTTTAATTGCCACACCAATTATTGGTTTTGATGCACTATTAATCTCGTTACCTTTATTAGGTGAGCAGATGTTACTGTTGCGTTTAGGTTTGGCTGCTGTTTTTGCACTTTCGATTGCATGGTTATTAGGGCGTCACTTCAAAACGCCTATCTCTTCAATTGCTGCGCATAGTTGTCAAGGTGGGAAACCAACTTCACGTTTTATTAGCGCGATTAAGCAAGGTTATCAGCACCAATTAGATCATACAGCGCCTTGGGTTTTGTTAGGCTGGGCGCTTGCTGCCACGCTTTCAACGACACCTGCGTGGTCTTTCTTTGAGCAAGCGCTGTGGTTACAAGTATTAGTGATGACAGTCATTGCTTTTCCTTTTGCACTTTGTGCTACGGGGATTACGCCAGTACTTGCAGTGCTATTAATGGCTGGTTTATCGCCAGGAGCAGCGATTGCTTTCTTTTTGATCGCCCCCACTATCAGCATTGAATTACTTAAAACCTTGAAGAAACAACAGGGATTCTTTGCCGCTATGAGTCTTGCGTTATTGATGATGGTTGGTGCGTTCTTGATCGGTCTACTATTAAATCAATATATTGAAGTGCTTTCACCTGCATGGCTTGAGCAAAGTATTGCTGATTACAATGTTTGGCAGATAGTGAGCCTGGCGGTAATTTTAGTTTTATATTTCAGTTCATTATTACGTCGTGGTGCACGTTGCTTTATTGCTGAGTTAGTACCCAAAAGCTTCTTAAAGGTGCATCACCACCATTAAATACAGATAAGAGTAGAGAGCTAATTCGCTGTTTATCAGTAATGTTGACCTCTTTCACTAGTAGCGATTAAAACAACACTAACACTAGTGATATCTTTGTTCATGCACTACGCTTTGCTTAATAAATAAGTTATTAAGCGGGGCGTTAGCATGAAAAAGGTGTACTGGATCCTCATTGTTATTGCGATTGCTATTGCCCTTGCAGAAGGGTATGCACTGTATAAAATTCCTAAGTCAGAAACGATCACGGGCTCCTTGAATTATGAGTATCCAGTAGAGGTTTTAGCGGGCAGTTCTTTCAAATTAAGTTTAGAGTCACGCGCACAAGGAGAGAGTCAGTTTGCTATTTTAGCTGCTTCTGAAAGTAATGACTTTAATAAGTTTCCGCAACCTTTTAAGCTATCTTTGTTAAGTAAGTCATTATCAAATGTTGGTATCTACCAGCTACGAGTACAGGTCATGAATGATCATAAGGTTCTCTACGTAAACAAGGGACTTATACCACTGACACGGTCCGACCTTTCTAAAGCACTTATTATTGAGATGCAAATTCCGCCTAAACCACGTAAGAAAATCATCATTGCGCCAAGCGTAAAACCAACTCCGGTGCTTGAAGAACTTGTCATAATCACGCCTACAGCCACGCCTGTTCCTGTTGTATTAGATGTTGAGGTATTATTGGGTAATAAACTTTGGAAGTTAAAAAACAAGCAGGTAAGTAAAGCAAATCTAAGGTTTGATATGAAAAAGAGTTATGCGTTTGGTAATGGGGGCTGTAATAAATTCCAAGGTGGCTACCAAGTTGAGCAGAACAATATTATATTTAACCATTTTATTGCATCATCTAAACAGTGCGAAGGTTTGATGGAAATTGAAAGCTACTTTCTAGAGTCCTTGCCTAAAGTAACTAGCTGGCTTGTTAAAGAGGAAGGCAAGGAGTTATTTCTTTACGATGATAACAAGCAGTTATTATTACAATTCACTACTCAATAAAAAAACAACGTGTGACACCACTTGGTGACACACGTTTCGGTGTTTAGACAAAACGCTCATTTAAGTAACTACTGATAGCAGATGATTCATACATCCAGCTAACGTTATTGCCCTCTTCAATACGTAAACAAGGGACCTGAACTTTCCCACCCTGTGTTTCTAACAGTTGCTTGTTTTCAGCTTTCTTAGCATTAACTGTTTTGATATTAAGATTTTTACGGCGCATATCGCGACGTACTTTCACACAAAAAGGGCAAGCTTCGTATTGGTATAGTTGTAGAGACTGCGTTTGTGCATCTACAGTTGCCTGTGCATCTGTTTCACGCTTTAGTTTTTTAGGGCTGAAAACAAAATTAAGTAGTAAAATAATACGTCCTAAAATCCAACGAATAATAAACATCAGCACTTCCTTCGGTTGTTATAAAATTGTTGCATAGTGTAACGGAAGCGATGTTATCACTCAAATGTTTGAGCCTAAAAAAGAGTCAAAAATGAATAAAGTAGAAAGTCCCTGTGTACGTAATTGTTGTTTAAATGAATGTGATATCTGTATAGGTTGTTTACGGACTTTGGAGGAGATTAAAGAGTGGGGGCAAGCGAGTGAGGAAAGAAAATTAGAGATTATTGGGCTGATTAAGCAACGTCAATTAAAGGAATAATTATAACGCGACTATTGTGTCATTCTTAGCTGTATTATCTGTAATGCCCTGGCAGGAGATGTTGATGTGCATTATGTTTTCTGTTGGCTTTGATTTTAACACTTCACAACGTTGCTTTTCTGGTTGAGCAACCACTTGCATCGTTAATCGTTCTTTTGATGCAACCTGTGCAAGAAAAGTAAAACGGTCATAAGCATCAAGATTAAGATAGCTATCTTCAATTTTTAATACCAGCCTACCTTGCAAGCCCTGCACTTTTCCATGAACCTGAATTTGTGCAAGCTTATTCTGTTTTGTAGTATTTGGTTGAAGCATATGCCAACCAATTGAAGCTAACATCGCAAAACCAAGAATTATGTATTTCATCTATTTTCCATCTCTCTTTTTAGTAGCTGAATAATAGGAGAATTGGAAACTGTTTAGAACTACCTACCTGGGTAGTTTTGATGAAATGGTGAGCTGTTTTTGAACTTCTGGTAGCTGAAATTGGCTAAATACTAAAATTCCGTTTTCACGTAACAGTTTTGTCGTCTCACCCTCTCCTTCTATAACTGTGCTAGAGAAATTGCCATCGTAGATTTCAGTGCTACCACACGAGGGGCTACGCTCTGTTAAAATTGCTATTTTAATATTGTGCTTAAGCGCAAGCGATAAAGTTTGTTGTGCACCACTTTTAAAAGCCGCTGTTACATCTTCACCTGAACCTGTTTTAATCTGCTTATTAACTTGTATCTCAGCTGCCGGTCTAGGTGTCGGTAAGCCACCTAATACCTCCGGACAAGCAGGTAATACGATTCCCTGAGCAAGCCATTTTTCAATTAATGGGTGTTGTAGTGTTTTAAGTTTTGCATCATATCGAACCCGCTGACCTAACAGGCAGGCACTTATTAGTATTTTGTAATGAAAATCGCTCATATTTGTTACCTCGCTGATTAAAATGTAATTTTAGTACGTAATATCTGTTGCTGTATTGTTAATAACCATGTCGTAAACGTGGTCTAATCGTTTCTTTGTTACTCATTTGTGGCTATATACATTAGATTGTCACTGCTTTTGTAGCATCTATGTAACAACAATTGATATCTATCAATGTAATTAAATTACACTTTGGTACTCTGGGTTCAATTAAAATACAAATTATTAATTGAGGGATGTATGAGCAAACAAAAATTAGTGATCATTGGAAATGGCATGGTAGGCCATCGCTTTATCGAAGACTTTGTTGAAAAAGCTGATTTAGAACAATTTGAAATCACCGCTTTTTGTGAAGAGCCACGTGTTGCTTATGATCGTGTGCATCTCTCTTCATATTTCTCTCATCATACCGCAGATGAACTCTCTTTAGTAAAAGAGGGTTTTTACGAAAAACATAATATTGAAGTGTTAATTGGTGAGCGTGCACTGACCATTAATCGTCAAGAAAAAGTGATTCATTCACAAACCGGTCGTGCTGTTTATTACGATAAACTGATCATGGCAACGGGCTCATACCCTTGGGTACCTTCTATTAAAGGTAATGAAAGTAAAGACTGCTTTGTTTACCGTACTATTGAAGACTTGAATGCCATTGAAGCAACAGCACGCCGTAGTAAAAATGGTGTGGTTGTTGGTGGTGGTCTGTTAGGTCTTGAAGCTGCTGGCGCATTAAAAGCGCTAGGTGTTGAAACACACGTTATTGAATTTGCACCTGTATTGATGGCTGAGCAATTAGATCAACAAGGTGGTCAGATGCTTCGTAATAAGATCGAAAGCATTGGTGTAAATGTTCATACCGGTAAAAATACACAAGAGATTGTGGTTGGTGGTGAAACTGCACGTAATACCATGAAGTTTGCCGATGGCACTGAGCTTGAAGTGGATTTTATCGTATTCTCAACGGGTATTCGCCCACAAGACAAACTGGCTAAACAGTGTGGTTTAGCCACGGGTCGTCGTGGTGGTATCACTATTGATAATAACTGTAAAACCTCTGATCCAGATATTTATGCGATTGGTGAATGTGCATCTTGGAATGAAAAATTCTTTGGTTTAGTGGCGCCAGGTTACAACATGGCAAAAGTAACTGCTGATGATATTTTAGGTCGTGACAATGAGTTCACGGGCGCAGATATGAGTGCAAAATTAAAACTTTTAGGTGTGGATGTAGGTAGTATTGGTGATGCTAATGGCCGTACTCCAAACTGTAAAAGTTATGTTTACTTAGATGAGAACCAGTCTGTCTACAAACGTATTATTGTTTCTGAAGATGGTAAACATCTATTAGGTGCGGTATTAGTTGGTGATACTGAAAGCTACAGTGATTTACTACAATATACGCTAAATGATATTGAATTGCCTAAACACCCTGATTCACTTATCTTGCCTTCACACGCTGGTGGCGAGAAAGTGGGATTAGGTGTTGATGCTTTACCTGAAGCCGCAGTCGTTTGTTCATGCTTTGATGTAAAAAAATCTGACATTGCTGATGCGGTTGCAGAAGGGCATTGCACAATTGGTGCGATAAAAGCGGAAACAGGTGCTGGTACTGGCTGTGGTGGTTGTATCCCATTAATCACACAAGTATTAAATTCAGAATTAGCCAAGCAAGGTGTTGAAGTTAAAAATCATCTTTGTGAGCATTTTGAATATTCTCGCCAAGAGCTGTTTCATCTTATTCGCATAGAAGGTATTAAAACCTTTAAAGATCTATTGGCTAAATATGGTCAAGGGTATGGCTGTGAAGTGTGTAAACCAACGGTTGGTTCTATTTTAGCGTCATGTTGGGGTGAGTATATTCTTTCGCCAGAAAATAATGGCTTACAAGATACCAATGATATTTTCTTAGGCAATATGCAGAAAGATGGTACTTACTCAGTTATTCCGCGTATGCCAGGCGGTGAAGTGACACCAAAAGGTTTATTGGCTGTTGCAAATGTGGCAGAACAATATGAGTTATATACCAAAGTGACAGGCGCACAGCGTATCGGCCTATTTGGTGCGCATAAAGGCGATTTACCGGATATCTGGAAGCAACTTATTGATGCTGGTTTTGAAACGGGTCATGCTTATGGCAAGTCTTTGCGTATGGTGAAAACCTGTGTAGGTAGTACTTGGTGCCGTTTTGGTGTGCAAGACAGTGTTGGGTTTGGTGTTGAATTAGAAAATCGTTATAAAGGTTTACGTACGCCACATAAAATTAAGTTTGGTGTCTCTGGTTGTACACGTGAGTGTGCTGAAGCACAGGGCAAAGATGTTGGTATTATTGCAACGGATAAAGGTTGGAACTTATACGTTTGTGGTAATGGTGGCATGAAACCAAAACATGGCGAGTTACTGGCCGTGGATTTAGATAACGAAACATTAGTAAAATATCTAGACAGGTTTATGATGTTCTACGTGCGAACTGCTGACAAGTTAACACGTACATCGGTATGGTTACAAAACTTGGAAGGGGGTATTGAATACCTTCAAGAAGTGATTATTAATAACAAATTAGGTATAAACGACCAACTAGAAAAAGAGATGGCTGACGCGATAGATAGCTATGAGTGTGAGTGGACTAAAACGTTATCAGATGATAAACAACTCGCGCGTTTTGCACACTTTATTAACAGTGATGAGCAGGATGATAACGTGGTATTTACCCCTGAACGTGGTCAAAAACGTCCTGCATTTATTGATGAGAAAGCACCAACGTACAAAATTAGTCTGGAGGAAGCGTAATGAGCAAATGGATAAAAGTATGTAGCTTGGAAACTATTTTCCCATCAACGGGTGTATGTGCGCTCATTGATGGTAAGCAAGTTGCTATTTTCCGCCCAAGCGAAGAGAGCAAAGTGTATGCAATCAACAATATGGACCCATTTGCACGATCAAATGTGTTGTCTCGTGGTGTTATTTGTGAGCATCAGGAGCAACTTTGGGTTGCTTCTCCACTTAAAAAGCAACGCTTTAATCTACTTGATGGTTCATGTTTAGAAAATAGTGAAGTATCGGTAGAAGCTTACAAGGCACGCATTACCGATGGTCAAGTTGAAATTCGTCTGTAAAGAATAGAAATTCAATAGCTTAAAAGCTTCTTGGCTGTTTTTGCAGCAGTTAGGGAGCCTTTCACTATTCAATTTTAACTTTAACCTTAAGGGACTAAACTATGTCTTATAATAAACCTGCTGACTTTGTACAAACCATGATCGATGTCGGTGAAGCAAAAACCAATACTAGCGCGCGTGATCTTATTTTACGCGGTACCATGGCGGGCATTATTTTATCGCTTGCCGTTGTTGTGGCAATCACAGCCATTACACAAACAGGCAGTGGTCTAGTTGGTGCACTGGTCTTTCCGGTTGGATTTTGTATTTTAAGTTTGATGGGTTATGACCTGGTAACCGGGGTATTTGGTTTAGCGCCATTAGCTAAATTTGAAAACCGCCCTGGTATTAACTGGTCTAGTGTGTTTCGTTGCTGGGGACTGGTTGGTCTAGGTAACCTTATTGGTTCACTGATTGTGGCTTATATGATTGCCGTCTCATTAACAATGAACTTCTCAATCGATCCAAATGCGGTCGCACAGAAATTTATCGCAGTATCTACTGCACGTACCGTAGGTTTTGAGAACTTAGGTGCAGATGGTTGGATCACTTGTTTTGTTCGCGCTATCTTCTGTAACCTGATGGTATGTTTAGGTGTTGTAGGTGGTATGACTTCACGCTCTGTTGCCGGTAAAATTGCGGCTATGTGGTTACCTATCTTTATCTTCTTTGTTTTAGTCTTTGAGCATACAGTAGTAAACATGTTCCTATTCCCACTAGGTATGATTTTAGGTGCTGACTTTGGTATCGCGACTTGGTTAAATTACAACCTTATTCCAACTATTCTAGGTAACGTTGTTGGTGGTCTATTGTTTGCAACTATTCCACTTTACCTAACACATAAAAAAACAGCTGCAGCAGTAGGCGCTAAACAAGAAGTGAACGGTGAAGCGGTATTAAACACTAAGTAATTTTTCTAGCCGCTATTTAAGCTATTGGGCCTCGTGGTAAAACACGGGGCCTTTTTGATCGTAGAGATAAAGGTTTTAGTTGCCAATTCCAGCTGTTATAAGCGTTTTGTGCTGTTGTAAGTAGTGAATATCTTTTAGATAACTAAGGTGATGTGCGTCTTCGATATTTTCTGAGAACTGTTTGTCTCCCTCCGCTGCTTGTTGGCACATATAATCAACCAAAGCTTGTATACGCTTAACCATCATATCCACCAGGTTTTCTCGCATTAGTTTAGTTGCACCATAATTATCACAAAACAGTTTTGCGCGCTGAATTTGCTCTTCTAGTGAACCTAAGCGATCAATTGAATCTGTTTTAAAAGGTGCCCAGCAGTATACTGAAAAAGCGAGTTCCCAAAGCCTTGGAGCTGGATGAGCAGTATCAAAATCAAATACACCTACAACTTCACGACCCTTTAGTGCGACGTTATAAGGTGTAAAGTCACCATGACATACTACCTCTTGAGGTTCTCTGCTAGGTAACATCCATTGCAGTTTTGTATCGTTTAATAATAAACAATTGGCCGTTGTATCATGTAGTTTGCGAAGCAGTCTTGCGCAAGAGCTAACAGCCTGCTCGCTTGCAATAGCGCCAGACAATGGATAGTTGAAAGTGTCACCTTCAACAAAACTCAGCACCTCACAGTTTACTTCACTGCTTATAAAGCGTGGGGAGCCATTAAACCCCTCACTTTCAAGAAAAGTTAATAGTTTATGCACTGTAGGGGACCAAACATTGAGCGGCCGTATTACACTATTATCTTTTTGATAAATAGCACCTTCTCTACCACCTGTTAATTCTTGCATTGAACCTCCCGTATCGTTTACGCTATTGCGCAGTGTTAACCCTCATTCACCGTTAGCTCGGTGAGCTTGTTAAGTATTTTATCTGCGACAGCAATCTGTGGTTTTGATGGCTCAAGCCCGTACATCTTTTCTTTATCTGATATCTCATCTTTTGCTTGATAAAAGGCCTCAACAAATGAGCTGTGTTGCTGTAGCTGGCTTTTAAAATAGGCTTCTCCGAAATAGGTGAAGTCATTCATATTAGAGCAACCAAAAGAGGGTTGTGTTGAATTACTTGCTGTCATTACCAGGGTATGTTCATCGGCTAAAACATCAGTGTAGATACCCGAGAAACAAGCTGAAACCACAATGACTTTCCATTTGATATTGGACTTCTCTAAAGCAATATTTAGTAGAGAAGGAGAGAGGAATGCTTGTTGCTGTGGACCATAGTTAACAAACAAACCCTCATCTTTTTTACCGTGACCGGTTAAAAAGAGAAATAATACATCCTCTTCAACATCCATCGTTTCCCCAACGTATTTTAATGTTTTTTTCAGATTCAAATAATTAGCGAGTGGTAGACTCTGGTCTGTTGCATTGTTGTTGATAAGTAGGGTAGAGCGACCTTGTGTATTAAAGCGCTGATCAAATAAGTTTTGCGCGTAAAAAACCTCTTTCTTAAATACATTTTGGCTGTAATCAGCACCAAAGCCAACAAAATAGAGATCAGTTTGTTCTGTTCTTTCGGGCAATAGTTGTGCCTTTTGTGTTTCTACAAGCTGATTCTGTTGGCGAAATAATGCGTTCATCTCGCTTTCATTAGGGGTTGTGATACAGCCTTGAAGTAACAAGAGGCTTGCTAAGAGTGGGGTATAACTAAATATATTCTTTTTAATTTTAACTAGTTGATTCATTAGGTTTACCTGTCTATTTCAATACAGGTTAATTTACCCTAAAAGCTTAGTTATTATGATGTTTTTGTGTTTATTTGTTGATTGAATGGGATCGTACTCTCAGTGAACAAAAAAAGGCGCTAACGTGAATCACGATAGCGCCTTTTTGTTAAGTTGCTAATCTACGCAACCGTTTTAGTCATATCGGTAAACAACCAAATCATATAACTAACATATCCAGCGAGTAACAAACCACCTTCAAAGCGCCCTAAGACACCTGTTTTACCTTTACGCCATGCAATAGAGAAGATCATCAGTGCGATAGTCAAAGCAATCATTACAGGGTAATCACGGGTTAATACTTCCGAATCAAAAGTATCAGGGCGGATTAAACCAGGTAGTGCCATTACACCTAAAATATTAAAGATGTTTGAGCCAATGATATTACCAACTGCTAAATCAAACTCTTTTTTGCGTGCAGCTGCAATGGTTGCTGCCAGTTCAGGTAGGCTTGTACCAATCGCCACAATGGTTAAACCAATAATAAGATCACTGATTTGGAAGTACTCAGCTATTTCGACTGCACCCCAAACTAAAACACGCGATGAGGCGATCAATACAACAATACCAACCACTAACCATTTTAGTGCTTCACCTTTACTTACTTCTTCAGGCAGTTCATCTAAAATTTCTTGTGGTAATTGATCTTCTCCGTGACTTTTAGCCTCCCAAATTGTGTAACCTAACATGGCAAACATCATCACTAATAGCAGTAAGCCATTAAGGAAGCTTAAATGCTGATCCCAAAGGATAAAATAGCTTAATGCAATAATTGCCAGTAATACTGGCATCTCACGCTTCAGCAACTTTGAGTGGATATGTAGTGGATAAAATAGTGCGGTGATACCTAACATTAAACCCACGTTAGTGATGTTAGAGCCAATTGCATTACCAATGGATAAACCGGTATTGCCCTCTGCTGCTGCAATCGCAGAAACTAACATCTCAGGTGCCGATGTGCCTAAACCAACGATCACAACACCTACAATCAGTGGTGATATTGAGAAACTACGTGCGGTGTTTGAGGCACCTAAAACAAACTTATCGGCACTCCAGATAAGCAGGGCAAAGCCGATAATAATCGCCAGTGCGGGATACAATAAAATCATCTAAATAACTCCTTAAAACAGCTATAAAAAAACGCCGAACATTTTCATGTTCGGCGTTTCTTAGAATTTGTAAAGTCGGTTGGTGTTTAACCGCGACCTTCTGCAATTGCTGCAACAGCTGCTAATTCAGCTGCTTGCTTCTCATGCTTCTCTTGACGATCTTGAACATCCATTAACTCATTCGTGATCAAGTTTTCTTCGATTTCACGTAAAGCAATAACGGTTGGCTTGTCATTTTCTGGATCAACTAAAGGTGTTTTACCTTGAGTTGCAAGCTGACGAGCTCGACGAGATGCCATTAAGATTAGATCAAAACGGTTACCAACTACATTTACTGCATCTTCAACGGTTACACGTGCCATTGTTGAACTCCAAAAATTAATTACATAAAAACGGGCGCTTATTATACAAGCATTATAGTGTTTGATCCAGCGCTACTTTAGTAACTCAGCGATCATTGTCTGATGAACAATAGACTGTTTACTCTGTTTGTTGCGCAATGCACTCACAATTTGTGATAACTCTTTGCTAGCGAGCTTAAAATCATCATTAATAATCAGATAATCATACTCATTGTAGTGTGACATTTCTGATTGTGCCTGTGACATACGCTTTGCGATAATTTCACTGCTATCTTGGCCACGTTTATTAAGGCGAGACTCAAGTTCATCACGGTTAGGTGGCAGAATGAAAATGCCTACTGCTTCAGGCATCATTTCACGAACCTGCTGTGCTCCTTGCCAGTCAATATCTAAAAAGATATCAGTACCTTGCTGTAGGGCTTGTTCAATCGTAATGCGCGAGGTGCCGTAATAGTTACCAAAAACTTCTGCCCACTCAAAAAATGCCTTTTTTTCGATAAGTGATTTGAAGCTTTCCACATCTACAAAATGGTAATGTTCACCATTGTTTTCACCAACTCGTGGCGCACGGGTTGTATGCGAAACAGAAACCTGAACATGCCAAGAGCGCTCTTCTGCCAGTAATGCATTGATAAGGCTAGATTTTCCTGCGCCACTTGGGGCAGAAATAATATATAGAGTACCGAGCTGAGACATAATGACCGTTCCTAAAAAATATTGAAGCGCGGATTATCGCTTATTTTTTAGGTGATGTCTTTTATTACATCACTTTTTGAAAAATGAACTGGCTAGATAAGTTTTTGTGATAATGGCTGTTGTTATGATTTTTGCTTGTTGTTTTGTGTAAATGTAGAGTAATTTTTATCGCTATTAATTGATTGAAAGATCACTGTTAATGTAATTTTAAATAAAGGTTTCTGGTTTGCCGTGACCTTCAAGGTTGTCCACTTTTTGTTGTTTGTTCATTACGTAAAAAATCTAATTGCTGATCGAAGTATTTATCATTCAACCACCCCTTGGCAACGGCAATATCTATATGTAAACCCATTAACCAGATTTGACGAATGGAGACTAAGCTATCGATTATTTTTAGGTCGTTATCAGCGAGAGGGCGATGTTGCTGGTAGGTATTTAAGAAACTTTGCCAAACAGTATGCTCTTTTTTCCCTAGCTTTAATGCCCATTTAAAAATGGCCAGATCATAGACACGTAGTCCCATTGCACAGCAGTCAAAATCAAAGCTATAAAGCTGTTCACCATTAATATGTGCATTGCCACCGTGTAGATCACCATGACAAAAACCAATATCTTGGGAGCTGTTCAGGGCACTTTGTAATTGCACTGCAAGTGTTTGTGCATAATCTGAAATAAATAACCAATCCTCTGCGCGTTGTTTCAAAAAAGGTTGTATACGTAATAAGGGTTCTGTTATTAGGTGCTTTACATCTAATTGAAAGCGTTGATGCTGGCTTTTAAAGCTTATCGATTTTTGATGAATCTGTGCCATGTGTTGTGCATATAAACTTGGGTTTTTAGGTAATGAAAAATCAAGCTCGTTACCCTCAATATAAGCCGTTAAGATGGCATAACGTTTCCCCTCCGGCGCAATTAAAGTGACAATATAATTTCCACTGTTAGTGGCAATCGGGTAAGCAATATCAGCATCATTATCTTTTAGATGTAGCAGGGCATCTAACTCAAATTTAATCTCTTCTAAGCAACGCCATTGATAACGGTAAATGCGTAATAAGTAAGTTTGCTTAGACGTTGTGACCTTATAAGAGTCATTTAACCCTTGGCACCAAAACTCACAAGCTAATACATTATCTATTTGAAACTGTGGAATCACTTCTATTAAAAGTGCCTCAGTGCAACTCACTGAGTAGGTGACTGGTAAAGATTGCATAATTCCTTCCTTTGTTATGCATATTATCTTTGCTGTATTGAATAAAGCAATGGGCGGGATGGTTATTACTGTGTAATAGGAAAGGTGTGCCGTATATGCTGTTGTGTCTAACACTCAAATAGTATGAAAAATTAAAGGCCAAGCTTATGGTTAGCTTGGCCTTTAAAATATCTTATTAATAATAGAGTGTTATGATTATTTTTCAGTTACAAAGAAAGAGGGAGAGAAAACCGATACGCGGCGATTTTTTGCTTGCCCCTGTTTAGTTTTGTTATCTGCAATTGGAGATAGCTCACCTTCACCTGAGTGTGTAATACGTGTTGGATCAATTGAAAACTCTTTGATTATGTAATTACTCACCGTTTTAGCACGTTGCTCAGAAAGTTTTTGGTTTCCTGCTTCGGAGCCACGAGAATCAGTATGACCAACTGCAATAATCGTTGCTGATGGATGATCTTTTAAGTGTTGAATAATTGGTTGTAATTGTTCGATTGAGGTAGCAGAAAGTGCATTACTCTTAGTATCAAAATATACTTCAGCAGTTTGATTTTCAATTTCAATATCTTGTTTTTCAGCGACAACTTCTTCTGTTGCTACAATCGTAGCTGCTTCTACAGCCTTAACTTCTTCAACAACTGGTTCCACTTGCTCTTCTGGGGCAGCAGTGATTGGTGCCTCTGCAACGATAATCTTCTCGCTTTTCCCCCAACTGTATACGAGCCCCAGTGCCACTAAATGAGTATCCCAGCCTGATTTAAAGGTTTCATCATTCAAAGTTAGGTTGTGATAAAACTGGTACTCTAAACGAGCAGAAAGATTATTAGTGAAGTGGTGCTCTACACCGAGTCCTAATGTACCATCAGCATCTTTCTCTTTAAGTCCTGCAAGTTGTTTTTTACCCTCTGTTTGATATGCAAAAGCACCCGCTTTCAGAAACAGATCTACAGACTCTGTCGCTTGCCAAGTAAACTTACCTACTAATTCCAAAGACTCATTGGTTATGTTGGCATGATCGTCGATTTCAATCTTACCTAGATAAGTATAACCACCCTCTAAAGCAAACCAGTCGCTGAGGTTGTAACCTAAGAATAAACCTCCAGCTAAGTTATCTTTATCTGTGTCAGCATTTACAAATAAGTTTTGCTCAAAATCACTGTAGTGGGTTGCACCAATTCTAGCACCTGCATACCAAGGATTATCTTGGTTGCTTGCAACTGAGTTTCCGGCAAATAATAGTGCGCCAATCAAAGCAATTTTTTTGTTCATTTTTTAAGTCCTTTCATACATTTATATGTCTAATGTTGCGGTTGAGCGGGACAATAAATTTTTATCACATACAAAGCAAGGTAATACTTAATTAATACTCTTTGGGGTGTGTGGTATTCGTTTGTAAATGAGTGCGACTAATTACATCATGCTATTTTTGGTTATACTATTAACCCTTATTCAGATATTTCAATGAGCCCATTAATGAATTACCTTGCCCACCTACATATTGCACAGCACTCCCAGACAAGCTTGCTGGGAAACTTTTTAGGCGATTTTGTTAAAGGAAACCCTGATGGAAAATTCAATAAGAGCATTGTGCAGGGGATTCGATTACATCGTTTTGTAGATAGTTATACCGATAATCATGCTCTAGTGAAGCTAGCGAAGCCATTTTTTCCGAAACCGCTACGTCGGTTTTCTCCGATTAGCTTAGATATGTTTTGGGATCACTGTTTAGCCAAACATTGGCTGAGCTTTCATGAAAACTCTTTAGCTCATTTTTCAGTGCAAGCGCAAAGCATTATTGCTGCCGAGAAAAGTGAGTTATTACTACCACTCCCTGAGCGCTTTGAAAAAATATCGAGCTTAGTTTGGCAAGGCAAGTGGTTTGAACACTATGAAAATATAGATAATATCGAGTTTGCATTGCAGCGTATTGCGGCGCGTAGTCCGCGTATGGGGCCATTGGCGGATACTTTTATGACCCTAAGTGAACATTATGAACCACTAACGGAGCTGTTCTTTGAGTTATATCCTGATGTACTTAAAGCGGTAATAGTAGAAACAAAAAAGGAGACTAATTAGTCTCCTTTTTGAGTTGTCTCAATCAAATCTGTTAATCTTTAAAGAGATGTTTGATGTTCTCGAAGTCGGTTTTTCCGTTAAGGATCTCTTCGATATCTAAACCAGAAACTTCATGTGGGAAAACTAACCACTCTTCAGATTCGTGAATAAAGTAATCAGGTACCATATCAACCGCTTTGTTTTTAGGCTTGTAATATGGTGTTGCGATGCGCACATCACGTGGCATGTTAAGGCGCATTAATTCAGAAAGTTTCTCTTTTAACGCCACAACACTACGCCCTGAATCAAATACATCATCAACGATTAATAGGCCATCATCAGCATTTGCATTTTCAATAATGTAATGTAAACCATGTACTTTGATTGTTTTACTTTGTTTACCAATACCGTAATAAGAGGAGGTACGAACGGCAATATGATCCGTTTCTACTTTTTTGTAATCAAAGTATTCCTGTACAGCGATACCGATCGGTGCACCACCACGCCAAATACCAACAATAAATTGTGGACGGAAACCACTATCGTAAACCTGTGCTGCTAAGCGGAATGAATCTTCAAGTAGCGTTTTCGCGGTGATAAATACTTTGTCTGACATAGGGCCTCTCCTGTTAATTGTGGGCAAAGTTTAGACTAACGTCACAAAAATTCAATGACTAATATCAATCCAAGCTCGCATCTGCGTATATGACCCATTTTAGGTTAAACTAGCTAACTACTATATAGCCTCTCAAGGAAACTAATGTCTGCTCTCCCTCCCTATGAATCTTTTGACCAAGTACAGTTAAAATTGCAGAACTTACTCAAAGAGACTGTGACTAATACTTTGCTAGAGAACAGAATTCCACTTGCTGTGGCAGACAAATTAGCGCGCCAAGTTGCTAATAATCTTAATGTTGCACATTTTTATGAGTTAATTGAGCAGAACGTACAAGATACGCGTTTTCCTAAACAGCGTATTTTAGACCGTACCATCGTACATATGTTTGAGGTGCTTTACCGTACTGTTAGTGTTCAAGTAGAAGGGGTTAATG
>Ga0105356_10000956_pt1 | contig 28338 bp, 24 predicted proteins | sample GOMGulsemesocosm_3_FD_83502 | JGI IMG/M metagenome (GOLD analysis project Ga0105356, IMG submission 83502) | Methane-oxidizing microbial communities from mesocosms in the Gulf of Mexico - GOM9D Gulf of Mexico | ecosystem: Environmental > Aquatic > Marine > Cold seeps | place: Gulf of Mexico... | reverse complement strand
GCCAGGCTTGCCGCCACAGGGCGGTAACCTGATCTTGGATGCGGGCAATGATATTACTACTTTGGCGAGTGTGAATGACGATAGCCTAAGCACCTATGAGGAACGAACAACCGGGGACAGACCACGTTTTAGATAAAGCCTTGCTGAGATTGTTCTAAGTTAAACCGTGGTCTGTCCCCAATTTTTGTGAAAAAGCCTGCTAATAAGCAGGCTTTTTCTTTACCGCCAAAATTTAACTTAGCTCTCTAGCGCGTCGTCTGCCACATGGTATTTGGGGTCTTCCATGACGTTGACTTCTACTAGGTCTTTGGCCTTGTGCAGTAGTTCACGGCACTCGGCACTGAGGTGGCGCAGGTGTAGTTTTTTGCCTGCGTTAAGGTAGCGCTCAGCCAGTTTGTCGATGGCTTCTAGCCCAGAGTGGTCGTAGACACGGCTGTGTACGAAATCGATGATTACCTCTTCGGGGTCCTCTTTAGGGGTAAAGATGTCTTGGAAGTTTTTCACCGAGCCAAAGAATACCGCGCCGTGTACTTCGTAAACCTTAGCGCCGTTTTCGTCGGTACTTTTTTTGGCGTACAGTTGTTTGGCATGTTCCCAGGCAAAGACGAGGGCAGAGACGATGACGCCTACCACTACCGCGACGGCTAGGTCAGAGATCACGGTTACACCAGACACTAGGATGATCACAAAGGCATCTGACTTGGGTACCTTGGATAGAATACGGAAGCTAGACCACTCAAAGGTGCCGATCACCACGATGAACATTACGCCGATCAAGGCGGCTAGAGGGATCTGCCCAATCAAGTCGCCGCCAAATAGGATGAATAAGAGCAGGAAGATCGCGGCAGATGCCCCAGACAAGCGCCCACGCCCCCCCGAGTTGATGTTGATCATGCTCTGACCAATCATAGCGCAACCACCCATGCCGCCGAAGAAGCCGGTAGCCACGTTGGCAACGCCTTGGCCGACACATTCGCGGTTGGCCTTGCCGTGGGTATCCGTTAGCTCGTCAATCAAGCTAAGGGTTAGTAGGGATTCAATCAAGCCGATCGCCGCCAATATAATGGCGTAAGGCAAGATGATCCATAGTGTGTCTAGGCTGAAAGGCACAGAGGGGATGTGAAAGTCAGGCAGCTCTCCCGATATAGAGCCGACGGTTTGAGTGTCTATGTTGAAGCCAATAACGATTAAAGAAACGGTAACAATCGCGACGAGGGTAGAAGGGATTGCAGTCGTCAGCTTGGGCAGGAAGTGAATGATGCCCATGGTTAAAACGATTAGGCCTGCCATTAGCTGGAAAGGCTGGTGGTTGATGATATTCACAAAGCCGCCCGCTTCTGGCATTGGGAATTGGCCAAGCTGCGCGAGGAAGATCACAATGGCCAGGCCATTCACAAAACCCAACATCACCGGGTGTGGCACCATGCGGATGAACTTACCTAGGCCGAGTGCGCCAGCGCTGATTTGCAAAATACCCATCAGCACGACGGTGGCGAACAAGTATTCCACGCCGTGGTCGGCAACCAGGGCAACCATGACGACGGCTAGGGCGCCAGTCGCGCCAGAGATCATGCCAGGGCGTCCGCCGATAAGGGCAGTGATCAAACCGACCATAAAGGCAGCGTAAAGGCCAACTAGGGGATCCACACCCGCAACAAAGGCAAAGGCAACCGCTTCGGGTACTAGGGCAAGGGCGACCGTGAGGCCGGATAATAAATCGTTCTTAGCGTTGGATGAACGCATGCGATCAACTAGTTGAATCATGTGTGTATACCTAAATTCGCTGTCCTGTGCAGAATTGCCTAGAGCAGGGCGCGGGATTCTAACGAAAAACAGCTAAAAATCATAGGCTTAGAGGTGAGGCTAGGCGACGTTAGAGGTTGTTTGTCTGTGATAATAACTATTTGTATTAATGCGGGGCTGATATAATCCGCGCCTCGAAACAACGAATCTGTATTTGACAGGGGTGAAACATGGCAAAAAGCGAATTTTTACAAACGGCAATCAAGGCGGCTAAGGCGGCTGAAGTAGTTATTCGTAAGTACTATCTGTCGAATATTGAAATCGAAATCAAGGAAGACCGCAGCCCGGTAACAATTGCGGATGTCGAGACGGAAAAGACGATTAAAGAAGTTATTTTGTCGGCCTTTCCTGACCACGGCTTCTACGGCGAAGAGACCGGCAAAACTAATGAAGATGCGGACTACCTGTGGTTGATTGACCCTATCGACGGCACCAAGAGTTTTGTGCGTCAGTACCCTATGTTTTCTACGCAAATTGCCTTGATGTACAAGGGTGAGCTGATTCTGGGGGTGTCGAACTCTCCTATGTTCCAAGAAATGGCTTGGGCAGAAAAAGGCTGCGGCGCCTTCATGAACGACAAGCCTATTCAAGTTAGCGACATCGAAGCATTGGATATCTGCGCACTGTCTACCGGCAACATCGCTACCTTGGCTGCGACACCTTCATGGGACGGCCTGTCTGAACTGATTCGCTCGGTCAGCCGCATCCGTGGCTATGGCGACTTCTTCCACTATCACCTACTAGCCTCTGGCAAGATAGACATCATTGTTGAGTCAGACGTCAACATCCTAGATATCGCAGCTCTGTCTGTGATCATCAATGAAGCGGGGGGGGTGTTTACCGACCTGAAGGGTAATGGTCTAGACTTGGATACGACCTCGGTATTGGCGGCGAACAATAAGGGCTTGTATCAGTTGGCGGCGGATATGTTGAAGTATTCGTAGAGACTGAATAAGTTCTATGCACTTAATGCGGATAGGCTGGAGACGGCCTATCCGCATTTTTGTTTGTGGGTTCTGCAGGAGTAATTGATGATTCAGTTGAGTTTTTTGGTGCCAGCTCGCCATCCTTGGCTACTGCTGGCATACCCCACATCCCTGTGGGTAAAAAAAACCCCAACCAAAGGTCGGGGTTATAAGTATCCATTATCGCGACAGAACCGAAGGGGGAGAGGAGGGTGGCTCTGCCGCCTTGATAAGGATGGGCTACTGCTAAATCACGGATATATTATGCAGTTCAAACAGGTGTTTGAATTGTACGTTTTGGCCGAAGTTAAACGAGTGTTTTAATTTAGGGGTAAAAAAGTAGCCATATTGATCATACGGGGAGGGGCGCCGGTCAAGCTGGGGTTGCTGTTCGTTTATTGTATTTTGATACTTCGTTGAAAAGCGTTACTACTTGTTACGGGTGGCTGTTTTTGGGGTTGACCCTCTGCGATATCTGCTCAAGAGTTTCAGGGTGAATATGTGCTTCAAATGTGTAGGATGTCGCCTTTACCGTGATGGCAACCAGTATACCTGTGAGCATGAGGCCCAAAATACCGATGAGCACAGAGAGCGCTTTTGATGGTTTATGTTGTGGTCGAATATCCCCATAGCCAACGGTGAGTGCGGTAATAAAGGCCCAGTAGAGTGCGTTAAAGGTTCGCCATTTTTCTATTCTGCCTACGATTAGCCCCAGCATGACAATGGTCGCGAGCAACAGGCTTATAATCGGTGCTATAAGGAAAAGCCCCCACAATAATATTTGTATAAACGTAATGGAAAACGTCATGTATTACTCTTATCGGTTAGGGTGAGTTGAATAATATATATGTTATTTCTACTGCGGGCTATTTTAGGCATTAATAACCACGATTCATATTAAATGGTTGAGTCATCCATGAACAATAAGTGCTGTGGCATGGTCGTTAAAAAGCCCCAGCCAAAGGCCGGGGTTAAAGGAGTAAACACTTAACGTGCCTATTATTTAGTTATGCCGTCATAGGAGGCGCGGCATAAATAAATAACAATCAACAAAACATAACAAATGGTCACCTTGTCGACTGTGTATTCAATATAAATTGCAGATGTAAATATTTGATGAGCTTAACGTAAAAACTTAGTAATTATTTTCGCGCAGCAAAGAACCTCGCTGCATAGGCGGGGTTTGATTGACATCGTTACGGGAGTACTCTTTTTTAACAACAGCGCCTAGGTTACGCCATGTCTTTTATGTACACAGCATTGGTGTGCCAGGAAAGGCCCAGATCAGTAGTGCACCTAAATATATGGAGGTGTTCATTGAGGCTGCCGCTTTGCAGCGTGCTGAATATGAAATAGGACTCGTGTGAGTTACTTGGTCTGCACGTACATGTAGTGATGTGTGCTAAAAAAGGAGGAGACCCGGGCAAAAAAAAGCCCCAACCAAAGGCTGGGGCATAATGTCCTTACTGCGATAGGGCCAAAAGGGGGAGGGGGGAGGCCGCTACCGCGTTTGGTAAGGATAGGCTACTGCTAAATCACGGGGGGATTATGGGTTTTAAACGATTGTTTGAATTGTTAAAACTGGCTGATATTAAACGATCGTTTGAAAAGAGTAAGGGTTTTGTCGGGTGAGTACGTGGCAAGAGTACTTATAAAGTCGGTGGCTACCTTTGGGGGTCTTACTGATGAGCATAGCGATATTGTGTGGGCAAAAAAAACCCCAACCAATGGTTGGGGGTCAAGTCCTTAAGCAGTAGGGCCAAAGGGGGAGGGGGGGGAGGCCGCTACTGCTATCAAAAGGACAGGCTACTGCTAAATCACGTGTATTGTGCACTGCAACATCTTTTGTGTCTTGTACGGATTGGCTGTGAGTTTATTTGAGGCGCCAGTTTCTTTATGTTTACCCGCCAAGCCTATAAAAAAGCTGGGATTTGTCCTGTTATTTATTTTTTAGTAATTTGAAGGAAAAAAAAGCCGTAACATCAAATGGTTACGGCTGAATTATCTTTCGGTGCGGGGCAAATAACAGGGGGAGGGGGGCCACCGCTTCCTCAGATAGATAGGCTACTGCTAAATCAAGGTCTATTGTGCGGTGCACAATCGGTGTTGCCAAGTCGTTTTGTTAATTGCTCACGCCAGATACTTCCTTAATGCGACAGGCAATAAAAAAGCGTGCATAAAGCACGCTGTCTAGGTGTTGAGGTTAGGCTTTATTCGCCTTTTGGGGTGGTTTTATTGGCTTTCTTTTTTTTGCTGCTAGTCCTAGGCTTTCTAGGACTCTTGTCGCTGGCTTTTTTAGGCTTGATGCCTTTGATGATAGGCAGTTTTTTCTCCGCAAAGTGACTGATTTGCTTAAGTGGGTTGGCGTTCATGACGTTTTGCAGCTGGTGACGCAGTATGTCTTGCTGTTCCATAAACATACCTAGGCTTTTCTCTAGGTACTCGCCCATCACACCCTGTAGGCTGTCACCGTAAAAGCGAATCAGCTGCTGTAGCATTTTATTGCTAAAGATCGGTGAGCCGTCAGAGGTCTCCTGCTCACTGATGATCTGCATAAGGATGGTTCTAGTAATGTCAGAGCCACTTTTAGAGTCAATGACTTGAAAATTTTCGTGGCTTAGCACCAAGGCTTTCACATCTCCTAGGGTCACATAGCTGCTTTCTTGGGTGTCGTATAGACGGCGGTTGGGGTATTTTTTTAGAACTCTCAAGTTCAGCCCTTTTGTAATTATATGGTGTGGGTCTATATGCCCACCTAGGTACTACATGTACAAGCCGCCGTTAACCGGCAGATTGATACCCGTTATATAAGCACTATTTTCGTCACAAAGGAATACTACAGCCTTGGCTATATCCTCAGGCTCGCCAATTTTACCGACGGGTGTGGCAGCAATTAGCTTGGTTTTGACTTTGTCGGGTACGGTTTTGATGATTTCGGTATTGATAAAGCCAGGGGAGACGGTGTTTACTGTTATTCCAAAGCTGCCTAGCTCTTGAGCAAGGGACATGCTGAAACCGTGTAGGCCGGCTTTGGCGGCGGCGTAGTTGCTTTGCCCGTAGTTGCCGCGCTGACCCACTACCGAGGCAATATTGACGATGCGTCCAAACTGGCGCTCACACATGCCTGCAATAAAAGGCTGGCTGACGTTAAATGCGCTATTCAGATTGGCGTTGATAACTGCCTGCCAATCCAATACGGGTAGGCTGCTAAAGCGACCGTCGCGGGTGATGCCTGCGTTATTGATAAGAATATCAATGCCGCCGTGCTCTTTGATGATGCTCTGAGCCATGTCTAGGCACTGCTCCAGATCGGTGACGTCGGCTGCAGCGAGTTGTATATCAAAGCCCGCGGCTTGTTGCTGTTGTTGCCATTGTAGTGCTTGAGCTTCAAGGCTTGGCAGATAGTTGGCAATGACGCGGTGGCCTTGTTGGGCGAGGGCTCGACACATGGCCGTGCCCAAACCACCAATGCCTCCCGTGATCAGGGCTGTGCGCTGAAGCATAGAATTAAGTGGAACGCTAACGTTCAACGGCAAGCGCGACGCCTTGCCCGCCGCCGATGCAGAGTGTTGCTAAGCCTTTTTTGGCGTCGCGGCGTTGCATTTCATGCAATAGGCTCACTAAAATTCGGCAGCCAGAGGCGCCAATGGGGTGGCCAATGGCAATAGCACCGCCGTTCACGTTGACTTTTTCAACATCCCAGCCTAGGCCTTGATTAACCGATAGAGATTGCACCGCAAAAGCTTCGTTAGACTCGATTAGGTCGAGCTCGTCGACGCTCCAGTTGGCTTTTTCTAGGCACTTTTTAGTCGCTGGAATAGGGCCTGTGCCCATGATTTTGGGGTCTACGCCGGCATTGGCATAGGCTTTAATCGTTGCCATGGGTGTTAGGCCTAGTGCAGCGGCTTTGTCTGCGCTCATAAGCATGATAGCGGCAGCACCGTCGTTTAGGCCGGAGGCATTGGCGGCGGTTACCGTGCCATCTTTCTTGAAGGCAGGGCGCATTTTTTGCATGTCTTCTAGCGTTGCACCCGCGCGAATAAACTCATCTTGGTCGAAGATGATGGCATCTCCTCGGCGCTGGGGAATTGCTACCGGGGTGATCTCTTCGGCAAATTTACCCGCGCTTTGCGCGGCCTCGGCTTTGTTTTGTGAGGCGACGGCAAAGGCGTCTTGAGCGTCTCGATCAATGTTGAATTCAGTGCAAATATTTTCTGCAGTGATGCCCATGTGGTAGTCGTTGAAGGCACACCATAGGCCGTCTTTAATCATACTGTCTTCCATCTGCCAATTGCCCATGCGCTGTCCGTCGCGGGACTTAGGTAAGACGTGGGGCGATGCGCTCATGTTTTCTTGTCCGCCGGCAATCATGATATCGGCATCGCCACATTTGATCGCTTGGGCGGCTAAGTGAACGGCCTTTAGGCCTGATCCGCAGACTTTATTGATTGTCATGGCAGGGACGGTTTCGGGTAGCCCCGCAGCCATAGAGGCTTGGCGAGCAGGGTTTTGCCCAGAACCTGCGGTCAGCACTTGGCCGAGAATCACTTCATCAATGCTGGCGCCGTCGACACCGGTTTGTGCAACGAGGGCTTTAATCACGGTAGCGCCTAGGTCAGCGGCGTCAACGCCTGCTACTGTTCCACCAAATTTGCCTACCGCGGTACGGGTGGCGGCTACTATGACTACGTCGCGCATAACTACTCCAGAAAACTTAACTTTGTATAATGATGTAGCGCAGTATAATGCCTGAAACAGTAAATAGGTATATATACTCCCTTGCGCGCTTTCTTTGAATATTTCTTCCAGCTATTTTGTCGCACAGTGGTGCGCATTATGTACTTCCGTGTGGAAGTGCTCGGTAGAGATAATGTGCCTAGTGAGGGGCCTGTGTTGTTGTGTGTGAACCACGCTAATTCCTTGGTAGATGGCGCCGTTGTGCAATCTGCCATGCGGCGTACTTTGCGCCCTGTAGCGCGCAAACGCCTTTTTGATATACCGGTTACGGGTCATATCCTGAATTTGATTAAGGCCGTGCCTGTGTATAGTCGTGCCTATGGAGATAAGGGCGAGAATGCCAGCGGCTTTGAGCGTTTGTATGAGTTGGTAGAAGAGGGTGAGCTGATCATTATTTTTCCCGAGGGGCACAGCCACGCTATTCCGCGTTTGTTCCCAATCAAGACGGGCGCAGCACGTATGGCGCTGGGTTCTTTAGCGCGTATGGGCAAGGCACCTCACGTGATACCGGTGGGCATCACTTACACGGCTCAAGATAAGTTTCGACGCAGCGCCTTGTTGCAGTTTGGTCAGCCTATCTGCATAGATGGTTTGCCAGAGGGGGAAGATGCACAAGTTGCGGCTTTGACCGAGCGTTTACAACAGCGTATGAGTGAGCTGACGGTAAACGCCTCTTCTTGGGAGGAAATGGATTTTGCTATGCGCTTGGCGGGCTTTTTTGAAATGCGCCGGGCCAAGCCGAGCCTGCACCATCATTTTACGGCTATGCAGACACTGTTGCAAAACCAGCATCGCCTGCAGGCACAATACCCTAGGCAAATGCAAAATATTGAAGATCGCCTGTATGAATTTGATCGTTGGTGCAAAATATACGGTGTGCAAGATTACCAGTTGGATATAGCCTACAAGCCCTCGGTTATTTTGAAATTCATTGCTGTCGCGCTTAGTTTTGCCTTTATTGCATTACCGCTTGCCCTATGGGGACTGTTAAATAGTTTATTGCCGTATATCGGTTTGAAAATCGGTCTGCGTAAGTTCAAGGTTAGTAAAGATCAAATAGATACCGCGCGCGTGTTGGGCAGTATTACTTTGATGATCTTTTTTTGGACGGCGCAAAGTTATTGGGTGTATAGCTATTTTGATGCAGATAGGGCGTTGCAGTACGCATTAAGCTTGCCTGTAGCAACTGCTATCGCCTTATTAATGCGTGAGCGGCGCCAGCGCATAGTGAGTAATATAAAGGTGTTCTTTTTGTTTTTGCGTAAGCGCGACTTAAAGGAATATTTATTGCAACAGCGCCGTGATTTAGAGCATGATCTGGCCAGCTTAGTAAAGCTGGCAAAAATACCCGTGGGAAGCTACAACGACACAATGTAACGCTTTTTAGTTTTGTGCCGCTTTTAGTTTGTTGAGTAGCTTGCGAAGTTCTATGTTTTCCTTGTTATTCACCAGCGCCGGCTTTTGTCTAGATTCCCTGGCGGGTTCAAACCTATTTAACGCCGTGCGCCAGTCCAAAACAATCTTTCCGCTATGAGTCAGCGCTTCAATATGATCACGAACTTTGATTAAGTGGTAGTTCAGTTGGGTGTGTTTAGGTAGCCAGGCAAACACGTTGAAAAAGCCAAGATTTTCAGTATATCCAACGTTCGATTTGCCTTCTTCATCCGCTAAGTATTCGTAGGCATTACGAGAAAGGATGGCCGCGTCTAAATGCTCTAATTGGGCCGCTCTAAAGCCAGACTCTTCAGTGTTAACTTCGACTATATCCCACCTGTCGGTGAGTTCTTTGGGGGCAAGCTTATAAACGAGTGGAAGGATGCCTCGGAGTATCCCCACTTTAGCTTTTGCATCACCGACCGCAACGATGAGCTCATCTAGAGGTTTGCTGCTGTAAACTACCGCTGCGATTTTACCTAGCTTGATGTAGGGGTAGGCCATTTTGTAGAGTTGAGGGTGTTCTATTGATGCAATAAAATCTATGCTCTTGTCAGAAGTGCTATCAATCACTCTTTGGTAAGGCATTGGGATAATGTTAATTGAATATTCTGACTGGCTAGTTAGCTGTTGGGTGTAATGGGGAATGATTCCCGTAGCAGGTCCTTGTTCGGAATGAATATACCAAGGTGCTGTGTCATAGGCCGCAAAGCTTATGGTTTTTGGGCTAGTGCTCGGTTGCTCGGCGCTACTGATAGTTGCCAGCCCGAGTAGGAGGAAGAAGGTAAGTAGGCTGTACACAGTTTATTGATCTTTCAGTTTGCGACGCATTAAAGGTAGGAGCAAACCACATAACAAGAATAACAAGCTAGGTGAACCGCTCCCACTTCCCCTTTGCAGTGGAATGGATCTACTGCTTAACGCTGTATTGCCGTTGCCCAAGGAGTCAGTGGCTATGTTTTCGTCTACGTTAATTTCTATTCCGCTGTCGCCAGTAGGAGCTATCGATACACTGTAGCTTTTTTTGTCAATACTGGTGAAAGCGGATAGCTGCGCGTTACTCGCTTTAATGTCTTCAATTGTGAAGCCTGTTACGTCCTCACTAAATGAAAAAGTGGCTGTAAATGCACTGTTTCCAATTTTGGCGGGAATACCCGTTACAGTAATGCTAGGGCGAGTTGCATCAAGGTTTATTACGGCTTTGTTCGAAGCCAAATTTGTTAAATTTAACGGGTCGACTACTGCGTCAGCCGGTACTTCAATGCTAATGTCACCTTGACCATTGGGGCGGATTGTTACGGAGTATAGCTGGCTTGGAACTATTTCAGCAAGGCCTGAGATAACCGTAGCATTAAGTAGTTGTATGTCACTTACTGTAAAGCCAGAAACGGGTTCGTTAAATGCAATCAATATAGGAAATGCAGAAGAGTTGCTTATTTTAGGAGCCCCAGAGATAACGACTGTGGGCGCTCGGCTTTTTATATCAAAGATGATTGTTTTTTTGTCTTTTAGGCTGTTTGCTTGGTGAGCAGGAATAAGGCTACTCCCAGGTATAAATGGTGTACAGGCTGTAGCAGCGGTGTCGCCAACGGCTGCTTGCTCTGGGATTAACGGTTTTTCTCCAGAGTTGCCTAGGTCATCAATTTCTATGGTGATGGACCCACAGTCATTGGAGTTACTTCCTAGCCCGGGGTTGGGGGTGAATGTTAGGCTGCTTATTAAGGAGGGGATTTTGATATTCCCAATGGTAAGAGTAGAGTTTATGCTGGAAAGAGGGCCATTAACTATAAGGCTGTCCTCGTCTACCACATTGTTGGAAAATGTAACGCCTAGGTTGTCGAAAAAAGTAAGGGTGGCAGGGGCTAGGTTTAATTTCCCATTTGTCGCTGTAATAGTCACTTCAACATCAAAGGTGTTATTGGCATCGGAGTCAGAAAGAATAAAAACGGCTTGGCCGTTGACTACTTGAATGGATACGGGTGCACTGTCGCCAATTTCAACTCTTGCTGAGGGGACGGTGATCACGGGAGCCTTGTTGTAACCGGATTCCACAGCGCCTATGTCGGCTATGGAATCATTGTCGGTAGCTACATTGTCTGTATCTTTTTTGCGTTCTACAAAGCGCTGGTCCAGTGTGGATGTGAGTTGCTGATTGCCAGTCGCATCAATGGCGGGGCTGGCAGATATGACTGCAGGAACAGCTGGAACCTCTGCGGAGGTTGGCGTCGCAGGGATAGCAGCAACTGCGGGTGTAATCACTCGCATGGTCGGTAAAATAGTTTCTGTCAGTCCACCGTTATCTCTCAGGATGCCTGCTTTAGGAGTGTCCGCATGGCCAAAATTGGGGAAGGGGGGACTGTCGATAAAGTTAGATGTTGTGTAATTGTGTTGTGCGCCATTTGCATTATTAATGCTGTTGCGAATCACGTTTTTACCCTTGAGGTTTAAAATACTATTGGCACTTACGCCGATTTTATTATTGCTTAGGCTGGTGTACTGGGGCGATTCTTTATTGGCGACTATACTATTGCTTATGCTCATTGACGATCCCACATTTCCATCCTGGATGCCGTCACCTGTCGCGCTCAAATTATATACGGGGCTGTTACAGCTTCCCCCTGCAGTCGCAGTACAGGTATTATCAAAAATAGTACTCTGAATTATCTGTGTGCCATCAACTGTTATGCCTTGTATATTAATTGATGGAGAGTTGAGGCTAAATATAGCGGCACCATAGGCACTACCACCCTGACCGCCAGCTCCCCCTTGTACGCTGTTCCCACTAAAGGTGCTTGAGTCTACAAAAAGAAGACCGTTGTGATTGAAAATAGCTCCGCCCAAACCCGCTCCACCGCCACCTCTAGACTGGGTGCCCTTGCCACCGGCAAAGCCGGCAATACTTTCAACATTGGAGCTATTTTGTCCACCGCCACCGCCAAAGCCACCAGGGCCACCGATTACGCCATAACCGCCTCCACTGCCAAAGGCTCCGCCATTTCCGTTTTCACTACTTCCGTTAGGTGCTGGCCGACCACCTCCTGCTCCAAAGGCACCGTGGTCATTTCTGCTGCTGCCAGTGTCTTCTTTACGGCCTCCGTTGATACCATTGTCGTTAGTGGGGCTAAAACCACCACTGCCATCAGGTCCTCCATTGCCGCCAAAAATGCTTAAGGTATTTTTATTTATGTCGTCGTTGTTGGGGTCTCCATCGAGGTTGTCAGGGTGTATGAATTGCTCTTTGTCTATAAATTTTGTTTGATAAAACCCCCCGCCAATATCGACATTGCCATTGCCTGCGATACCTCCTCCTCCAAAATAGGCTGTACTGCCACCATCGCCACCAAATGCCTTATTATTATTGAACGTAACGTTGTTTATTGTTAGCTGGCCTTGATTGTAGATAGCTCCGCCTAAGCCTGCACCTCCTCCAGAGCCGTCACCACCTTTGATTAATCCATTTTTAATGCTTAAGTTTGTAAGGGTGAGGAACCCAGGACTTATTTGCACTTTGTTGATGTCGTTCCCTATATAGGTTCCGCTCATAACAAAGAATAGTCGCATATTGGCGGGTGAAGCACCGACTAAGCTGCGCTGAATGACTACACCATTATCACTAGACTTAAGTCTGGCACCTGCTTCAACACCATCGCCTCGTATGTGTATGGTGCTTGTAATGGGGGGGAGGGCATTTGGGCCATACCAGTAGTTGTTTACCGTGCTTAATTCATAGGGGCCACTATTAACGGGCAAAATAATAATGTCGGCACCGGTAGTATTGTTTGCCGCAATGATTGCTTCGGGCAAGCTGATGGCGGGCTTGTCTTCAGCTGGATCTAGTGGGTCAGCACCCGTATTTATATCAGCGGGGTTTTTACTAATATTGTTAAGGTCTGTGATTGTCAGCGTGTCGGGTCGATATAGGCCGCTGCGGCCAGCAGGGTCTTGGCTAATAAATTGTGCCCCCGCAACATCAATATCCATTTTGTCGGTGTTCACAATAATGGTGGCTGAGTAACTAGCGCTGGTGTAGCTAGTTAAGAGTGTGAGTAGACCTAGCTTGGCAATATTGCGTATTTGAATCATTACTACATCCTGATGTGCAGTCTCCTACTAGCTATGTTTTACTAGAGAAAACAATTACTTATAATTTGAATTTAGCATGCAGGCGGCCATTATTGGATGCCGCTCATCTTTGCAGTGCTACGATTTAGCGTATTTGTGGTTATTTAGGGCTGTATATGGCCCTAAATAGCCGTACTACTGTGATTCTAGCGTTTCCCAGCGCTCAAAAGCGTGTTCTAGTTCGCTTTCTAGCTGTTGCAGCTGGGCTTGGACTGCATTTGTTTCTGCAGGTTCCCTTTGGTAGAAACCCGGTTCTGCCATAGCGTCATTGGCGGCTTGGATGTCTTTTTCTAACTGCTCCATTTTCTTCGGCAGCTCGTCCAGCTCTTTCTGGTCTTTGTAGCTGAGCTTCTTCTCTACCGCTTTTGGTTTTTCCTGCTTGGCAGCTTTCGCTGCGGGCTTGCTGGCGGGGGCTTTGCGCTGGCGCAGCCAGTCGTCGTAGCCGCCGATGTATTCATTCACTTCACCGTTTTCGAAGACGATGGAGCTGGTGGCAACGTTGTTGATGAATTCACGGTCATGGCTAACCAGCAGCAAGGTGCCACCGAAGTTCATTAGTTGCTCTTCCAGCAATTCTAGAGTCTCTGCGTCTAAGTCGTTGGTGGGTTCGTCCAAGATCAGCATATTGAAGGGGCGAGTGAATAGCTTGGCTAGTAACAATCGGTTTCGCTCCCCCCCAGATAGCGCTTTCACTGGTTGGCGTGCGCGGGCAGGGGGAAACAGGAAGTCCTGTAAATAGCTGAGCACATGGCGCGGTTCACCATTGATCTCTAGGGTGTCGCGACCTTCACCGATATTGTCGGCCACGGTTTTGTTTTCATCTAGGGCACCACGCATTTGGTCAAAATAGGCGACTTCTAATTTAGTGCCCACCTTGATGGAGCCCTGCTGTGGTTCTAGCTTGCCCAACAGTATTTTTAACAGGGTGGACTTGCCACAGCCGTTCGGGCCGATGATGCCGATCTTGTCGCCACGCATCAGGGTGGTGGAGAAGTCATTTAATATGGGCTTGTTTTCATAGCCGTGGGTGACATTCTTAACTTCTAATACAATTTTTCCTGACTTGTCGGAAGACTGCATGGCCAGTTTGGATGTGCCTAGGCGGTCGCGGCGCTCAGAGCGCTCTTGGCGCAAGGCTTTTAGGGCGCGCACACGGCCCTCGTTGCGGGTGCGACGCGCCTTGATGCCCTGACGAATCCAAACTTCTTCCTGAGCTAGCTTTTTGTCGAACTCTGCATTGGCGCGCTCTTCCGCGTGCAATGCCGCTTCCTTACCCGTTAGGTATGCTTCATAAGTACCTGGCCAGCTGCTGATTTTGCCGCGATCTAGCTCAATAATACGCGTGGCTAAGGAGCGCAAAAAGGCGCGGTCGTGGGTAATGAATAGTAGAGTGGCGTTGTACTGTAATAAGAACTCTTCCAGCCAGTTAATCGACTCTATGTCCAAGTGGTTGGTTGGCTCGTCTAGCATTAAGATGTCGGGAGCCTGTACTAGGGCTTGGGCCAGTAATACCCGGCGCTTCATTCCACCGGATAGGCTGCTGAATTCAACCTCACCATCCAGTGATAAGCGTGATAATACCGCATCGATACGCTGGCTGATGTCCCAGGCATTGTGATTTTCAATTTGCTGCTGCAGCTTTTCAAAGCGAGCGTAGACGGCTTCGTCGCCGTTGGCTAACTCGGCAGTGGCATGGGCATAGTCCTGTAGTAGCTTGCCGATTTCTCCTAGACCTTTGGCGACTACGTCGTAGACAGGACCGTGTGTATCGTGGGGTACTTCTTGAATAAGCCTGGCGATCTTCAAGTTTTGTGTGCGTACCACTTCCCCGTCGTCGGCCTGTATTTCGCCGGCAATCAGCTTCATCAGGGTCGATTTTCCGGCACCGTTGCGGCCAATCAAACACAGGCGCTCGCCTTTTTCGATGGTCAGGTCGAAGCCATCAAATAGGGGAGCAGCTCCGTAGCTGACTTGAATTTTGCGTAGGCGAAGTAGGGACATGGTGGGTACTCATAAAATCGAGGGCGGATTTTAGCACTTTTGTGACGGGGGCACAGCTCTAGCTTGGTGTTTAACCGTATAGGTGTTGTCAGAGAGAGCAGGGGGCGAAGAACTCGCCCTTTATTCGATACTAAGCAGCTTGGTGCTGATACTCGTTTTCTAAGCTATTGAACTCTTTGCTTAATTTTTCCATCGTCGCCATCGCCTCATTGAAGCGCTGGGAGTGCTCTTGCATCAGCTCTTCAAAGTCGATAATCGCGTCGTGGCGAGAGATGCCGGATTTTTGCAGGTTTTTCAGCAGTTTTTTATGTGACTTTATCAGCAGGGCATAGCACTCATGAGCTGTGATCGCGCTTTGATGGGCGTGTTCTAGTGCTTGTTCGGCCTTTTTTAGGCGCTGTTTAGTGATCATGTTGTAGTCCTAATTATTATGCTCGGACATTTCTTATAGCAGTTATTTTCAGGTTTTCTAGCTACAAATGAAAATACCTGAAATTAGGCGGTTTTAGGCTTGAGCAATAGCAATGAGGATAGACTGCACAGGGCGCAGAAGGCCATGCCCAGAGAGATAGGTAGTAAGTTGTTATGCGGCAGGGCACTGATGCCTGTGCCAATGAGGCCGGCTAATAAAAACTCAGAGGTGCCCAGCACCGCATTAGCAGTGCCGCTGCTGTTGGGAAAGAAGCTGAGTGTGGCAGAGGAGGCATTCGCCGCGATCAATCCTAGGCTGCCTACGCTCAACATGATAAGTGGCACTACGCTATACAGCTGGTAGTTATGGCTCAGCACCAATAGGGCAAATGATAGTGCCGCTGCACACTGCAAGCTGACCCCAAGCCAAATGATCTGCTGGGGCTGATAGCGTTTCAGTAGGCCGATATTGATACGGTTGCACAGCATCATGGTGACAATGTTAGCGCCAAATAAAAACGGAAAGTGTGAGCTACTGATAGCAAAGTGGTCGATATATAAATAGGCCGACTCGGTGATAAAGACAAACATGGTCGAGAAGGCAAAAGACAGGCTGATAATATAAGCCATGGCGTGGCGATGGCTGAGTATTCGGGCATAGTCCCTGGCAATATCTGCCCAGCTTTTGGTCTCTAGGCTGGCCGCGCGCGTCTCTGGCAGTGATTGCTGGCATAGCAATAATATGAAGCTGGCGTAGAGGGCAAGGAATATAAATATGCTTTGCCAGTTGAGGTAGCTGAGTAGCAGGGAGCCAATGCCCGGGGCGAGCAAGGGGGCGCTCATCATAATCAAGGCAACCATAGACAAAACTTTGGCACTCTCTTGTCCGTCAAAGCGATCGCGTACCATGGCGCCCACGGTAACGGTGGCGGCACCGCCGCTGAAGGCTTGCAGCAAGCGCAGTGCCCACAACTGCTCAACACTGTTACTGAAGGCGATGCCGACGCTGGCAAGGATATAGCCAGACAAACCCATTAATACCAAGGGTCGGCGGCCAATGCGGTCAGAGCTGGGGCCACCGACTAATTGACCTAGGGCAAAGCCGATTAGGAACAGGCTGACCGAGACGGCCACTTGCTGAGTATCGCTGTTATAGAAAGTGGCCATACTGGGCATGGCGGGCAGGTAGGCGTCTACCGCTAGAGGAGTGGTGGCGACCAGCAGGGCGAGCTGCAGAGCAAAGAACTTTGAGGAGGAAGGTGTTTTCATCATATCCGCATTGTAGGCCTTATTGCCGCAGGGAGTGGCGCAAAAACTGAGCATTATCAAACATAAATTCAATCTGTCATTCTCAGCCTCAAGCGGGTTTCTAGTATAGAATTGCAGGGCAATTATTATGGACTGGATTATGTCACCTCGCATTCTGCTTATTTTATGTCACCCCGCTTTTGAACGCTCCACGGTTAACAAGGCCTTGCTGGAGGCGGCGAACGAGCTGGGCAATGTTACTGTGCATGATTTATATCAGCGTTACCCCGATTTTTTTATCTGCGTAGAAGACGAGCAGGCTCTGCTACAAGAGCATGACATTATTGTATTCCAGCACCCTTTTTATTGGTTCAGCATGCCTGCATTACTTAAGGAGTGGCAAGATTTAGTCCTGCAGTTCGGCTTTGCCTTTGGCCCAGGAAAAACCCAGCTCACAGGCAAGAAGTGGCTCAACGTAGTCACAGCGGGGGGCAACGAGCACGCCTATTCTGCGGAGGGTCATAAAAAATATTCGGTAGAAGAGTTGCTGCGCCCCTTTGAATGCACCGCGATGATGTGCGAGATGGAGTATTTAACCCCGCTTATTTTTCACGATGTAATGAATGCGGATAGTCTAGCAATAGATCAAATGGCCAAGTCTTATCAACAGCGCTTAATGTCAATCTCTCAAGGAGGTGCTTAGCATGTCAGGCGGCGGATTAATGCAGCAGGCTTTTGTTTTTTTAGGCGCGGCGGTGGTGACGGTGCCGATAGCCAAGCGCTTGGGCCTTGGCTCGGTATTGGGTTATCTCATCGCGGGCACCATCATTGGTCCCTATGTCTTGGGGCTAGTGGGCACAGACATGGAGGGAGTGATGCACTTTGCCGAGTTTGGCGTGGTGATGATGCTGTTCCTGGTCGGCTTAGAGCTGCAGCCATCACTGCTATGGCGTTTACGCATGCCCATCCTAGGTTTGGGTGGCGCACAGGTGCTGGGTACTACGGGGGCAATCACCGGTATCGCCTATCTGTGTGGGCTGGATATTAAAATGGCCTTGGCGGTGGGCATGGTGTTGGCACTATCGTCTACGGCGATAGTACTGCAAACCCTGAATGAAAAGGGCTTGATGAAAACTGATGTGGGGCAGTCCTCCTTCGCGGTCTTACTATTTCAAGATATAGCCGTGATTCCCATGCTGGCCTTAATGCCACTGTTGGCAATGCAAGGTAGCAATACTGAAAGTACCGAGGGTGGTTCGGGTTGGCTGCAAGCCTTAACGGTCTTGGCTGTAGTGGGTGGCATTATTCTAGGGGGGCGCTTTTTAGTTCGTCCCATTTTCCGCATTATAGCCAATACCAAATTACGAGAGATATTCACCGCTACGGCACTGTTTTTAGTGATTGGCATAGCTTTGTTAATGAACGCAGTGGGCTTGTCCGCAGCGCTGGGTACTTTCTTGGCAGGAGTGGTCTTGGCCGACTCCGAATACCGCCACGAGCTAGAAGCCGAGATAGAACCCTTCAAGGGTTTGCTGCTCGGCCTGTTTTTTATCTCCGTGGGCGCCAGCATTAATTTTTCTATACTGGCCGAACAGCCGGGCTTGATTAGTAGCTTGGTGCTGGGTTTGGTCGCAGTAAAAATGGCGGTGCTATTTGTCCTCAGCAAAGCCTTCTCCATGGACAAACCCGCCTCGGTGTTCTTCAGCTTTGCCCTAGCTCAGGGCGGTGAGTTTTGCTTTGTACTGTTCTCTTTTGCGGCGCAGAACCATGTGATTAGTAACGAGGTTAGCAGCCCTCTAGTGGTGGTAGTTGCCCTGTCCATGGCCTTAACCCCCTTACTGATGATAGTGAATGACAAGCTCATTCAGCCACTCTTGGTACACGATAGCTCGGAAGAGAAAGAGCCTGACGAAATAGATGATGGTGATACTTCAGTGATCGTCGCAGGCATGGGGCGCTTTGGGCAGATGGTGTCTCGCCTGTTAAATATGAAGGGCTTTACCACGACCATACTCGAACACGATGCCAGCCAGATAGAAATGGTACGTCGCTTTGGTAGTAAGGTGTTTTTTGGTGACGCCAGCCGAGTAGATCTATTGCACTCTGCTGGGGCAGACGCAGCAAAGCTGATAGTCGTCGCAGTGGATGAACATGAAAAGACCTTAGAGATTGTTGCTAATGTTAAAAAGCATTTCCCGCACCTGAAGATATACGCCCGTGCGGAGGGGCGCAGGCAATACCACGAGCTAGAGTTGGCCGGAGCAGATTACATAGTAAGAGAGACCTTCCACTCCGCCGTGCACATGGGTGAAGAAGCCTTGGCTGAACTGGGTATGCGCAAGCACGAAGCCCATCGCGCGGCGATGACCTTTAAAAAATACGACGAGAAACATATTAAAGAAATGACCGAAGTATGGGGGGATGAGAAGGGTTACCTTTCTAAGAGCTTGCAGAATAGGGAGGCGCTGGAAGAAGTGTTGCAGCAGGATAGACGGGATAGGGGTGTGCTGGGTGAGATCGAGGGCTGGAAGAAGATTAGGGATGCGGGGAGTAAGTAGTTGAATGCGGATAGACCGCCATGGATGGTGGCCAGTAACTCCTAACTCATTCTTTCCATATCATCATCTTTATTGTCGGGCTTGTGCTCCTGGCATTGAAGGTGATCTTTCAGTCTTTCATTGGCACAGTCTATTTGCCTTGTCGTGGAGGCACAGGCGAAGAGGCTTAAGATTAATAGGGTGGGAAATATTAGTTTTAATGATTTTTTCATGGTTTAAATCTATATGGCGTTTTCTATTGCCCAAGTGAACTCAGGGCTCTCGTTAATAGGCGGGTAGCTGTCGGGAGAATAACCTATATCAGAGAACAATTTGTTAGCTGTTACTAAGTGGCTAAAAAATTTATGGCACTGTTGTGCGTCTTTTATTAATGAGCTAAAGCGCAAGCCATTTCTAGCAACTACCCATTGATAGGCTTCTTTACTCAGTACCTTTTCGCTCGCATCCAAAAAGCTTGAAGTCTGTAAATGGCTTATAACTATCGGTGAGTTGTAGCGCTGCTCTGGCAGCTCCGCATTGAGGTGGCAAGCTAGGATGTTCTGTTCTAATTTGTATTGTTCAAATTCGGAAACGTAAGGTTTTCTCAATGCAGTGTTGTGGCTGTTGATTAGGCTGAGGGATAACTGGTAATGGTTGATAGCCTCCTGTTTAACGGTAGCTAGTTTGCTTATCTTACGGTTATCTCGCAGGAGGGGTATTTGGTCGAAAAATATATTGGCGATTAGCCAGTGTAGGCGCGACAACCTAAGCTTGCTGTTTCCTTGGTTGACCCCAAGTTCGGCATGTAAAAAGGTTAATAAGTCTTGAGTATCACTATCTATTGTTGGGTGTTTGTAGCAGATTCGTATATTGTTGTATATACGCATTAGAGCTTCGATCTCTTCTGGAAAAGGCGAAGGAAAGTGTTTTTCGTGAAGGGTATCTATGATCTTAGATACGTTTTGGCTGGCCTTTCTATGGGGGCTTTTATAGGGTGATTTTAGTGTTTTCTCATCAATACCTGAAGAGAGTAGCTCTATCTCGGATAGGAAATGGTCCCATGTCCAGCCTTGAGATTTGAGGCGATGAATTTTGCAGTAGAGATTGGACATAACACTTCGCTATTAAAAAGTGAAGACCATTTTACGGCGCAGAGTGGCTTATTACTATGTGTCTTATCAAAATATTCTAGAACCACATTCAATACGGAGAAATTAGTATGTGTCGTTCAAAGAGTATCTATTCCATTATTTTAATTATACTTGTTTTATCGGGTTGTAGCTCAATGGCTCACCGTGGAGTCATGCTGTCAGATCCGAGTGAAGGGACTGACAATTCTATGGAGATCAAAAGGGTGGTGCTTAAGTCCGCTAGTTTGATAGTAGAAGTAGAAGTAGAAGTAGAAGTAGAAGTAGAAGTAGAAGACCCTCAGTCTAGTACCTATGAAATTATTAATATGGCCAAGCAAGCCGGTGGCTATGTAGATAAGTCCTACAGCCCTAATATTCGCCGAGCAGTAATGCATATAAAAGTGAAGTCTGAAAACTTAGAGAGTTTTTTAATGCAGGTTGAGTCAAAGGGAAAAGTGCTAGCGAGGTCGATTAGCCGAGATGACATTACGGAGGACTCTTGGGCAACAGAAGCTAAAAATACAGCTCCTATGTATTCATCGGTGGATTTAACTTTAATACAGAAGCGTGTTTATGGTCCTGTTATGTGGTTAGGTAAGGGAATTGTTTGGGCAACGAAGTCCTTGTTTTTTTTAAATTAGAATTTGATTAATGCGATAGGCTGAAAATACAGGTTTTCCAGCCTATCCGCATAAGCCTCCCTGTCTGCGGAAACTAGCTACATCCTTGTAGCATGTCCACATAGCCCCCTACCGAAACGAAATTCGCGCCACCGTCTTAGGGTTAATTAAATCCGCCAAGCTGTACTGCGCTAGGTGGTTCAAATACTCGTTCTGTGCCTGCAATAAAATTGGCTTGAGCTGGCAGATACCCTTGATATGGCACATGGGGGTATCGCAGTTGATCGGCTCCAATGTTTTCTCCATATGTATTAACACCTCTTTCAGGCTGACGGACTCAGCGGCCACTCCCAGACGAATGCCGCCGTTCTTGCCTCGGGTAGAGTCTACCCAGCCCTTGTTGGCTAGCTCATTCACCACCTTCATTAGATGTGTCTTGGAGATATCAAAGGCCTCGGTGATCGCTTGAATGGTTGTGCGTTCCTCCTGCATGCCAGCTAGGTAGATTAGTACTCTGAAGGCGTAATCCGTGTGTTTGGTGAGTTGCATAAACTGGCTCTATTTGAGTTTCTTTGTTGACGGTTTTAAATATACATGTAATATGTATCTTATAAAAGATTCAAATTAAATGAATGTTTAGGAGAAAAAGATGTTAGATACTCAAACGATTGATGTGATTAAGTCGACAGTGCCTTTATTAGAAGAACATGGGCGCACCATTACAGATGTGTTTTATAAAAATTTATTCGAAAACCATCCCTACCTGAAGAATATTTTCAATATGGCTAATCAGGGCAAGGGTGAGCAGTCTCGCGCCTTGAGTGATGCGGTACTGGCTTACGCCAAGAACATCGACAATGTAGAAATATTATTACCCGTTGTGCGGCGTATAGCACACAAGCATGTCAGCTTAGGTATACAGGCCAAGCACTATGGCGTCGTCGGTGAGAACTTATTGATAGCCATTCAGCATGTGCTGTCCTTGCCTGATGACCATATTGCACTGCAAGCTTGGGCACAGGCCTATGGCATATTAGCAGACGTATTTATTGGTGTTGAGAATGACCTGTATGCCGCCAATGATGAACAAGCGGGGGGCTGGGAAGGTTTCCGTGAGTTCTATATCGATCGCATTGTCGTTGAGACACCAGAGGTAAAGTCTTTCTACTTTAAGCCTATCGACTTGGAAGCCGTGCCCAGCTTCAATGGCGGCCAATACCTAGGCGTGCGTGTGCGCCCTGATGGTGCCGAGCACTATCAAATCCGTCAGTACTCGCTGTCTACTAAAGCTGGCGGCCAGTTTAGAATTTCGGTAAAGGCGGAGCATGAAGGTGTTGTGTCGAATTATTTACATAGTTGCAAAGTCGGCGATGCTGTGAGCCTGCAGGCGCCAACTGGTGTATTTACTTTAAGTGAGCAGCGCAAGAAGCATATCTTTATTGCCGGTGGCGTGGGTATCACACCGTTGATGAGTATGCTGCAAGAAGCGTTAGAGCAGGGTGACGATGCAATGTTTGTTCAATGTGCCAAAGACGAAGATCATCAGATATTCCAGCAGGACTTGGCCGAGCTAAAAGCCGCCAAGGATTTTCAGCACAAGCTGTGTTACGAAAACAGCCAAAAGGGTGATCACCAAGGCTATTTGAATCAACAGGTCATTGCCCAATGGTTATTTGATTCAGGCTTTAATAGCGATAACGCACAAATTTACTTCTGTGGGCCTAAGCCTTTCATGGCGGTGCTGAATCAGTTTTTCTTGAATCTAGGCTTTGCCACTAGCGATATTCACTACGAAGTCTTTGGTCCGACTACTAGTTTGTAATGTGCCAGCATTTTTTAAAACCCCATTGGTTTATTATCGCTGTATTGGTGGGCAGTGTACTGAACGTGATCAATCAATTTGATGCCCTGTTCGCCGACCAGCTGGTGCATTGGCCTAAGTTATTGTTAACTTATGCCGTACCGTATTTTGTCTCTAGTTTATCCGCGTGGTTTCAAAAATGAATATTTCAAAATCAAAAGTCTATGGTGTGGGCGATGCCTCCTATCGTGCAGCGGGTGGCTATGAGGGCATCTATAAACTGGTGGGGTGTTTCTACCAGCATATGGATACACAGGCTAAAGCCGAACATATACGCGGCATGCACCGACCGAATCTAACTATGCCGATTGATAAGTTAGCCTGCTTCTTAAGTGGCTGGATGGGTGGGCCACGACGCTTTGATGAGAAGTATGGGGATATTCATATCCCTAAATTTCACGCAAATTTCACTATTGCCGAAGGTGAGGGTGAGGCTTGGTTACTGTGTATGGGACTGGCGTTGGATGAGCAAGACTATGCTCAGGACTTTAAGGTCTATTTGAAAGAGCAGTTTAAGGTACCAGTTCAGCGGATTATTGCGCTGAATGAATACGGATAAGTTAAAAACGAGTGTTTTCAGCTTATCCGCATAGGGTTTTAAGCTTTATAAACATCTATATCTTTCAATAGCATCTTACTTCGTACCATAATGCCGTTACCTCTAGCAATCTCACGATCTTGGTTATCATAAACCACCGCTTCAACAATCCACTGGCTGCGATTTTTATTCACCACCTTACCCTCAGCGCGCATATGCCCACCAGACACGGGGCGGGTGATATAGGTGGTGAAGGAGGTTGTTAGCACAAAGACTTCTTCTTCCAAGGAGTTGGCGGCAAAGAAGGCTGCATCATCTAATAGTTTGAAGTAAACGGAACCGTGCACACCGCCACCAGAGTGCTCGTATCGCTTCTGCATCTGTACTGTGATTGTGGCTTCGCCTTCGCGAACCTCAATCACTGGCGGATAGATATCATTGATCGGAGCCGCCTTGTACATATTCTCTAAGCTGCGATAGTGAATGTCATTGCTCATATTGTTGTCAGCCTACGCGAGAGAGCGAGCATATTTTTTCATGCCTTTGATGATACCAGTGCCCAGTGCCTTTTTGACCACAGCACCAATCAAGGGGATGCGCGATTCAAAAACGATATTGTAATCTAAGCTGGTCACGCCGTTGTTCTCACTGAACTTCATAATGCCATAGTGATTTTTCAAGGGCGTGGTATTACTGATGGTATATTCGATTAGTTCGTTTTCCTTGTGTGCAGTAACGGTTTCTTCCACCGGGGGCAGTAGGTGTAGCTTGCGCACAGAGCCCTTGCCATTCACACAGTCTTCGCCGTCTTTAATGCGGCTGATCTTTGCGCCGATAATTTTGCCGAGCTTCTCGTGATCACCCAGTGTGGCAAAAACCGTGGCTACGGGGGCAGGGAAGTCTTGGTTGATTTGAATGACGTGTTGCTTGGGCATGGTTTGTCCTGTTATTAAGTGGTGGGTAGTAGTGTCAAGGTGTCTTATCGTCTATTAAATATTTTAGAATCTCAATGCCTAATGAGCACACAGCATTGGAAAACAAGTCATTTTGTGAAGAAAATGGCCGATTTCTGTTTCAGACAGAAATTAGCATATCCGCACTAGCCTTGATCACAACACTGCTTTATGACTCTCTCTATAAACCGGTTTGACAATGTTTTATCAGGCAGCGCGCCTTTTAGTTTGTTGCGTAGGTCTTTAAATCAATATCACTTACAACCTTTTGTACTGAGGTGTTGCAGACATGCATTTCTTAGTCTTGGTAGTGACCTGTAACAGCTCGTTACAAATTCACATTGATTGTTACATAAGTGTAAAAAAAATCATGATCCAATGTGGTTATTGTCAATGAAAACAGTGGGGTATGAATTATTTATTTTTGGCATTGATCTTGAAGCATGCTCTTCGAGCTTGAAAATATTATGGGTTCGCGAAAAAAAAGGGTCACTAATTAATAATTTGATGTGTTATTCACCCAAGATACTAGGTTGTACGGATTATTCTAGTAAGGCGTATTCGTTGTAAGCGTTATCTCTAGTTAATTAAATGAGAGGGGAGAGGCCATCGGCCCAGTATTTGGGTGTGATTTTTTAGAGGCTTTACTGAAAAAAATAATATAACTACTGTTAAGGGTTTAGGTATGGGTTACATAATAAGAATATTGAGTCTGCTTGCCTTGTTATTAATATCAACGACCTCTTTTTCTTCTCACTTTAGAGGGGGAGGAATTTCTTGGGAGTCCTACGCAAAAGATCCGGACAATATTAAAAATGACGTAAGAGTTACCGTGAAAGCTGCGTGGAGGTCGGAGGCAGCTAATACTCCCTCGCTTGATGTGTCCCCTGCCAAATCGGCAGCTTTATTATCTCATACTGAAGACAACCTTAGCGGTTATGACCTAACTACAACGGTGTTCACTATTGATGACCTTGACCTGAATACGGTTTATACCGTGAGTTACAATGGTTGCTGCCGGATTGCCAATCTTGAAAATAATGGCTCTGGAGACTGGGACCAACAAGCTTTGATTTACTTAAATAATGGTAACTTGGCACCTAAAATTGATTTGCCCATTGTCTTTGAAGTACCTCAATTGCAGTCAAATGGTATCGATCCTTTGGTGAATTATACTTTTTCAGTTTTTGCGGCAGACCCCAATGCAGATAGCCTGCGTTATCGCTTAGCGAACCTGGTTGAGTTGGGTGGTGGGTCGTCGAGCAACCCTACCGGTTTTTCTATTGATGCCAATACAGGAATGATTACTTGGGTTGGTTCTGGGGCAACACCCGGGTCCAGCCTTACACCGGGCCTATATAGCGCTGGTATTGTGGTCGAGGATATCGATGGAAATGGAGCGGTGAAATCCAAAAGTCATGTGGATTTTATATTAGATCTGCAAAACAAGGCGGCGGTGCCTTTTGAAACTTCGCCTAATGTTCCGGAATCCGGTGTCATCATTGTTGAAAAAGGGGATTCATTCAGTTTCTCCATCTCAAATAATGTTGACAACATCTCATCAGAAAGCCTAGGAGCTGTCCAAGGGGCGCTTGTAGAAACGTCATCCAATAATTATACATTTGAGCCGGGCAATGTCGGAGATTCGGTTGACTTGCCGCCGGGGCAGTACCCCATCACGTTTGCCATTTCCAAAGATGCCGGTGGAGCAACACAGAATTACCTCGTGCTGACCTTTGTGGTGCCTGACCCTAGTGCCCCCCAAATTGAAAACCTAGAGGGAGATGTGTCGAGCTACTCATCTTCTACTGAGCACCTTATTGATGCTAATCAGAATGCCGTCGTCACCGATACCACCAATACTCATCTAAACGGGGGGAAGTTAAAAGTGAATCTCAGTTTCACGGATGGAGAGTTTGAACATCTGGGTGTGCAGTCTGTTGGCGCGGGCGCGGGGGAAATCAGTGTCTCAGGTAGTGATGTGCTGTATGAGGGTAACAGTATCGGTACTATTGACGGGTCAGAAAATGGTCAGGGAGTGCCACTGACTATTACGTTTAATAGTGACGATGCCACTCTGGCCGCGGTTCAGGTATTAGTCAGAAGCCTCAGCTATAACAATAGCTTTGTATTAAGGGCTTCTGGGCAGCGTTCTCTGTCAGTTTACATAGAAGATCCGGGCGGTTTAAGTAATACCTATACACTGAATGTTGACGTGCAGGATCACCCCGACAAACCACCCCAGAGTGCCCCGTTCCTGCTCAATAACGCCTTGTCTCTTGTCGATGGTGATACGGTTACAATGAACACTAGCAGTATCCGGTTTGTGGACGCGGACACGGCGGATAATAACATAATCATTTTTGTATCCAGTGTAACCAATGGCCAGTTTGAACTTGTCTCAACGGGTAGTACAGCGACCAGCTTTACTCAGGAGCAGGTGAATTCGGGTGACGTAATCTTTGTGCATAACGGCAGTGGTAACGCCCCTAGCTACAGCCTTTCGGCAACCGATGGTGTGGCAACCACCACTATGATTCCGGCGGTAATTAACTTCACATCAACCTCAGCTATCAATTTAAGCACTAATGAAAATGCGGTGAATGTGACCATGGTTCCTTCCACGGGCGTTTCGGGTTCACCCATTTACTCTCTGGCATCCGGTGCTGATCAAGGGTTGTTCAGTGTTGGTGGGATGACTGGGGCGCTAGTGTTTAATACGCCACCGGATTACGAGTCGCCTTCGGATGCGGGGGCGGATAATGAATACAATGTAGTGGTGAATGTGCAGGGCGCGACCTCTGGTAACGTTAACATTATCTATACCATTAAGGTTCAGGATTTAAATGAATTTGTACCCACCATCACCAGTAATGGCGCTTTATCGTCTGCTTCAATTGCGGTCAATGAAAATGTCAGTACCGCTGTGACCACGGTCACCGCAACCGATGCGGATGATGGCGCCAATTTGTTGTACAACATCAGTGGTGGTGTTGATGCCAGCCAGTTTGCCATTAACGGTGTCACGGGAGAGCTGAGTTTTGTATCGTCTCCTGATTATGAGTCGCCTGTCGACACCGGGGGGGATAATACCTACGAGGTGGAGGTTCAGGTGATTGATGGAAGTTACAGTGATACCCAGGTCATTACCGTTACGGTAGATGACGTCAATGAGTTCACGCCAAGCTTTTCGGGGGGCAGCTCTGTCTCTGTGGATGTGGATGAAAACACAATGGCTGTAACCACGATAAGCGCATCAGATGACGATGCTACGGCCATTTTAAGCTATTCATTAAACGGTGGCGCTGACGCTGCCTTGTTTACGCTGAGCAGTGGGGGCGAGTTGAGTTTTATCAGTGCGCCGGATTTTGAAAACAAACTGGACGCAGACAGTGATAATCAGTACATCGTTATTGTACAAGTGTCCGATGGTGTTAATACGGCGGACCAAACACTGGCTGTTAACATTCAGGATCAAGATGAAATAGCCCCCGTGGTCGCCGTTGATGCACTGGCGCCTGCAAATGGGTTTAACCAGTCTAGCTACCCCGTCACGGGTACTTGTACGACTGGAGATGGTCAGGTGATGGTTACTGTAACAGGGTTGGCCTCCCAAGCAACGGCCTGTAACGCAGGTTTTTGGGGGGCGGTCAATTTTGATGTCAGCAGCATTGCAGATGGGCTAAACGTTATTATTGTGAACGCAACACAGACTGATGCGGCACTCAACCAAGGCAATGCCTCGACGGCTCAAGGCCATAAGGATGTCATCGTTCCGGCCGCGCCCACCGTGGTGAGCCAGACCACCAACGACACCACGCCGGTGCTCAGCGGTACAGCGGAAGCCAACAGCACCGTGACCGTTGTCGTGGCCGGAGCCACCTACAGCACCACCGCTAATGGCAGCGGCCAGTGGACACTGGATACCGGTAGTGCCAGCCCCGACAGCGGCAGCTTCAGCCCCAACACAAACGGCGT
>Ga0105356_10000953_pt1 | contig 28350 bp, 23 predicted proteins | sample GOMGulsemesocosm_3_FD_83502 | JGI IMG/M metagenome (GOLD analysis project Ga0105356, IMG submission 83502) | Methane-oxidizing microbial communities from mesocosms in the Gulf of Mexico - GOM9D Gulf of Mexico | ecosystem: Environmental > Aquatic > Marine > Cold seeps | place: Gulf of Mexico... | reverse complement strand
CTGAGGACGATTAGCTCAGTTGGGAGAGCATCGCCCTTACAAGGCGAGGGTCACTGGTTCGAGCCCAGTATCGTCCACCATTTCTATATTATTTCCTCATTGATACAACTCTCTATCAGCAAAAAGCATCTTCAACTCTTTACAACCCGACCGAATCACTAGTCCTAGCCAATTACCGTTCACCATTTCTATATTATTTCCTCATTGATACAACTCTCTAGCAGAAAAACAGCATCTTCAACTCTTTACAACCCGACCGAATCACTAGTTTGAACCCAGTATCGTCCACCATTTCTATATTATTTCCTCATTGATACAACTCTCTAGCAGAAAAACAGCATCTTCAACTCTTTACAACCCGACCGAATCCCTAGTTTGAACCCAGTATCGTCCACCATTTCTATATTATTTCCTCATTGATACAACTCACTATTAGCAAAACAGCATCTTCAACTCTTTACAGCCCGACCGAATCACTAATTCGAGCCCAGTATCGTCCACCATTTCTATATTATTTCCTCATTGATACAACTCTCTAGCAGAAAAACAGCATCTTCAACTCTTTACAACCCGACCGAATCACTAGTTCGAGCCCAGTATCGTTCACCATTCTTATTCTAAGAATTAAAACTAACCCATTGTACTAACACTAAATAAAAAACCTCACAAAATAAGCTTAGCCCTTTCATATAAAATCAACTAAAACTATTACTTTCAACGATTTAATCTAAAAAAAATAACATATCAAAAGATCTTATCTATACTCTTAATCATTAGTGGCACCATCACTGTAAGAGGTACACATGAACAATTGCATGTTATGTAAATTCAATAACATCCTATTGTTGACCTTTCTACTCATTCTAATAAATACAGCTTGCGCCGAAGAAATTAGCATTGTGACTGAGTTGCTCGAGCCATATCAAATGCGCGATAAACATGGTTATCTAACTGGATACTCAGTAGAAGTTATGCAAATCCTTATGCAATAAACAAACACCACTGCACCTATTCAAATAAAGTCATGGGCAAATGCATATAAAATTGCACTTAAGCAAAAGAACACTCTCATTTTTTCAATCGCCCGTAGCCATATTCGTGAAGATAAGTTTATTTGGGGTGGCTCCCTATTACGGGAAAAATTGTATGTTTGGGGGCTCAAAGGTCACTCGCCCCCTGAAGTAGAATCATTAGCAGCGTTAAGAAAATATACCATTACGGTTATTAACCGTGGGACGCAGGAAGAATATTTAACAGAAAACAATTTTACTAAACTGATGAGAACGTCTAATTACATTAATACAATTAAACTACTTTATGGCAAACGCACTCAATTCATCATTTCTGCCCAAGACAATTTAATGAAGCGCACACAAATGATGCACTACAACCCTGACAGGCTCTATAAGGTAATGTATTTAGAAGGCGCATCAACCCAGCTCTATTTTGCATTCAGCAAAGAAACAGACCCTAATATCGTAAATTCCTTTAAAGCTGCCTACAAAGAACTCGTTGACAGCGGAAAACTCGTTAGCATTAAACAAAAGTGGAATATTCGATGATGCAATCCCCCCATATTTACGACCTAACCCTCGCCTGTTGAATCTAATACCAACTCATAGTGATATTTGTTTTTTGCTGTACAGATCTACTTCCAACCCAGATTGGAGTTGAGAGCAACACAGTAATAAGACTTATAACTAAGACAAGTCATCAGTTATTAAATGGAATTTGTATAATACTTCTTTTATATCAGTAATTGTCATATGCTTAACACTAAGTCACTACTTTAATTGGAATACTCCTATTAGACGTTTAGCCTTAATAAGCGCATGTTTATTACCTATAGCCTTGCCATCGGTTGCGAATGAGCAATTACGTTGTCAATGGCAGGCGCCCCAAACGCCAATAGACGTCGAGTTTCAACAGCCTCCTTTTGTGCCACCTCCCCTCTTAACTGGTAAAAAAATTAGCGACATAAGCATAATCAGACACAACGTATTTAGCAACGACAAGTCACTCTCCCTCAATTGGCTCTATCAATGGTTAAATGGTATTCACACCCTAACCCGTAAAAAAGTTATATTGCAAGAGCTGTCGTTTGACCCTAATGGGTTGTTTGACCCTGTCAAAATTAGAGAGTCTGAACGTATATTGCGCCATCAGAAGTTTATTTATGATGCGCGAATAAAGCCCATTAAATTATGTGGAGAAACAGTTTCTCTGGCCATATCAACCCGAGATACTTGGTCTATTACTCCTGCATTTAATTTGTCTCATAATGGCGATGAAACAAAAACACGGCTGTCCATCACTGAATCGAACTTTATGGGATCAGGGAAGCTTGTCTCAATTGCTCGCTCGTCCAACGCGCAGCGCCAAGAGTATACCCTAATTTATCGCGATCCGAATATGAGTGGTAGCCACATAAAAAATGCCATCGAATATAGCGACAACAGCGATGGCCATCGTCAATACCTCGCCTTTGAATTACCGTTCTACGCTCTGAATAGTAAAACTAGTTACGGTATGTATTACACCAACGAGAAACGTAATGATCCTATTTATCAACAGCAGGATAAGTTGACGGATTTAACTCATCAAATTAATTCTTATCAGTTATTTGGGGGGTATTCACAGGGGTATATCGATAATCAATCAATTAGGTGGCGTTATGGTGTTAACTTTGAAAAAAATATATTTGGAAAAACGGATCACTCATTATCGCTCATTCCCCTAAATTCAAGAACTAACTTCTATCCCTGGTTAGAGTTTAGTTTGCTAGAAAATCGGTATAAAACACTCACCAATTTTCACTCAATTAAGCGTACTGAAGATATTAACTTAGGACGAAATTTCAGTGCTAGTTTAGGCTATAGTCCACGCTCATGGAGTAATGATCAGTCACGATTGATTTATCATGTGCAATCAAAAAACGCATTCAAATTTGACAATGATTTAATTGCGGTTGCTGGCAGTATCAACGGCAACTGGCTAACCGATGATCAAAAATCTAAGAATATCACTGCTAACCTCAATGCTCAGTATTATCACTTCTCTAGTAAAGACTGGGTATTTTACGCCAATGCATCTTTTAATTTGTTAAAAAGCCCCTACATAGAAAATCAACTTTTTTTAGGAGGTGATACGGGATTACGAGGCTACCCTGTGCGGTATCAGATGGGGAACAAAAACGCTGTATTCAATATAGAGCAGCGCTATTACAGTGATCTATATTGGTGGAAATTAATCAGAGTAGGCGGCGCAGTTTTCATTGATGTTGCGCGAAACTGGGGAAACCAGAGTCCACTGCTTGCTGATAACACATATTTACACAATCAATGGTTATCTAACGCTGGTATCGGCCTGCGGCTAGCGCCAAGTCGCGCTGACGCGAATCATGTGATTCATATCGATTTAGCCTTTCCTCTCACACAGGCGGCAGACATTGATCGCGCTCGTTTTATCATACAAGTCAAACAGTCCTTTTAAGGCTGAACAACGCATATAATGCGTAATATTGGTAATCAATCAGGTTCAAAAATGCTATCTTAGGCAAAATTTAAATTGTTAAGGTTAGTTGTGCCTACTCTGCCATTAAAAAAGCACCATATTGATATATTTCTTGTCCGCCCAGAAACAATCAAGGCGCAACAACAAGCTAAGTTTAAATTATTAATTTCAAGTAATGAAAAAGACGGTATTTCGCGTAAGCGTACAGAGTCAGCACAACGCGATGCATTAATAACCCGCGCATTGGTTCGTTTAGCATTATCAAAATATGTAGATATTGCCCCTAGTGACTGGCACTTTAACAAAGGTTGGAATGGTAAGCCTTTTATTGCGCTAACATGTCAGGGCCATAAGGCAAACATTGAATTTAATCTTTCACATGCGACAGGGCTCATCGCATGTGCCATCACTAAATCATTGCCCCTTGGGCTCGACGTTGAATACACGAAACGTAAGAGCGATACTTACAAGTTGGCTCCGCGATATTTTAGCCCTGAAGAAAATGAAGATTTAGCCGCTCTGCCCTATGAGCAGCAAGCCATCAGCTTTTATGACTACTGGACATTAAAAGAGTCTTACATCAAGGCTTGTGGTGATGGCTTAGCCATCCCGTTAAACCACTTTAGTTTTGATATTAGCAATCATAATAATATTAAAATAAATTTCGATAACGCCCGGAATGACCAACCACACCATTGGCATTGCTCATTGTTTGATATATCAGATGACCATAAAATGGCACTAACTGCCCGCGTAGAGCAGGCGCAAATCACAACCAGTATTCATATAATGAATGAAAAAGGTGAATTTGAGCATGCAGCGCTACCGCTTAAATAGAGAGTGCTATAGCAGATGACGTGTTTCAATAGGAACAAAATCATCTGCAGCTTGAATAAGGCCATTAGCGGTTAAATTTAAGACTCCGTAAACACTGCTGCGCACCTTATTTTCAAGCCTAATTTCGTCAAGTAAAATGGCAAAATCTCCATCACCTGACAGCAGAATAACTTCATCTACTTTTTGTGCTTCTTTTAATACGTCAATTGTAATGCCCACATCCCAATCGCCTTTTGCGCTGCCATCGCTTCGTTGAATAAAAGGTTTTAATTTTACATCGAAACCTATGTGGCGCAGAGCACTTTGAAATTTTTTCTGTGAAGCATCATTCCGATCAATGGCATAAGCATAAGCTGCAACAATCTCACATTCATTGGCTACTTGCAGCCAAAACTGGCGATAGTTAAAAGGACGCGCAAACGCATCACGCGTTGTGTAATAAATATTTTGCACATCAACAAATATAGCGACTTTCTTCACGTCTTTCCCTTAAGATTGTAATAGTTTGAACACTATACCCAAGCTACCTGAAATTGCTAGGTGCACTTAGATTGGTTAGACTCATGTCATAAACTTAACCATTAATTATTTATATTTGTTCGCTAAATTAACAACATACAGCAAGCTTCAGGCCTGATTTAAGCTTAGGTGATGATTTCTTGTCAGATGACTCACGTGTTTAGATTTAACACCTGATATGTGTCATTGTTTTCGTGTATAATGCGCGCCAATTACTCCTACCCAAAGGTCAGCATTGTGCAATCAACCTGTTTTTCTCAATTATCATTGAATCCGTCGCTGTTAGACAACTTGAAAACGTTATCATATGACGAAATGACGCCGATCCAAGCGCAAAGCCTGCCACCGATTCTAGAAGGCAAAGACGTTATTGCCCAAGGTAAAACTGGCTCAGGTAAAACGGCAGCTTTTGGTTTAGGACTACTCAATAACCTTGACGTGAAAAAATTTAGAGTTCAGTCTCTTGTTTTATGTCCTACCCGTGAACTTGCCGATCAAGTCGCTAAAGAAATTCGAAAATTAGCACGTGGCATTCACAATATTAAGGTGTTAACCCTTTGTGGCGGCACGCCGATGGGGCCTCAAATTGGTTCGTTAGAGCATGGCGCTCACATTATTGTTGGCACACCAGGGCGCATTGAAGATCACTTAAGTCGTGGCCGTTTGAAACTTGATAACTTAAATACTCTAGTGTTAGACGAAGCTGATCGCATGTTGGAAATGGGTTTTGTCTCTGCGCTAGATTTGATTTTCTCATTGTGTCCTCCTACGCGTCAAAATCTATTATTCTCAGCAACATTTCCTGATGAAGTTAAGCCCATTGCAAAAAAATTAATGACGGATCCTGTGACTATTGAAGTGGCATCTACACATGATGAAAACACTATTAATCAGTCATTTTATAAAGTTGATGATAACCGTCACCGCTCACACGCTGTTCGCTTGTTATTGCAAGAAACACAAAGTGAGTCTACCGTTATTTTCTGTACCACAAAACGCGATGTACACGACTTAGCGCATGATTTAAAAGATTACGGTTTTAGTGTGTTAGCCCTCAGCGGTGATTTGGAACAACGAGATCGTGACCAAACTCTCATCCGCTTCTCTAACAAGAGTGTTTCAGTGCTTGTAGCAACAGATGTAGCGGCCCGTGGTCTTGATATCGACAGTTTAGATACCGTGATTAATTACCACATATCTACGGATCCTGAAATTCATGTGCACCGTATTGGCCGCAGTGGTCGTGCCGGTGCTAAAGGCCAGGCATTATCTTTGTATGCTGAAAAAGAGGTTAACAAAATTAGCCGTCTTGAGTCATTTCTTAATATTGAAGTCACTCCGCAAGCCTTACCTGACAATAGCGTTTTAGATAACGATGTTGTGCAGCCAACGATGGCCACATTACAGATTGATGGCGGTAAGAAGCAAAAAGTTCGTGCAGGTGATATTTTAGGCGCCCTAACCAGTCAAGGCGGCATTGCAGGCAGTGATGTTGGCAAGATTCAAATAGCTGATAGCTGGGCATACGTTGCTGTTGCGGCCAATAAGTCGCGTATCGCACTTTCTAAAATAAGTGACGGAAAAATAAAAGGTCGCAACTTCAGAGCTAGAATACTGAAATAGTTCACTCGTTATATAATTAATAACAATTAAAAAAGGCACTAATTAAATTGATTAATTAGTGCCTTTTTATATGGAGTTAGTATTAAACAGAATTTTGCAATACCACTTTATGCTTTGCCTTATTCAATACGGCCACAAAGCTATTAAAGGATGCTAACTGGCAAAACTCATCCATGTTATTCTCCCGTTTTGATTTCACCAGCCATGCCTGATAAAAGCTATCAAATTGAGTTTCGTTCAGCGCTTTAAGCCTCCCTGAAATAACCCAAATCATATCAACTTCTTCAACATCATTTAATGTACTACTTGTTATTTTACCACCAAAGAGTGAAACCAATAATTCAAGTTCATCTATACTGTTCAAGGTAATCACTTCTTCAAGCTCATATCGCTCTTCAAGGGAATTTAAAACTTGTGTTGCTAATTTTTTTAAGGGTACAAATGAAAAGTGAATCAATGAATTATGGCTCCAAAGGAAAATATTAAACGAATCGCGTATCTGTTTATAACAAGTACATTACGTGAAAGATGGCTCGTTGTTAATAGTTAAATACACGACAAGGTCGTTTATTATTGATAGGTGTGGCCGTTCGTTACTTAGTGGCCCATTTAACAGCTTCATCAGCATGAATCGTGGCTGTATCTAAAAGTGTTACCTTGGTATCAGACTGACCCACCAACAAACCAATTTCTGTGCAGCCTAATATGACAGCCTCTGCACCTTGCGCCGCTAGAGATTCAATGATCTCTAAATATTGCGTTTTCGACGATGACACAATCTTACCTAAGCAAAGCTCGTTATAAATAATATCATGAACCACTTCCCTCTCTTGCTTGTTAGGGGTTAACACGGTTAAACCGTAATTATCTTTTAATCGTCCTTTGTAAAAATCCTGCTCCATCGTGAACGCGGTGCCTAATAATCCAACTTTTTTAATACCTTTTTCCACTAGAACGTTCGCGGTAGCATCAGCGATATGCAATAGTGGAATATCAATGTGCTTCTCTATTATCGGCGCTACTTTATGCATGGTGTTGGTACAAATGAGTAAAAAGTCAGCTCCTGCAAGCTGTATTTTCATCGCTGCTGCCGAGAGAATTTTTGCTGCCTGCTCCCAGTCGCCACTGTGTTGTAACTTCTCAATTTCAGCAAAGTCTACACTATGCATAGTGATTTTCGCAGAATGTAGCCCCCCAAGAGCATCTTTAACGCCTTCGTTAATGACGCGGTAATATTCAAGTGAACTTTCCCAGCTCATACCACCTAAAAGACCAATTGTTTTCATAGCGCCTCTAATACCAATTTCATTGAATAACTGAACACTTGTATTTGCTATATTCATCAGCAAACTTATCCCGAAAACTTATCACCAATCAACGGTCTGCGCAATTGTAGAAGAAAGTAATAAAGCTAAATTTCCAACAGACTTATTGACCAACAGTTTTCAATTAACGGCTGCTCAATAGCAATTACTTTATGCCTTCTCTCGTTATTTTTATGAAATAATTTAGTGGTTTACCTATTGAAAATCGATATATACTCGGCTTGCTCAATTAATATGAGAGCCTAAATAATACAAAGTATGGAGTTAATCTTTAATGAGTTTTTTAACCGGTTTATTAATCGATTTAGGAAGTGTTATTCGTGCCTATAACAGCGATATTGCCTTAGCTTTTGTCGCTTCACTATTAGTTATCGTTGGTGGTGATATTAATCGGTATATAAAAAACCGTGTCCGTTCAACACACTTTTTGATACGTATGAGCGTGTTTATTGCTGTTTGTACGTTTGGTTATGGCGTATTAACAATCCTTTTAACTAAAGTGATAACGAGTCAATTAGCCCAACTATCTTCTTTATACCTACCAGTGGTTATCATTTTCGGCTTTGTCATTTTAGGGATTTATGCTGAGCGAAAACGCCAAATTTAGAATGAGAGGACTAGTACAAAAAAAGCCTTTAATCTTAGGTTAATACCGTCGATTAAAGGCTCTACAGTTTTTATTGACGAAAGTAGTCAGTCTATTGCAGGTCTGGCATCTGCCCTATTCGTGCAATCATTTCCGTGATGATTTGTAAATCGAGTAAGAACTGATCAACGCGCTTAAACTCATTCGCATTATGGCCGCTGTATTTTTCATCGGGCATAGACAAGCCAAACTGAACGCCATTAGGAAGGTTGTGTACCGATGTGCCGCCACTTGATGCGCCAAATTCACGTGGTAGAGATAAATTTTCCGTCGCAACATCTAACAAAGCATTCACCCATTGCCCTTTAGGGTTACGATACATTGGCTCACTTAAGCGTACTGTAAAAGTGCTATTTATATGACTCGTTCTATTCCATTGCTCTAGTTTAGTTAACACATCTTGTTTTAGTTGCGCTAATTGACGCCCTACAGGGATACGTAAGTTAACACCCACTTGTAGTTTATTATCATCGATACTAACCGAGGTTACAGCACTAGTGAGTGGTCCCATGAAATCATGTGAGAAGTCGATTTCCATCGTTTTCCCCAAATAGCCTAGTCCCCAATTACTAGTAACGTAACGTGCAGCGTCTGTAATGTGATTATGTTTAAATAGGGCTTTTTGTTGCTGTGCATAATCAATGAAAGCAAACATTCTTGAGACAGGGTTAACGCCAGATGATGGCTCAGATGAATGGGCAGAAATACCTTTAACCGTTAATTCAATGTTTTGATCATTTTGAGCGGCACTAATTGAAAAGTTACCGCCATTGGCTGTCACAAACTGAGCGCCTAATTGATTGAGTTGCGTCGCTAAAACCGCAGAATTTTCACTTTTAATGGTTGCTACGCTCGCCGCTGGGATCTGATTGATAGCAAGTCCGCCTGTTACACCAATTAACTCAGCATTAGCAGATAAATTTGCTTCCCCCGTGCGTACAGGGAAAGTCGTCATGACAACCCCAAAACCCTTTTCAGCAATAACAACTGGATAACCACCGTCCAATGCTAAGTTGTAATTAGGCGTTGGGTTACGTTTAAAGTAATAAGGAATTGCCTCTGAAGAGCTTTCTTCAGTAGTATCAACTAGTAATTTAAAATTACGTAGCAGAGGAATGTTTTCTTCCTTAATCACTTTCATGGCGTATAGCGACACTACTATGCCATTTTTATCATCTTCAGTACCGCGGCCATACATGCGATCGCCAATCAACGTCAGTTTAAAAGGGTTTAGCTTGGTACCGTCTTCAAGTGACCACAACGATGGATTAACTGGTACGACGTCTGCATGAGCATGAATACCAACCACTTCTTGCGTAGAGCCATCAAGAGAAATCTCATAAACACGATTATCAATATTACGAAAATCTAGGTTAAAGTCCTTTGCAATACTAGCGACGGCTTTAGCCATTTCATGAAATTTAGGATTTTCATGTTGCTTAACTCCAGGTACTCTAAACGTTTGAATTTCCACTAGCTTAGCCAGTGTATCCATCGCCTCTTGACCATATTTAAGTCGTGTATACACACCTAACAAACGTTGCAATTGATTTAATTCTACGCCTTTTAAAACGGCCTTAGATCTGAATTTTTCAATGGCAACGACTAAATTTGATTGCTTCTCTATTATTTTTGATGACAATAATTGTCCCAAAAAATCATCGAATCTATCTGTTGATTTCACGTTAACATGAGCGGTTATTTGACGTGACAATTCAGCTGAAACATTCGTCACCGGCTTTTGTGCGTGAGCATGAGCGGAATAAACCACTGTAGCGCACCCCATAAACAGTCCTAAGCCAGCTTTTAGAAAAATATTCACAAGTACTCTATCCTATTTTGTTTTATACGAACCTAGCGAGTTAGCTAGTTTGATATGGTCATTAATCAGGTCGCTATTATAACCTGAACTTATCGCGCATCAGAACCAATCTTATTGTTAAGTGCTGTAATATTAAAATTAATCATAGAGAGAGTTAATACAGAAATATTTCGGGAAACCCTAAAAGAATTGAAAGCCACTCGCTTATTTGAAAAGAGGATAAATCACTATTAGAAATAGTGGTCATCAGGTGACTTTCCGCCAGTAACCTAAGCCACCAGCGGACGTGATATTAGCTATCTAATTCACCTTTATTAATGGTCACTACACGTTGCGGAAAGGGAATTTCTATATTGGCCTGATTAATTGCCTTGTAGACACCACTATTAATAGCGAGTTTACTTTCAATTATTTTCGTTGTCGGCACCCAATATCTAAAACTAATGGTAACGCCACTGGCCGCAAAACATTCTATTCCAATTTTTGCATTTGGAATTTTTGCCACAAGTTCATGTTCATCAAGCACCTGTTCTATAAGGCTAATGGCGGTGTCAGAACAAGCATCATAAGCGATATCAATTTCGCCCTTAACTAATGAAAACTTAAATGAATTATGCAATATCTCCCCAACAATATGCTTATTAGGAATTGTAATTTCAATATGATCTTCATTAATGAGTAAGGTATGTCCAAGCTCTATCGTTTTCACTTGACCACTAACATCTTTCACCGTGATGGTATCCCCCACCACAAATGGACGCGTCGCAATAATAGCTAAGCCTGCTCCATAGTTTGATAACATGCCTTGCAAGGCTAAACCAGCCCCTAATGACGCCGCGCCAATAGCGGCAACAAATGGCGTAACGCTAATACCAATCTTGCCGAGGGTTATCACAACAACCATCACAATCAGTAAAACCTTAACAACACTGCTCACAAAATTCGTTAAGGTGATATCTACGTCGTGGCGAGTCATTAACTTGGCTACTACATTAGATACTTTTTGCGCCGCCCACAAACCAACAGCGAGAATAAATATGGCCCCAACAATTTGCATGCTGTATGCCACTAAATAGTCCGTGAGCATAGCGTAATACTTTTCAAATTGTTCTATTTCTGTTTTGACCATAACATTCTCTTTTTACTAAATTAATAGTGCGCCACTATAGCAAGTAGAAGGGATAAGTTGGATCATTAGTTTTAGGCATATTAAGTTTTAGCCATAAAAAAGCGCTAATTAACTCTGTCAATTAGCGCTTTAATTAGATGTTGTATTAAACCTTACTGCAGTAAGTTTAACACCTTCACACAACGACCAACTTCTTGGTGGCTACGCTTAACACCTTTGAGTACTTGAGGTTTCATATTTTGATATTTATCCACAAGCCCAGTAAGTTCTTTATAACTATCCGTAGTACAACTTGTTGGTAGCATAGAACCGGCAAACGAGCCTAATAACCTCAACTCACCCTCATTATTTAGCTTTTCAATATGCGCTAAAATCCGTGCTTTATAAGGTGCCTCTAGCTTTTTCTGATCCCCAGGGAACATACCAAACATAGCATAGCGTAATGTGGCTAACTTCAGGTTATCAGGATTATTAATAATCGTATTAAACCATTTGGCTTTAACGGCTGGATCAGGTCGTAATACTTCCGCTAGTATTGCATTTTTAGCACCTAAGTCAGAGTTATCGCGCTTAATTTCCATCTCTAATCGTTCTTTATAGTTACCCACTTCACGATGATTCATGGTGCGAACTAATCTCCAACGCTTGTCTTGGTCAATCTTAAGCCCTTTGAAAGTTAGCTTGCCATCTAGGATAGCAACTAATTTAGCTAACTGTTCAGGGGTACGCGTTGTAGAGACAAAACGCCCATACCAAAGCTGTTGCAAATCACTGCCCGGTTTGGCGTTTTCAAGTTGCTTAAAATAGAAATCATTTACTTCATTACGTTTAGGATTATAATCATGAATCCCCTGACGAGTCGCTGTCGTTAAATAACCTAAAGACCCCGTAAGCTTTCCTGAAATAGAACGAATAACGTTTAAATCAGTTTCTCCTTCAAGGTTTTTGAGGGCAAAATCAACAAAGGTAGCAGGTGATAACTTGGCATCTCTTACACTGTCAGACAAGCTCTGCCATAACATTAGACGCAGAGACGGGCTTTCAAAATCATTAATATGTTTGTTCAATGATACTAATGAATTCTCATCTAAATTAACTTGCACATACCCCCAATCTTCCAAATTTGGATACACTAATTCAGGACAAGCTTTACCAACCATTTCACTAACATTGGTAATAGCACCCTTATAAGTGACTGGCGTAGCGCTACTTAATGCCATTGTGCCGTTGTTGTAATTAAACAAGCCAATATTAATACGCTGTTGACGCAGCGTAGGGTACTCTTTAGGGGCTGTTTGCTTAATTGCAAACTCACTAACAGTGCCTGCATTACATTGATAACTTACTTCAATCGTGTTTAAACCAGCTTTATATAACCAATCTTGTTTCCACTGTGTTAAATCAGTATTTGATGCCTGGGCCAAAGAATCAATAAAATCATCTAATGTAGTATTTTGATATGAGAATTTCTTCAAATAATTACTAACGCCCTTACGGAAGTTTTCTTCACCTAAATATTTCGGTACTTGTTTAAGTACTGAAGCACCTTTCCCGTATGTAATGCCATCAAAATTAGTCATAGCATCGCTGGTTGTTGCCACAGGAAGCTCAATGGCATGTGTGTTGACTGATTTATCGGTGCTGTATGCCCACTGCTTAAATCCGGTATAAAAGTCATCCCACACATTGTCAAAGTCAGAGCCCTTCTCAAGTGCTAATACGGCCATGTAACTTGCAAAACTTTCGTTTAACCATAAACCGTTCCACCAATCCATTGTCACTAAGTCACCAAACCACATATGTGCCATTTCATGAGCTATGGTATCGGCTAGTGATAAACGTTGAGACTCTGTTTTTTCTCCTCGACTAATAAAGCTTTCATTAAAGGTTACTGCTGCAACATTCTCCATCGCCCCTGAATTATAATCAGGCACCATCACCTGATCGTATTTACCAAAGGGGTAACTAATATCAAAGTAGTTATTGAAAAATTTAAAACTCTGTTTGGTTGGTTTAAACCATTCTGTGGTATCGACGTATTGCGATAAGCTTTGACGTGCAAATAACCGTAGTGGAATGTCCCCTTCTTTACCATGGAATGTATCTTCCCAAACCGCATACTTACCGGCATGTAATGAAAAGACATAAGAAGAAATTTTCGCTGATACCGGGAAGTCCCAACGTTTAACGCCATCTTTTTCAGTAATTGAGGTTTCACGTGTTGTTGAGATGATTTGCCAATGACTAGGCGCATCCACTTCAACTTTATAGGTCGACTTTAAGTTTGGTTGATCAAAATGGGGAAACATTTGGTTTGCAGCATAAGGTTCGAAATCAGAGTAAAGATATACATCACCGTTGGCAGGATCTTTAAAGCGATGTAAGCCTGAACCGTCATTTGAATAAGGGCGGTTATACACCACCTCTATGGAGTTTTTCCCACGACTAAATTCGTTCGGCGCAATAGAAATAAACCACTTTTTGTATTCGAAAGGGACAACCTTACCATTGACTTTAACCGACTCCACCGTACCCGATTCAAAATCAATAGTAACAGGTGATTTATTTCCTTTAGCTAACGTAAAATCGATAATCGACTTTCCATTGAAGGTTTGTTCGGTGTGACCGATATTAAAATATAAAGAATAAGCAACGTCACTAATTTGTTGCTTACGCATTGCGGCATATTCGGCTGATAGGGCTTCAGTAAATTCACGAACCACTGGGGTCGTTTGCTTGATACTTGTTTGCGCAGATGTTTTATTGTCGGTCGTCATACAACCGCTTAACGTGGCAGTACTCATGGCAATAGCCGTGATTAACGCCAATTTAGTAGGGGTATATTTCATAGTAATATTCTTTTATTTATTAAAGGAAAATTCAGACATATAATTTATAACACAATTAACACGTTGTATTTCAATAATAATAAAGATTAAAAATATATAATGTTTCACCATGTTACATTATACATTTGTTTGATTAACTAGATTCAAATTGCAGAACAAAGGGAATTACAAGAAGCAAATAAACAATAAAATTGGCCCACTAATCCTTATCAATTTAGCAGGCTAAGTAGGTAGGGAATTACTTTTTTTCACCATTGATACTTGGCCATTCAAATGCTTCTGGTTGGCATGTTTCAAGGTATAGTTCTTCAACTTTAGTACGGGCCCATGGCGTTTTTCGCAAAAATTTCAAACTTGATTTGATGCTAGGGTCATTATAAAAACAGCGTATTTCAATGAGTTTACTCAAGGCTTTAAAACCATGACGGTCCACTAAAGCCGTCAAGATGTCTTCTAATCTTAATCCGTGTAACGGGTTGTTCTTTTGTACGCTCATAGTTAACTCTAAATACCGATATATTGATTGTCATTTTATCAAGGTTTGGACACATACCCAAGCGACTTTATTCGTCAACGTATTAATGACTGTGCTTTGCCATAAAAACCTGACAATCACCTTGATGCATATTGTCAATTAAATAGGCTATTTTCCAACCATCAGCAGTCTTCACAAGTTGAAAACTATTGACGCCGCAATGGCTTAATTTATTGTCCAAATAAAACACATAAGGGGTCCAAACCGACGCTAAGTTATCTGATTGGTTAATAACAACCTTAAGTAGCTTCTCGTCGAGATGTTTAGGTGTTTTACCCACGAACTCTGCAAATTTATTAATGTCATTATTTTTAACGTCACCGCCCTTAATAACACGTTGTAACATGGCTGATGAGGTGAATTGCCCCTTTAAAGATTGCGCATCATGATTACGCATGGCATCAAATAATGCCGTAATAGGTGCCGTAATTGTTGATGCTGATTTGTCACTGGCGTTGGTATTCAACGAAAAAACAGTGATTAATAAAATGATAAACACTCTCATATTATTCTCCAATTGAAAAAAATGCCGCTGATGCGGCATTTAGTAAGTTCAGTAATGAACAGCTATTTAATCACGCCAAATGAAATGGAGCTTGGGTATTTTGTACTGTGATATATTTTGTGCGTTGCTTTAACAAAATCAACTTCTTTAGCATCAAAAATATTATCTACATAATGTTGTGGGTTACGATCGATAAACGGGAACATGCTGCTTTGCACTTGAATTTGCAGTTTATGTCCACGCTTTATCGTGTGCAAAATATCATAAAGCTCAAACTTCACCTGGGTTGGCTTGTTTGGAGTAAAGGGTTTAGGTGTGCTCATGCTTTCTCTGAAACGACCACGAATAACGCCCCAACGTACTAATTCATGACGATTCGCTTTTTTATTATCCACCTTATTAGTATTTTCATTAATGCTTGGGAACACGTCAATCAGTTTAACAACAATATCAGCACTGCTTTGTGATGTAGAGAACCATAAGTCTAAATCAATGGCACCAGCTATTGTTTTATCAGCAGTCATTACTGGTGTTTCAAAGACTAAAACATCAGAGCGACGCGCTGAAAAGCGTTGATCTTCAACCATGTAAGGTTTGTCCCAACCACGACTAATATGCGCTGAATGCGGTACAGGCTTATTAGGATCGCTCACCCAATCACTATCGCCTTCATTTGCACTTGGTTTTGCAACCGTTAGTGTTTGTTTATCACCTAAATAAAGTGTTTCTTGCTTAGTGTTTTTTGGTGGCCAAGCTTCAAAGTTTCTAAAGCGGTTACTGCCCGTTTCAAATATTGTTGCTTTAGCTAATTGAGGGTTTTTACCATCTTTTAAGTGATGGTTAAAAAATGGCAGTAAGACACTTTTTTGGAACCATTTACTGGTATTAAAGCCAAAATCAGCTTCGCCCAATTTATCGCCTTTACCGCGATTCCATTGACCATGGTACCAAGGGCCCATAATAATTTTAATATTATCTTTCTTGTTACCTTTAGACATTGTTTGATACGTTGATAAAGGACCGTAAAGATCTTCTGTATCATACCAACCACCAACAACAAGAGTCGCTGGTTTTACTTTATTTAAATGCGGTAAAACATTTCGTTCTTTCCAGTAGCCATCATAGTTTGGATGCTCAGTAAGTTCATTCCAAAACGGGCGTTCGCCTTTGAAATATTTCTTATTTACGTTAGACAATGGGCCTAGCTTTAGGAAAAAATCATAACCATCGGTTGTTTCTTTTTTCATGCCTTTAGGCCAAGCGGCATGCAGTGACTCACGTTTTTTATCAAAGGTATCGAAAAACAAAAATGCCATAGGTACTACGAAGGCACCATTACGGTGGAAATCATCGAAGAACCAATCAGAAATAGGTGCCTGTGGTGATATAGCTTTCAATGCTTTATGACTATTAATAGCCGCTACTGACGTGTAATACCCAGGGTAAGACGTACCATGCATACCGACTTTACCATTGTTGTTATCTACATTTTTAACTAACCAATCAATCGTATCATAGGTATCAGTAGCATCATCTACGGCATTACGTCCGCGCTTATAGGCATCTTGAGGGCGCATATTCACATACTCACCTTCTGACATAAACTTACCGCGAACATCTTGGAAAACAAAGATGAACCCCTCTTTTTCAAACATTTCATCAGGGCCTAGACGTGTTTTATACTTATCGCTGCCATAGGGACCAACAGTATAAGGTGTTCTTTGCATAATCATTGGGTAGGTAGTAGAGGTATCTGTCGGAGAATAAACTACTGTGAATAATGATTTTCCATCACGCATTTTAATTTTATATTCATACTTAACATAGTTAGCGCGAATATATTCGGCACGAGCATTTGTCTTCTTTTCAGCAGCATAAGTAACTATGGGCGCACTTAGCAGAGTAAAAGCCACAAACACTATGGCTAATCGTTTAAAGTTCATCAAATTATCCTTAAGTTTTTTGATTATTATTATATTTTGTCAATCGCACGCAATAATACCTCATTGCTCATTTTGACCCCAGTATTAGTTAAATAGTACTTGTAACTAAATGCTATATCGCTATCATCAGCACCCAACACACCTTTAAGATGATTGAAACGCCATGAGTAAGAAACATTATGTAATTTGGAAAGGCTTAAAAACAGGCGTTTTCGATTCTTGGCCACAGGTTAAAACATTAATAGACGGGCGCAGTGATGCACAGTACATGGGCTTTGATTCAAAAGAAATAGCTGAAGCAGCGTTTAAAGAGACATATACGCGTGCACTTATGGCCCGATCACTGCAAAAAAGCGGTGGTAATAAAGCGTCATCGACTAAAAGTCAGGCCCCAAAGTCAACACCGCCTAAAGTAACTAATCGTAGTGTGAGTCATAGTGATATCAATATCTATTGTGATGGTGCTTGCTCCCCTAACCCAGGTAAAGCTGGCACAGGCATCGCTGTTTATCACGGCACAACACCGACGACACTTTATTATGGACTTTATGATGCCAACGGCACTAACAATTCAGCTGAATTATTAGGTATGTTAGAAGCATTTAAATTAGCGCTACCATTTATTGAGCAAAACAAAACCGTGCAAATACTATCAGACTCCAAATATTCCATTGATTGTATTACTAAATGGGCGGCTGGTTGGAAAAAGAAAGGTTGGACTCGTGGCAAAAATGAAGCAATTAAAAATTTAGAAGTTATCCAAGAGTGTTTCGAGCGTTACACTAAAATCAAAAATAATATAACGATTGCTCATGTTAAAGGCCACGCCAATATTGAAGGAAACGAACTCGCCGATCGTATGGCTGTTTATGCCAGATTAAATAGCACAAAAGATTTAACTGTTTATTCTGAGAAACTAAACGTAGCCGACATTTTAGCCATGGCTTCAGGCTAAATTACTTAGATATTCCATGAAAACAAAATCACCAAAAATTGCTATTATTGGCGGCGGCATTGCAGGTTCAACTGCCGCTCTGTATCTGTCAAACCAAGGTCTCGATGTCACTATCATTGAACAAGGTCCGAGCTTGGTCAATGGACCTCCTATTTGTCATTTACACGCTGGTGGCAACCTGTATCGCGAAATTGACACACACCAATGCACCACATTGTTGCGTCAGTCAATTGATACACTAAAGCTTTACCCCGATTGCGCAGATTATAGGCCAACCGTTATTGCGATCCCAAAACGTGATCATGGTTCCTTCGACGAATTAGCACCACGATTAATCCAGTTGCAACGTCACTATCAAATGCTCGTAGATCAAGACAGTTCTAATAAAATGTTAGGGGAGCCGGCGCAATACTTTAAAACTTACACCCGCGATGACGTTGAGCTTTTATCAAAAATGCCCACTCCTGATGAGCCAACAAAACAAGATGATTGGTTGATTCCAGTAGCAAAAACACTAGATTTAGATAAGCTAAAATTCCCCATCGTGATGGTACAAGAATATGGCCTTAATGTTTTTCGATTAGCGGCGTGCGCCAGCTTGACGACTGAGAATCAAGCTAACTGCCGAGTATTAACGCAAACAGCGGTTACTAAAATCGAAAAAAAATCTCAGAAATGGCATTTAGCCATGTTGAATAAAAAGGCGACTATTGAGGAAAGTTTTGACTATTTAATTAATGCTGGCGGTTACAGAAGTGGTGACATAGATGACTTAGCAGGTTGCCATAGTCATCGCTTAGTCGAGTTTAAAGCCGCTTATGTCACTCAATGGGCAAAAACAGAAGGGCGCTGGCCTGAAGTCATATTTTACGGACAACGTGGTACACCTAATGGCATGGCTCAACTGACCCCCTACCCCAATGGTTATTTTCAAATACATGGCATGACGAAAGACATCACACTTTTTGAAGATGGCTTGGTTAATAATACCAATCATTCGGCGCAGCCAAAATTACCAAAAACCTTGTCCGAGAAAATCACGCATCAATGGCCTGTAAATATCGCTAACCAAAGAACGCAACGCGCCATAGCCTTTATGAGTCATTTCATTCCAGCATTTAAAGAGGCTGACATTGGGGGGAAACCACTGTTTGGTGCCCAGCAAATCCCTGGTCACGATCCTGAGCTACGAGCAAGTGATGTAGATTTTGCGCTCCCCTTTTATGCTCGCAGCGAAATAGTTAAAGCATCATCTGCAATAGACGCTGCCAGAGGTGTTTTTGAAGATATTTGTCAATCATTCGATATTAAAAATCTTGGAACAAATGAACTTGGGGCGATCAATATTAACCTTATCGAAGATGACATTTCCTCTAAAGCTCAAGAGCTTGCTGACCAAAGAAATTATCCTACTTCATTAGCAAAGCGCGTTATTGCTAATTTTTGATGGCCATAAAAGACGGATTATTACTATAAACTGGCGAACAAAAAATTACCGTCTATACTTTTCATTCTGAGTTATATATCCATTGAAGAGATTACTTAAAATCATTCAAGGTTAATATAACCTTCGTTTGGGAAAGATGGATAATTATGAAGGTAAACTTCAACAAGCAACATATATTATCTATGTTATGGCTGTTAGCCGTAACAGACATTGTTTTATTCATTACAATTTCGTTGCTGACACAACATTACCCTCACTCGAAAAATAACGATCCATTGCAACAACTTGTCACCTACCTTTCTACCCACTTTTCAACCGTATGTTTGCTGATTAGTCTATTTATGTTTGCCGCATTCATGACGGCCATCTACTTGTTGCAACTTTACGACACTGCCGACAAATCTGAGACAAAAAAGCTCAAATCACTTATCAATCGATTAAAATTCATCTTAAAACGAAAAAAAAATCAAAAATCCCAACTTCTTAATACCATTAATGACTTAGGGGAAAATCGCACCCAATATTTCATGCTACTAGACCTTACTGCAGCAGCGACACTAACCATTAACGAATCTCAATGCATAGTACAGTTTAATCAAGCTGCTGAGCGCTTGTTTGGTTATGAAAAAGAGGCAGTCATCAATCGGCCTCTAACTATGTTACTCCCAGAAAATAATAGAGCCTCCCATCATGAAAAAGTCAAAGGGTTTGGAAAGTCAGCCGCCAGTTTTTCAAAACTACGAGAAGCTAGCCGTGTGAGAGGTTTACGAAAAAACGGAGAAATATTTCACGCAGAATTAGATATAGCTAAAGTCAATCTAGTAAAAGAAAACTTGTTCATTGCCTCGATCACAGACATCACAGAGCGTATTGTTCATCAAAAGAAAATGGCTGAGAAAAATGACGAGCTAGAACATAAAAATATTACACTCCATCAATATCAAAAAATGCTAGAAAGAAAAGTAAATGAAAGAACCAATGAATTAACCAAAACTGAAATGAGTTTATCCAACGCCCACCAGCAACTCATTGATGCAAAAACGATGGCATCTCTCGGTGAAATGGTCTCTAGCGCTGCACATGAGATAAACACGCCAATCGGAATCTGTGTGACCTGTGCGTCAAATTTGCAAGATGTAGCACAAGATATTTCATCATCAATAAACAGCAATAAGCTCACCAAAAGTGATTTAACTTCTTTTACGACATCAATACAGCAGAGTTCAAAAATAATCCTTAACAATATGGAACGTGCCGCTAGCCTAGTTCAAAGCTTTAAGTCTGTATCTTCAGATCAAATGACAGACATGCAGCGCTCTTTTAATTTAAATGACTATTTGAACGAAATAGTCTTTAGCCTCAAGCCTAAGTTAAGTAAAACTACCCATCAGATATACATTGATTGCGATGAAGCTATTATTCTAAATAGCAAACCAGGGGCTCTGGCTCAAATTATGACCAACTTAATCATTAACAGCTTAATTCACGGCTTTGAAGACAAACAAGAAGGCACCATATTAATCAATGCTACCCGAGATAATCACATGATTAAATTGCAGTATACAGATAATGGCAAAGGCTTAACTGATGAACAAAAGAGCCGATTATTCGAACCCTTTTATACCAGTAAAAAAGAACAAGGTGGCACGGGGTTAGGCATGCACATCGTTGAAGAGTTAGTTGAAAACTCACTGAAAGGGACCATTGCATTAGTCGATAATGAACAAGGAATTACGTTAGATTTAACCTTTCCTTGTCAGGTCCCCACAGAAGAAAACTAAAGGGGGAGAAACTAGCTATTTGCTTCTTGCCAACATTCTAATTCGAGTTGAATAGACTGCTCACCACTGCTTAACCAAATATCCCCATCGCTAATTGAAAATTGCAATTGCATCGTGCGACTAGCTAACCCAGCCAAGGCTTCCATCGTATCATCGCTGATAAAGTTGACAGTTAAGTTTTCAAATTTGCTCGCTTTAGCCGCATGCTGTTTCCACCACTCTTTCGCACTATTGTTACCATAACTAAATAGAACAGCTTGTTTTGCACGAACACTGGCTTTTTTTAGGCGTTTTTCATCAGGTGTTCCAAGGTCAATCCACAACTCTATTTCATCACTGTAATTTTTATGCCACAGCTCTGGTTCGTCTTCATCACATAACCCCTTGGTGAAGGTTAAATGCTCATTGGCATAGAGCGCCCAAGCAACAATTCGCAGCATCATGCGTTGTAAGGTTTCAGATGGGTGCTGAGCAATTGTTAAGTTTTGGTCAAGATAAATGTCTTTATCCATGTTGGCCAAATTAACTTCTGCCTTATAAATGGTGGCTTTTTGCGCCATGATAAACTGCCTAAAAATAAAAGTTGGCTCATGGTACGTTAATAAACAAAAACGTCCAATTATTTAATGATTACAACGATGAGTTTGTTACACTCATTGCTCACATCACAATATGGATTTTCGCATGACACACAGCACTAAATTAAATGTTGAATTATTACTGACGGGCAATGAGTTAATGTCAGGAGATGTTATTGATAGTAATTCGGCATTTATCGCCCAAGAGTTTGGCTCTTTGGGCCTTGAAGTAACACGCCGCGTTACCGTAAAAGATGATTTAGTGATGCTAAGTGAGGAAATAGCACACCAATGTAAACGTGCTGATATTCTTATTATCAATGGTGGTTTGGGCCCTACAGTTGATGATATGACAGCGCAAGCTCTGGCAATGGCTGCCAATGTATCTATTGAACAGCATCCAGATGCAATGGCACATTTGCTGGATTGGTGTGAGCGACGAAATTACGAACTTAATGAACCCAATAAAAAACAAGCCCAATTACCTAAGGGCTGTGATGTCATTCCAAACGAAACAGGCAGCGCAGTAGGCTTTACAATCAATATTCATGGTTGTCAGGTCTACACAACACCTGGTGTTCCTTCTGAATTAAAGCATATGTTAACCAGCCAAATTCTCACGCATATTCAGCAGAAATTTGCGATACAAGACACTACTCATGTGAGTCGCTTTCAAGTATTTGGGCTTGGTGAGTCGACTATTCAAGCCATCGTTAATGAGCATTTACCCCACTGGCCTGACACGATTGAATTAGGCTATCGTGCGGCTATGCCAAACTTAGAAATAAAGCTTACTACTCATCACCAACAAGCCCATGATGAAAAACCGACTTGGCACAAAAAACTGACCGATATTTTAGGCGCTCATGTGATCGGTGAAGGTAAACTATCTATGGCTAAGTCATTAATTGATGTGCTTGACACCCAGCAAAAGAAAGTGACCTTTGCTGAGTCGTGCACAGGCGGTTTAATGTCATCGTTTATTACCAGTGAATCTGGATCATCACATGTTTTTGAAGCCGGTTTTGTCACGTATTCAAATGCAATGAAAACCACGCTTATTGATGTGCCACCAGCCACACTCATTGAACATGGCGCTGTCAGCGAAGCCGTAGTAAAGGCTATGCTCATTGGCGCACTCAATAAAAGCGGCGCTGATGTTGGGGTAGCTGTATCTGGTATTGCAGGGCCTAATGGTGGGACTGAAGATAAACCTGTTGGATTAGTCTGGATAGCTTGGGGAGACATAAATGATGTGCGCACTGCTGCACTCTATTTACCGTTAGGCAGACGCTATTTCCAGCAATATGTTGCTACAGCAGGACTTGATCTTGTTAAACGTCACTTACTCAATATCAAGCAGCCTCCACAATATTTAGACACGCGTAAGGCAACCATTTAATAATCTGTATATTAATACCTAGCCTGCACGTCTTTTGGCATTGATTTTAGCTGAAAATCAACCATGGTTTCAAAAGTTGCCAGCAGGCTAGAAAAATTATCACCTTCAAGCGTGGTCAATAGTGAATGAATAGCCTCCAGAGTTGATAAGCTGTCTGCTCTTGAAGATTTTCTAATACGGTAATTGCTTTGATTAATAACATCAATACCTATGCATGGCAGCGTTGCTAACACAGGATTAAGACAAAATATTTTATACGCCTTCTTCCAGCTGCCATCAATGACAATGAGCTGATAATCTGATAATGCTAATGAGCTTTCCTTGCTAACTTGCTCAGCCAATTCCTTCGGCGTTATAGCGTCGTCATTTGGGTATAACAAAATGGACTTTTTGCGATTAATTATTTGATTGAAAGTCTCATCGTTGGCAAAGTCCTCTCCGATGATTAATTCACAATTTGTTAATGTGAGCTCGACTATTTTGGCTGTACCTTTGGCATGTTTAACCTCACTGGGGTGCTGAAGAATAACGACCGACAAAGCATTATTTAACGGCGTAATACAATGACAAAAACAAGCCACTAACGCGCGTTCACAACGTGGACACCTTGCTCTTTTATTCATAAATTTTCTCAATCAAACTGTGTTTTACCTGTGCCATCATTGTACCATTGAAATAAAAGGCCATGCCTTCATTTATATTCATTCGAGTGTCTTTACTAATTAATTATTGCCTCGCACAACAAGATCATAAAATTAATGGAATTGGTATTATTTATTAAGAATCAGTTACACTGTCGTTTAACTTACTCTCTAACAATCTATTTTAAGTCAATAATTATGAACAAAAAATCGCTAATACAGCAATGGTTGTGCCCTATTATTATTGCACTGGTGAGCGCTGCACTGTATTTGTTTCAACAATCCGCGTTACCCTTGTTAGAGTTTAGCCGTGATGCAATTAACCAAGGTCAATGGTGGCGGTTGTTATCAGGCAATATAATGCACACAAATCATTGGCACCTGCTTCTTAATATTGCCGGTCTGTTTATGTTGAGTCATCTCTTTGGACGGTTGTTTTCACTGCGACACTTTATAGTTTTTAGTACATTCAATGCCAGCTTAGTAGGCATTATGCTTTACTATTACAGCGCAGACATCGACTATTACGTGGGGCTTTCAGGATATTTACACGGATTATTTGTCTATGGTTGCCTTATTGAGATAAAGCAAGGCATGAAATCAAGTTGGTTACTATTAGGCGCCGTAGTAGCAAAAATAGGCTATGAAACTCTCTATGGGGCAAGCACTGACATGAGTGAACTCATTAACGCCAGTGTTGCAACCGATGCTCACCTATTTGGCGCTATCATCGCTGTGCCCCAATTTTTATTGTTGATGGGTATACAGCCTCTAATCAAAAATAAAGCGATTAGCGACTAAGTACTACCGTATTAAGCTTATCAATGTCGTCACGTAGTTTAGCCGCTTCTTCAAACTCTAAATTACGAGCATGTTCATACATCTGATGCTCAATAGTTGCTATTTTCTTTTCTATCTCTTTATTTGATAGCGCTTGGTATGCCGCCTGCTCTTCGGCTACTGCATCAAGCTCTACATCACCAACATCTAGATAATCAGTGATTTTCTTCACTAAACCTTTTGGCACTATGCCATGTTCAACATTAAATGCATGTTGAAGGGCACGGCGCTCTGTTGTGGCATCAATGGCTTTTTGCATCGACTTAGTGATTTTATCGCCATACAAAATCGCTTTACCATTGAGATTTCGAGCGGCGCGGCCAATGGTTTGAATCAATGAACGCTCAGATCGTAAAAAACCTTCTTTATCGGCGTCTAAAATAGCGACTAACGAGACCTCTGGAATATCTAAACCCTCACGTAATAAGTTAATGCCAATAAGTACATCAAACTTACCTAAACGTAGATCGCGTATAATTTCTATACGTTCAACCGTATCAATATCTGAATGCAAATAACGAGCTTTAACCCCATGTTCTTCTAAATATTCGGCTAAATCTTCTGCCATTCGTTTCGTTAACGTAGTAGCTAGTACTCGCTCTCTTTTTTCAACACGGATAGTGATCTCACTAAAGAGATCATCAACTTGTGTGGTTACAGGCCGTACTTCAATAACAGGATCGAGTAGACCAGTTGGCCTCACAACTTGCCGAGCAATATCGACACCAGATTTATCTAACTCATAAGCGGCCGGTGTAGCCGATACATAAATGGCTTGGGGTGAAATGGCTTCAAATTCTTCAAATTGAAGTGGTCGATTATCCAGTGCCGACGGTAATCTAAACCCATATTGCACTAAATTCTGTTTTCGGGATCTATCCCCTTTATACATGGCACCAATTTGAGGCACGGTCACATGCGACTCATCTAGAATAATTAAGCCATCATCAGGGAGGTAATCAATAAGCGTGGGCGGCGGTGAGCCAGGTTCGCGGCCAGATAGATAACGTGAGTAGTTTTCAACTCCAGAGCAATAACCAAGTTCGAGCATCATTTCGACATCATAACTTACGCGCTCTGTAATACGTTGTTCTTCTATTAATTTATGCAACGATTGCAATTGCTCTTTGCGCTCACGCAGTTCTTCTTTAATTTTATCCACCGCCCCGACAATGGTTTCTCTTGGCGTTACATAATGTGTTTTGGGATACACGGTAAAACGCGCTACTTGGCGCTCCATGGCTCCCGTTAAAGGATCGAATAAGGTGATGCGCTCAACTTCATCATCAAACATTTCAATGCGCACTGCTAATTTATCTGAGTCAGCAGGGAAAATATCTAATACCTCACCACGCACTCTGAACGTGCCGCGCGCAAATTCAATATCATTACGTTTGTATTGCAATTCTGCTAGGCGGCGCAAAATAGCGCGCTGCTCCATCACATCACCTTGACGGAAATGCAATAGCATCTTCATGTAAGATTCTGGATCGCCCAATCCATAAATAGCCGAAACAGACGCAATAAGCACCACGTCCTTACGTTCTATTAAGGCCTTGGTCGCAGACAAACGCATTTGTTCTATGTGGGCATTAACCGCCGCATCCTTCTCAATAAAGGTATCAGTTGATGGCACATAAGCTTCAGGTTGATAATAATCATAATAGGAGACGAAGTATTCAACGGCATTGTGAGGAAAAAACTCCTTCATTTCTGCATAAAGCTGCGCGGCTAATGTTTTATTAGGCGCCATAATAATCGTTGGTCTTCCCATGTTGGCAATAACATTTGCCATGGTATAGGTTTTACCTGAGCCTGTAACACCCAATAATGTTTGATGTGCCAGCCCTGCTTCAAGGCCTTCACACAATTGCTTAATAGCAGTCGGTTGGTCACCGGCTGGTTGATACTCACTAACTAACTTAAATGTCATTAGGCTCGTCCTGCTTCTTGCTCTGGACAATCTTCGCGTTCATCACAATCACCTAATAATTTTTTCAAATTAACTTTCATCATAATAAAGGCCACTATGCCTGTCAGTGCTCCTGATAATGAAACACCAATAATTAGCCCTCTAATGTCATCAATATATCCACCGATATAAGCAAGTGGCAACATTAATACAAATAACCTAATGATATTTAAACCAACAGACACCATGGGTTTATGCAGGGCATTAAGTGAAGAGTTCGTTAAAATTGTAATGCCGCCAAAACCATGAGTCAGTGGTAAAATTATCAGGTACAAAATAATTATTTCTATTACCTTTTCATCCTCAGCAAAGGCATTGGCAATGGCCGATGAAAATACAAATAACACAACATAAATGACGGCTTGCCAAATCATCACAAAACGGATGCTCGAATAGTATGCTTGCTTGACACGTTTATAATGACCAGCGCCGAAGTTTTGACTGATAAATGGTGGTAAAGACATCGACAATGCCAACACAACAATCACCACAAATGATTCAATGCGACTGCCAACACCAAACGCTGCAACAGCTTCTGTGCCATAACTAGCAACCATAGCGGTTAGGATACTTGAGGAAATTGGTGTCATCATATTTGAAGCGGCAGCTGGCAATGCAATAGACAATACTTTACTAGCGGATTCTTTAATTTGCGCCAGACTGTATCCCCAACCCATCATATTATAAGTATATATGACTCGGTAATAAACAATAGCGCAACTAATGACACTGGCTAAAATGCTCGCAATGGCCGCACCTTCAATCCCCATCGCCGGCACTGGTCCATAACCGAATATAAACAAAGGGTCAAATATGGCATTTAGTACAGCGCCTATACCCATAATTTTAGCGGGAGTTTTAGTGTCGCCCGACGCTCTCATCACAGAGTTACCAATCATTGGCATAATAATGAATAGGCAACCAAACAACCATGGCGTCATATATAACCGAATTATGGTTAAATTGTCAGCCTTCGCCCCCATAGCGGCGAATATAGGATCATGATAAACCCAAGCTATCATTGCCAAGCTATAGATTAACAATGCTGAGAGCCCTAAAGAAACGGTAGCGTGCTGCCTAGCCTTTTCCTTATTTTTTTCCCCCAAGGTTTTTGCAACAACAGCAGAAACACCAATACCCATACCGATGGCTAAACTAATAAGTGTGAAAGTAACAGGGAAAGTAAAACTAAAGGCTGCTAATGACTCTGTGCCCAGCATACTGATATAGAGAGTATCAACAATATTAAAAGACATTAAAAGCACCATGCTGTAAAGCATTGGTATGGTCATACTCTTTAACGTTGAGTTTACTGGAGCGTTAAGCAACATGGTTGGATTCATGAAAAAGCCATTATGAAAAAGCGGACGGTCATCCTAGCAGATTGTCCCAGCACAATGAACTCTCATTACCTCGTAAAGTGACTTATTTAAGTTACAAGATATTATTCATATTTACAGTTGTGGCGAGACATTGATGCTATTACTT